>JAEEGL015074528.1_pt1 | contig 12242 bp, 9 predicted proteins | sample 9134231 | NCBI WGS metagenome assembly JAEEGL01 (sample SAMN16246548, study PRJNA631951) | gut metagenome | biome: gut microbiome; feature: rumen; material: fiber-attached | host: Bos | place: Iran: Karaj | collected 2018-10
CGTTGTGGTGGGCCGTGCGGTCGTCGTCGGCGCCTTGGTGGTCGGCTCAGCGGTGGTCGGGGTGGTGGTATCAAGCGGCGCGGTGGTGTCGGCGGGCGCGGTCAGCTCGTTTTCGTCGGCCGAAATGTCGGTCACGCTGTCCGGCTCGGAGGAGGTAAGCTCGTCGGTGGTATCTTCGTCCGACGTGCTCTCGTCCGACGTGCTCTCGTCAGTCGTGTCTTCGTCAGAGGCGCTTTCGTCCGTCGTGTCCTCCGTTGTCGGTTCGGTCGTCGGTTCCGCGGTCGATTCGGTGGAATCAATGACCACGCCCGACGGCTCGGTGGAGGGACGGAAGAACGGATTCTCGGATTTCATATAGTACCACGCGCCGACCGCTGCAGCCGCAAGCAGCAGCACCACGAGGAGCGCGGCAACCTTGCCTTTTTTGCCTTTGCCGCCGGTCACATACATATCGCCCAGGCCGTCGGTCTCCTGCGCTTCTTCGGCGTCTGCGGGCAGTTCGATCTCTTCGGTCGGCTCATAGACCGGGATGCTTCCCTCCAACGCCACGGGCTGGGTGTCGGAGATTTTCGCTTCCGGCGGAATCACCACGGGCGCGGGCGGCGTGTCGTCCAGATCGGGATGCAGCTCGCGGAACGGATCGTCGTCGTCCGTTTCGGGGTCGTAGGTCTCGGGCACAGTATAGGTCTGCGCCGGCTCATAGGCCTCAAAGGTGGGCGAAACATATTGCGGCATGCCGTGCAGCGGCTCGGCCGCCGCAGGGACCGCCGCTTCGGGCGCAGCGGCTTCGGACGCCTCCGGCTGAACCGGCGGCGCCGGTTCGGGCTGCACGGGGGAAACAAATTCGTTGTCAAGGCTGAGGATGGTACCGCAGTTGGGACAGAACCCGGCCCCGGCTTCCAGCTCGCTGCCGCAGAACGGACATTTCATCTTGCATCACTCCTGCTTTTTTATACTAAATAATAACAGATTGGGCTTATCCAGTACATTTTACCATACTGCGCTGCGGAATGCAAGCGTTTGTGTCCCACAAGCAAAAGAAAAACGCAGGGAGTTCCCTGCGTTATTCCTTGTTAAAAACGTCAGTTCATCAGGCTGCCGAAGAGGTTCTTCATGGTAGCAATACCGGCGTCAGTGCCGCGGCCAGTGATCACGCCCAGGATGGCGCCGAAGATCTTGGAAAGGATCTCGAACACCTTGGAGAAGGTATCTTCTTCCACTGCAGCGGGTTCATAGATGGCAACAAACTGAACAACAGTACCGGCATCTTCTTTCTTCACAGTATAAGAACCCATCATGGTGGTGTAGGAACCGCCGTGCTCACCTTCACCTTCCACAACGCGCTGCCAGCCGACAAAGGAATAGCCCTTCGGGGGAGTCACGGAAGGAAGTGTAACCGGACGGTTCACGGTAAACATTGTCGAACCTTCGCTGATATCCGTAGGAACAATATAAAACACCTGCGGAATATCCTTCGCCTCATGATACATTGCCCAGCCGGTCGATTCGTCATAAATCGTCAGACCGGTCTTCGCGCTGCCGCCGTTCAGATCATAGCAGAAAACAGCCTGATTTGAATTTGCCTTGCCGGCGCCATGGTACGGAGTGGTAGGAGCGGGAGTCGTCGTGGATGCATCGCCTTCGGTGCCTTCGGTAGCAGACACGGTGACAGCCATGAAGGAGAAGACCATCAGAGCCGCCAGGAAAACAGATAATACTTTTTTCATAGTGGATTGCCTCCTTATATTTTTTGCTATTATCTTGCTTAGATTATAGCACCGAGCCTTTCAAATTGCAAGATGTTTTTGGAATCTTCACAAAATATTTTTGTGTTTGCAAACTTCTGTCACAATTTGACAGTTTGTGAACAAAACAGCCCAACAAATATGGTAACTTTTCCTTTTTCGGCCGGAACGATTGACGGAAAGCCTCCGTTTTTGTATAATTGTTGCAACAAGTTGGAGGTGAGAGTATGGAACAGCGGCGGGGCATGAACCGTGACGCCGTCAAATACATTGCCATTTTTGCCATGCTGCTCGATCATATCGCGTGGTATCTTTTGCCGTTCTCCTCCCCGTGGGCCCAGGCGTTCCACGTGGTCGGGCGGATTACCGCGCCGGTCATGTGCTTCTTTTTGGTGGAGGGCTACCGCTATACGCGCTCGCTGCGAAACTATTTCGGACGGCTGCTGCTGTTCGCCGTGCTTGCGCAGGCGCCGTGGTATTTGCTGCACCCGAGCAAGGGCTGGCTGACGTTTAACTTTTTGTTCACGCTGGTTTTTTCGTTGCTTGCCGTCCACACCTGGGAAACCGTGCGCAATCTGCCGCTGCGGCTGCTTCTGGTCGCCGCCTGCGTCGCCGCGACCTATTACTGCGACTGGCACTGCTATGCGCCCTTGTGGTGTCTGCTGTTCCACATCTTCCGCGAAAGCAGGAGCAAGCAGCTGCTTTCGTTTTGCGGCGTGGCGGTGTTCTATATGGAAGAAACGGTACGCGCGCGGCTCGTCGCGGGCTTCGGCACGGCGAGTGCGCTGCGGACAGCGGCGTTCACGCTCGGGGTCTTTTTGGCGATCCCGCTGCTTTTGGGCTACAACGGACGCAAGGGGCGGTTCGCTTGGAGCAAGTGGGTGTTTTACTGGTTCTATCCGGCCCACCTCGCGGTTTTGGCAATCCTGCAGCGGCTGTTAAAATAGAAAAGGAGCCACGGCGCGGGAAGTGCCGTGGCTTTTTTCCGTTTCAAGGCTTCCAGAACAAGACCTCGTCATAGGGATCCAGCCCGCCGCCGCAGCGGTATTTCGCCGCCCCGGCCTCCGAGAGAAAACACAGCCGCCCGTCCGGCCCCGCACAGACCTCCTGCAGCATCGGCGGCGCAGTGACCGTCGCCCTGCGGTCGATCAGCCGGCAGTCATACAGCGGCACAAGCACATTGCCGAAGAGCAGTGTTTCGTCCCGTTCGCGGGCTGTCACATCGGCACAAACCAGTACAAACGAATGCACCGTGCGTCCGTAGGAGCAGGAAAAGACCAGCTCTCCGTCCGGCGTGAACGTCATACCCTGCACCTCGGGCGGAATGGCGATTGCCTTGTCGGGGTACGCCGTACCGTCCGCGATGTGATCGGCGCGAATGCCGAACGGCGCGGTCCTGTCGAGCACATAGCCGTCGGCGCGGGCATAGAGCTTATGGCCGCCCTTCGTGGTATAGACCGGATCGGCTGCCTTGGCCGCTTTGCCGCTGTTTTCGTGGAACTGCGTCAGCCAGAGCACGCCGCCGCAGACCTCCGCGCCCGACGTTGCGGGCAGACAGGTTTTGAGCGACAGCTCCGCCCGCACGGCGTCTTCCGCTTCCTGCAGCGCAGAGAAGCGCAACACATATAGATTGTCTGTATTGGCAAGATAGATCAGATCGTCGAACGACGCGATGCCGCCGAAATGACCGGTGGAACGCCTGCCGCCCGGGGTGATCACCTCGACCGATTTGAGCAGTACGCCGTCTTCACCGACCACGCAGACGCGCGACGGGGTATCGTCTTCAAAGTAACCGGAGATCAGGTAGCAGCCGTGCGTGTCGTCATAGCAGATGCCCTGCGGGATATAGCCCTCGGCAAGGCCGGGGATCACAAAGCCGGGTTCGGCCTTTTTGAGGAAGGCCGCCGTCTGCAAATCACGCGGGTGACTGCCCGTAACGACCTCGGTCTGCGTCAGCACAGAAGAAGGCTCTCCTGCCGGCAAAACGGCCGCGTCGCCCTTCGGCAGCGCGAACGCGAACAGACCCAGAATCGCCGCCAGCACCACGCTGACCGCTTTTTTCAGATAGTCAAAATCCCACACGGGGTCAAAGTTTTTCATTTTGCTTCCCCCTTTTCAATCGCGGCTTGTTGTGTGTTGATCGCGCGGATGACCGCCGGGTCAAACTTCGGCGTCCTGTCATAGGTATACAGGCCGTTCTGTTCCTGTTCCACGTCGGTCAGCTGGGTATAGCAAAAGCCGAACATGCGGCTGTTGTGAAGCAGCGCTTCGGTCAGACCGCGGTAGCGCGCAAGAAATTCTTCTTCGCTTTTCGGCGCGTTGCCGTAGCCCCAGCCGTCGCCCTCGCTCCAGCGGATGCCGCCGTATTCGCTGACGAAGGTCGCCATCCCGGGCGTATAGTGCTGGCGGTCGCCCAAATGGTCGTGCAGCTCGCCGGTTTCCATCAGCTTGTCATAGTTGGCGCGGAACGTCTGCGGGTTCTGGTCATAGTCGTGCACGTCATAGATATCGGTCTCCACATGATAACCGCCGCTGACGTCGATGCACGGGCGCGTGGGATCCGCCGCCTTGGTTGCGCGGTAAACAGCACGCAGCACGTCGTCGCACTGCCGCCGGCCGTCGCGGTCCCAGGTCTCGTTGAACGGGCACCAGCCGATGATGGACGGGTGGTTAAAGTCGCGGGCCAGCTCTTCCAGCCATTCGTGCAGAATCGGATAGACCGCTTCCGGGCGCGTGTGGTCGAGTCCCCAGTTGGGGTATTCCGCCCAGACGAGATAGCCCAGCCTGTCGGCGTGATAGAGAAACCGCGGCTCAAAGATTTTTTCGTGCAGCCGCGCGCCGTTGAAGCCCATGGCCACAGAGCGCGCAATGTCGCCGCGCAGGAAGGCGTCGTCGGGCGCAGTATAGATGCCGTCGGGGTTGAAGCCCTGATCCAGCACCAGTCGCTGGAACACCGATTGTTCGTTGATGAGGAAGCGGTAACCGTCCAGCCGCACGCTGCGCAGGCCGAAGTAGCTCTTCACCCGATCTTCCCCGAAGGTCAGTTCCAGATCATAGAGTCTGCCCTTGCCCGGTTCCCACAGGTGGAGTTCCTTCAGCGGAAGGCAGAGCGTTTCGCAGCCGCCGGCGTGTTCCAGCGTGACCGAACCGACCGGGGTACCTTTATAAAAGGCGGTTGCCGTCAGCGTGCCACTGCCGCAAAGCGCCGCCTGAACCGTCAGGCTGCCGCGGATGTCGGGGAACAGACGGAACGATTGGATGTGCGTCTGCGGCACGAATTCCAGCCAAACGGTTTGCCAGATACCGGTGGTGCGGGTATAGTCACAGCCGTGGGAGTCGTATTCCTCGCTCTGTTTGCCGCGCGGAATCATCGGGTCGCGCTCGTCGTCTTCGGCAAGGATCACCAGCTCGTTTTCGCCGACAGAAAGCAGCGGCGTAATATCAAAGCAGAACGACACATAGCCGCCCTTGTGAACGCCGGCCTCTTTGCCGTTGACATAAGCGGTCGTTTTGTAATCGCAGGCGCCGACATGCAAAAGCACAAAGTCCCGCAGCTGCGAATCGGTCACGGTGATCTTGCGGCGATACCAGACCGCGGCCATAAAATCGGTGTCGCCGACGCCGGAAAGCCTGCTCTGCGGGCAGAAGGGCACCGTGATCGTCAGCGGATATTCCGTTTCCGGCGCAAAGAATTTGCGGTCTTTGCCGCTGCGGGCGCGGTCGATCAGAAAGTCCCATTCGCCGTTGAGGCATTGCCAGCTCGTTCGTTCAAATTGCGGATTGGGGTGTTCGGGGCGCGGAACGGTCATGGTGTTTCCTCCCTGCAACTTCATTGTTTTCCAAACAACAGTATGACATATTCGCGCCCAAAAAGCAAGCGATATCTTCTAAAAGCAGCAACCCCGCCGCCGCGGGGTTGCTGTTGACTGTTGACTGTCAACTGATCTGTGCACTGTGCACTGCGCAATGTGCACTGCGCACTGTGCACTTCTGTCGACTGTTGACTGTTTAACCGAGGGCCGCAAGGCTCTCTTCAATCATGCGGATCTTTTCGCGCAGCTTGGCTTCCTCGTCGCGCTGGTTCTGCACCACGGCTTCGGGCGCCTTGGCCAAAAAGCCCGGGTTCGCAAGCTTGGCGCAGATCCCCGCAAGCTTCTTTTCGGCGCCTTCCTTTTCCTTGCCGAGACGCTTGCGTTCCGCGTCCAGATCGACAAGGTCGCCCAACGGGATATACACCTTCGCGTGGGCGGTGACAATCGACACCGAGCCGGGAATATCAAAGCTGTCGCCGATTTCCACGTCGGCGGCGGACGCCAGCCGCTGCAGGAACACAACGGCAGCTGCAAACACGTCTTTTTGCTCGGTGGCAATATAGACGTGCGCCTTGCGTGACGGCGGCACGTTCATCTCGGCGCGGCGGTTGCGGATGGCGCGAATGGCCTCCATGATGATGTCCATGTGCTTTTCGTCTTCGTCAAAGCACAGCGCTTCGTCAAACTGCGGCCACGGGGCAAGCATGATGGTTTCGCCCTCGTGCGGCAGGGTCTGCCAGATCTCCTCGGTGATGAACGGCATAAACGGGTGCAGGAGCTTGAGCGTTTCGGAAAGCACGAAGATGAGCACGCGCTTCGCCTCGGCGGCGGGTGCTCCGCCTTGCTGCAGACGGATCTTGGCAAGCTCGATATACCAGTCGCAGAAAACATCCCAAATGAAGTCATACAGCTTGGACACAGCGATGCCGAGCTCAAACTTTTCGAGGTTGTCGGTGACCTCCTTGACCAGCTTGTTGAACTGCGAGAGAATCCACTTGTCTTCCAGCGCTTCGGCCTTCGGCGTCTTGGGCGCGCCCTCGCTGCCGTCCAGATTCATCAGAATGAACCGCGCGGCGTTCCAGATCTTGTTGGCAAAGTTGCGGCTGGCTTCGACCTTCTTTTCGGAATAGCGCATGTCGTTGCCGGGGCTGTTGCCGGTGGCAAGCGTCAGACGCAGGGCGTCGGCGCCGTATTTGTCGATCACCAGCAGCGGGTCGATGCCGTTGCCGAGCGATTTCGACATCTTGCGCCCAAGCTCGTCGCGAACGATGCCGTGGATGAACACCGTGTCGAACGGCACGGTGCCCGTCTGCTCGCAGGCCGAGAAAATCATGCGGGCCACCCAGAAGAAAATGATGTCATAGCCGGTGACCAGCGTGTTCGTGGGATAGTAGTGTTCGAGCTCGGGCGTCTTTTCCGGCCAGCCGAGGGTCGAGAACGGCCACAGCGCGGACGAGAACCAGGTGTCCAGCGTGTCGGGGTCCTGTTCGATGTTGGCGCTGCCGCAGTGCGCACACACCTTGGCGTCTTCGCGCGAGACGGTGATCTTGCCGCAGTCGGCGCAGTACCACGCCGGAATGCGGTGGCCCCACCACAGCTGGCGGGAGATGCACCAGTCGCGGATGTTTTCCATCCAGTTATAATAGGTCTTGTCAAAGCGTTCGGGGATGAACTTCGTTTTTCCCTCGCGCACCACCTGGATGGCGGGTTCGGCCAATGGCTGCATTTTGACGAACCACTGCTCGCTCACACGCGGTTCCACGCTTGTGTGGCAGCGGTAGCAGGTGCCGACCTCGTGCTTCGTCGGCTCAATCTTGACCAGCGCGCCCGCGGCCTCAAAGTCGGCCACAATCGCCTTGCGGCATTCCTTCAGGCTCATGCCCGCGTATTTGCCGGCCTTTTCGTTCATAAAGCCGTCGTCGGTCATGACGTTCAGGATCGGCAGACCCGCGCGCAAACCGACCTCAAAGTCGTTCGGGTCATGCGCCGGCGTAATCTTCACCGCGCCGGTGCCCTTGTCCATTTTGGCATAGGTATCGGCAACAATCGGAATCTCACGGCCGATGACGGGGATGCGCACCGTTTTGCCGATCAGAGCCTTATAGCGTTCGTCATCGGGGTGGACGGCCACGCCGGTGTCGCCGGGAATGGTCTCGGGACGGGTGGTGGCCACGATGATGGCGCCGGAGCCGTCGGTGAACGGATAGGCCATGTGCCAGAAGGCGCCGTCCTTTTCCTCATATTCCATTTCGATATCGGAAATGGAGGTTCTGCAGTGCGGGCACCAGTTGATAATGCGCTCGCCGCGATAGATCAGGCCCTTTTCATACAGGTTGTTGAACACCTCGCGCACCGCCTTGGAGCAGCCTTCGTCCAGCGTGAAGCGCTCACGTTCCCAGTCGCAGGAGGAGCCGAGCTTTTTGAGCTGTTCCACAATGCGGCCGCCGTACTGCGCGCGCCATTCCCAGGCGCGTTTGAGAAAGCCCTCGCGGCCGAGGTCTTCCTTCTGGAGCCCCTCCTGACGCAGCGCGTCCACGATCTTCGCTTCTGTGGCGATGGAGGCGTGGTCGGTGCCGGGCAGCCAGAGCGTATCAAAGCCCTGCATACGACGCCAGCGGATCAGAATATCCTGCAGCGTGTTGTCCAGCGCGTGACCCATGTGCAGCTGGCCGGTGATGTTCGGTGGGGGGATCACGATGCAGTAGGGCTTCTTCTGCGGGTCGCAGGCCGCGTGGAAATAGTTGCCCTGCAGCCAGGACGCATAGATGCGGTCCTCCACCTGTTTGGGGTCATATTGTTTTGCAAGTTCTTTTGCCATATGGTTTCACCTTCCGGTCATGATAAAATACAATCAAAAAACCGCCCCGAGAAAAATCTCAGGACGGACTTGTTCCGCGGTACCACCTGAGTTCGGCCAAAGCCGCACTCTTTCTATTGCGGGGTCTACTGTTCCGAAGAAGTTCTTCCCGCGGCTCCCAAGCGACCTTCGCTCCGCGCCGCCGCAAGGCTTGCACCGACCGCCTTGTCTCTGAACCGGGCACGGCGCTACTCCTCTTGATCTGCGCCGATTGCAGTTAGTTTAGCACAAAAGGCGGTACTTGTCAAGCAGTTTTTCTTTGTTCGGCACAAGAAAAAAGACCGGCTGGGCCGGTCAAAGAGGGATATTAGTCTTTATTCAAACCGCCGATAAACTCTGCTGCAATCTTAGAATACTTAGCAATAAACTTGCCGACCTCAATCATAGACTTAAAGAGTGCAAACTCGGATTTAAACAGAGCAATTCTTGTTTTGATGATTTCAATCATATTTCCATTTCCTTTCCATCATTTTTAGTATTTTGGATTACTGTATATTGAGTATATCATATTATTCCGTTTTCATCAAGTGTTTTGCCAAACTTTCTTGACAGAAACATAAACAAAGAAAAAGACCGGAAGAACTCCGATCTTCATCTTGCAATTGCGGTAATTATTCACCCATGAAGAAAGCCCAGATCGTGCCACGGCTGAATGTGTTGACATCATCAATGCCGCCAAGGACATCGTCAACTTTGCCTTCAGCATCTTCCGGAAGAGCAATACCGAGCTTGCCAAACCAACCATAAACGGCTTTAGCAAAAGCAACGATGGTGTCATAGAAGTCCAAAAAACGAAGTACCATTATAAACCTTCTCCTTTCATAGATTTGGAGAAATACTCCAAAGCTTATTTTAACATAAGAATTCAAAGAATGCAATAGTTATTTACAAATATTTTTAAAAAAGAAAAAGCCGGTATCGCCGACTTCTTCTTTATTCTCATTAGCTTATTTGCCCATGAAGAAAGCCCAGATCGTGCCGCGGCTAAACGTGTTGACATCATCAATGCCACTCAGGACATCGTCAACTTTGCCTTCAGCATCTTCCGGAAGAGCAACGCCAAGCTTGCCAAGCCAACCATAAATCGCTTTACCAAAAGCAACGATGGTGTCATAGAAGTCCAAAAAACGAAGTACCATTTATAAACCTTCTCCTTTCATAGATTTCGGAAATCATTCCAAAGGAGATTCTACCATAGGCTTCCGGAAAAATCAATAGCTTTTTTTATTTTTTCTACACATATTTAACGTTTTTCAAGCTGAAAACCGTTTTTTCGTCATGTAGTTGATGGAATATCTTGTGCTTGCCAGTATCTGCAACAACAATCTGTGCTTTTTTATTTTCTCATTCCCAACAGCATCAACAACGCATAAATAAACTGATGAATGCCCCCGATCAGGCTATCGGGAAAGCCCTCATGCGTCTGACCGCAAAGTGGACATTTTGTCGAATCGGTATTCGTATTTTCAGCCGTAGTCGTTGATGTCGAAGCAGGTGTAGTTGTTGCTTCTGCAGGTTTGTCCTCAATCACATGAAACTTCAAGCCGTTTGCCGCAGCATATGCCTGTGCAGTAGAACCCTCGTAGCCATAAATCTCACTTAAATACGGGAAACAGTCATCTTTTGAAAACGTGCAGGTTTTGCTCAGGATCTCAACTGTTTTAAGTTTCATTGAGCCGGAAAAAGCACCTTTTTCAATTGTAGTCACCGTGCTCGGAAGCGTGACCTTGCGCAGATTTGTACATCCGGCAAAAGCCTGCTCTCCGATGGTGTTCAATCCATCTGTTAAGGTGAGACTGTTTAAAAGAATACATCCTTTAAAAGCAAATGCGCCAATGCGCTTTACACAGCCAGCAAGAGAAACGGATTTAAGATACTTCATCGACTGACAAGCACGATCACCGATATTATTTACCGAGCCCTCAACATTCGCTGTGTTAATCATTTCAGCGTAAGCGCGGAAATCTCCGCCGCCAACAGAATCAACCGTATAGTTTTTCATGTTGCCGGAACCTTTGATTGTAAGAATGCCTTTTGTATCAACGGCCCATGACACTTTGTCACCACAGAATCCGCTGCCGACATTCTTTGCAAGCGCCACACTTGTCAGCGAAAGCAGCAGCAGCAGAGTCAGCAGTCCAACCAACAATCGTTTACCCATTTTCATTTCTGTGTCCTCCAAAAAGAATAGATTGCTAATACTCTATCACATTTCCGAAAGAATTGCAAGCCTTCTTTTCCGCCTTTCTTCTTTCTTTTCCGGAACGCGATGCCGTCCGCCATCCTCTTTTCAAATATTAGCATAAAAAAAGCGCCGATTCCTTTGGTGAATTCGTCAAAAACGGCGGTTGACTTTTGTGCAATCCGGTTGTAAAATAATCAAAATGTATAAAAGTATAATATATTCCGGCCGTAACAGCCGTGTTGCGCCGGAGTTGGAGGTTTTCTTATGGCAAGAGTCTATAACTTTTCCGCCGGCCCGTCCATGCTGCCCGAGAAGGTGCTCCGAACCGCGGCGGACGAAATGCTCGATTACAAGGGCTGCGGCCAGTCCGTCATGGAAATGAGCCACCGCTCCAAAACCTATGGCGCGATCATCCGGGAAGCGGAAGCGCTGCTGCGCGAGGTGATGCAGATCCCCGACAACTATAAGGTCCTGTTTTTGCAGGGCGGCGCGTCGTCGCAGTTTGCAGCAATTCCGCTGAACCTCATGACAAAGAGCGGCAAGGCCGACTACGTCATCACCGGCCAGTGGGCCAACAAGGCCTATAAGGAAGCCGCCCGCTTCGGCGACGCCCATGTAGTCGCTTCCTCGGCCGACAAGACCTTCTCCTATATTCCGAAGCTCGACCCGGCCACGTTCACCCCCGACGCGGATTACTTCTATATCTGCATGAACAACACGATCTACGGGACGAAGTACCACACCCTGCCTGAAACCGGCGATGTGCCGCTGGTGGCCGACATCAGCTCCTGCATTCTTTCGGAGCCGATCGACGTTTCCCGCTTCGGCATCCTCTATGCCGGCGCGCAAAAGAACATGGCCCCCGCGGGTCTCACCGTTGTCATCGTCCGCGACGACCTGATCGGTCACGCGAGCAACATCTGCCCAACGATGTTCAACTATCAGATCCACGCCGACAACGGCTCGATGTTCAACACCCCGCCGTGCTATACCATTTATATAGCGAAGCTCGTGCTCGAATGGATCAAGAACGACGTCGGCGGTCTCGAGAACATGAAGGCTATCAACGAAAAGAAGGCCGGCCTGCTCTATGACTTCCTCGACAGCTCGAAGCTCTTCCGCGGCACCGTGGTCAAGGAGGACCGCTCGCTGATGAACATCCCGTTCGTCACGGACGACGACGAGCTGGACGCCCTGTTTGTGAAAGAAGCCGAACAGGCGGGCTTCGTCAACCTGAAGGGCCACCGCTCCGTGGGCGGCATGCGCGCTTCCGTCTATAACGCCATGCCGGTGGAAGGCGTGGAAAAGCTGGTCGCGTTCATGAAGGACTTTGAAGAAAAACACAAGAAGGACTGATTGCCATGCAAAAGATTTTAACGCTCAACAAGATTTCCCCGCTCGGTCTGGAACGGCTGGAGCCCGAAAACTTCACCATCGGCAATGATATTGCCGACCCGGACGGCGTAATCGTCCGTTCCGCCTCCATGCACGAAATGGAGCTGCCGGAGAGCCTGCTCGCCATCGCGCGCGCCGGCGCCGGCATCAACAACATTCCGCTGGACAAATGCAGCGAAGGCGGCGTCGTCGTCTTCAACACCCCGGGGGCCAACGCCAACGCGGTGAAGGAGCTTGTGATCGCGGGC
>JAEEGL015442841.1_pt1 | contig 12242 bp, 10 predicted proteins | sample 9134231 | NCBI WGS metagenome assembly JAEEGL01 (sample SAMN16246548, study PRJNA631951) | gut metagenome | biome: gut microbiome; feature: rumen; material: fiber-attached | host: Bos | place: Iran: Karaj | collected 2018-10
CAGATATGCCCTTGTGGAACTCGTGAACCTCTTCGATCCCGCTCTTGTCTTCGAACCCATACACAGGCTCAAAAAGGACGGAGAGGTAGTCGATTACATACACGGAAAAGAAGAGTGCATAAGGCTCGGTTCAAGGCCCGGCTACGAGGCGGTGCTGATGCCCGATTATCCGAAGGAAAGGCTTTTCGAGGATGTCATCGAAAAGGGAGTGCTTCCCAAGAAGACCTTTTCCATGGGGCAGGCGAAGGATAAGCGCTTTTACCTTGAGTGCTGTATGCGAAATAATGAATGATCCTGCAGTTTTCTGCAGGATTTTTTGCAGGATATGCAGAAAAAGGTAATATTCAGATTCTCCGCACCCTATGCAAACTTGACAATATTACAAGTAAGAGTATAATTATCGGCAAGGAGGTACATTCTTATGGATTTCAACAACAGACTTTCGTGCATATTGTCTGAACGCGGTCTTACCCAGCGCGAACTTGCGAATATGTGCGGCGTCGACGAAGCCTCCATGTCGAGATACGTCAACGGCAGCAGAAAGCCCTGCATGGACGTGCTGGTGCGCATCGCAGGCGCTCTCAACGTGTCCGTCGAGTATCTGACCGGATGTGAAGAAGAGATCTCCTTCAAAGAGCTCAAATGTCTTTTGAATTCGAATCTGCCCAAGCTTTCGGACGAACAGAGACTGGAGCTCATGGAGATCATAGCTAAGAGGAAATAACAGGAGAAAGATCATGAAAAAGAATTTTAAGAGGATCCTGTGTCTGGCGCTTGCAGCCGTCATGGTGATGGCTCTCGCGGCCTGCGGAAAAAAGGAAGAAAGCGGTGAGAAGGATCTTTTGGATCAGATCAAAGAAAGAGGATACATAATAGTGGGTACGGAAGGTACCTATCCTCCGAACACCTATCACGATGCAGAAGATAAGCTCGTAGGCTTCGACGTGGAAGTCGCCGCTCTCGTCGCCAAGTATCTCGGAGTGGAAGTCAGATACGTGGAGACCGAATGGTCTTCGATATTCGCGGCTCTCGATGCTGGTCAGATCGACACAGTCATCAATGAAGTCGGATACAACGAAGAAAGGGCGGCAAAGTATGACTTCTCCGAGCCCTATGCCTTCGTAAAGGGCGGCATACTCGTAAGAAGCGATGACGACAGCATCAAGTCCTTCGAAGACATCAAGGGCAAGGTCGCGGCAAACGAGTCCACGTCCACATGGGGAGCCCTCGCATTAGAGTACGGCGCAGAGCTCGACCCCGTCAACGCCATGGCCCAGTCCATCACCGAGGTCCTGAGCGGACGCGCGGACTGCACCCTCAACTACCTTACGGCCTTCAACGACTATATGAAGGAGCATCCCGATGCAGCGGTCAAGATCGCATGCGAGTCCGAACCCGAACCCAGTTCCTACATCCCCGTAAGGAAGGGTGAAACGAGACTGGTCGAGGCCATAAACGAAGCGCTCAGAAAAGCCCTTGAAAGCGGAGAGCTCAAGGCTGTTTCGGAGAAGTATTTCGGTATCGACGTTACCGCAAAATAGGAAACATTTTGAGGAGGACTGCAGCCTTTGAAGGCTGCAGTCTTTCCGGCGTTTTTTCGGAGAGTCTATGAACGAAAGAATCATCCAGGAACTGATACAGTCATTTCCGAAACTTCTGATGACAGCACTGAGAGTCACCGTGCCTCTGACTGCGATCTCGTTCACCATAGGGATATTCATAGCCCTGCTCACGGCTTTGGTGCAGATCGCAAAGATCCCGGTGCTCAGGCAGCTGGCAAGGTTTTACGTCTGGATCATAAGGGGTACGCCCATGCTGGTCCAGCTTTTTGTCGTATATTTCGGACTCCCGAGCATAGGCATAGTGCTGTCCGCTTTTCCCAGCGCGATAATAGTAATGTCGCTGAGCGTCGGCGCCTACTGTTCGGAGACCATAAGAGGTGCCATAGAATCGGTGCCTAAAGGTCAGCTCGAAGCAGCCTACTGCGTCGGCATGACCTTCCCCCAGGCTATGATGAGGATAATAATCCCTCAGGCCATGACTGCGGCGTTCCCGCCCCTTTCCAATTCCCTCATAGGACTTGTAAAGGATACCTCTCTTGCATACAGCATAGCTGTGGTGGAGATAATGGCCCAGGCACAGCGCATAGCCTCACGCTCCTACGACTATTTCTGGCTTTATCTCGAAGCCGGTTTCATATATCTTCTCATATGCACCCTGCTCACATGGGCGCAGAGAGCCATAGAAAAAAGGATGGAAAGGAAGCGCTGATGATAGAGGTTTTGAACGTACAGAAAAGCTTCGCTGAAAACGAAGTGCTGAGAGACGTCAGCTTCCGCGTGAACGACGGAGACGTCATAGCCATCCTCGGCCCCAGCGGTTCGGGAAAGACGACGCTTCTGCGCTGTCTCAGCTTCCTCGAGACGGCGGACGGAGGCAGAGTCCTGTTCAACGGCAGGGAATACGATCTTCACAAGTCCTCCAGGAAGGACATACACGAATACAGGAAGCATATAGGCTTCGTTTTCCAGGATTACCAGCTGTTCGGTAACAAGACGGCTCTCGAAAACGTTACCGAGGGACTTACGGTGGCAAGGAAGATAAAGAAGGAAGAGGCCGTCGAAATGGGAGTAAAGGCCCTTGAAAAGGTGGGCATGCTCGACAGGAAGGATTTTTATCCTTCCAAGCTCTCCGGCGGACAGCAGCAGAGAGTGGCCATAGCGAGAGCCATGGTATCACAGCCGGGAGTCATCTTCTTCGACGAACCGACCTCGGCCCTCGATCCGGAGCTTACGGGAGAGGTCCTCGACGTTATGAGAAAGCTTGCCGAGGAGGGCACCACCATGGTGGTGGTCACCCACGAGATAGAGTTCGCAAGGAGGGTCGCCGACAGGGTCATACTCATGGAAGGCGGCGTCATAGTGGAGGAGGATACTTCCGAAGTCTTCTTCACATCGCCCAAAACCGACAGGGCAAGGAGCTTTCTCGAAGGCATCAAGGGAGGCAGGGCATGAACTACGATTTCGATACGGTAACAGAGCGGAGGCAGACCTACGCCTCCAAGTGGGACGTAAAGGAAGGGGAGCTTCCCCTTTCCATGGCTGATATGGAGTTCAAGGTCGCTCCACAGATAAGGGAAGCTCTTCAGAGGCGTCTCGATAACGGCATATACGGATATACGGACGTCCCGGATATATGGTACGATGCATATACGGGCTGGTGGAAGAAACGCCACGGTTTCGGGATAAGGAAGGAAGATCTCATATTCTGCACCGGCGTGATACCTGCCATATCCTCTGCTGTAAGGAAACTCACCACGCCTGCAGAAAAGGTCCTTCTGCAGACTCCCGTATACAATATCTTCTACAACAGCATACTGAACAACGGAAGGCAGGTGCTGGAGAACAGGCTGAGGTATGAAGACGCCATATATTCCGTGGACTGGGAAGACCTCGAAGAAAAGCTCTCCGATCCCCAGACGAGCCTCATGATACTCTGCAATCCCCACAATCCCATAGGGAAGATATGGGACAGGGATACCCTCGGAAGGATAGGGGAGCTTTGCTCCAGATATCACGTCACTGTCATCTCCGACGAGATACACTGCGACATAACGGACCCCGGGAAGGAATACGTTCCCTTCGCTTCCGTATCAGAGGTCTGCAGGAGCATAAGCGTCACCTGCATGGCTCCCACCAAGTGCTTCAACATAGCGGGGCTCCAGACCGCAGCCGTCATGGCTTCGGATCCCGTTCTTCATCACCGCATGTGGAGAGCTCTCAATACGGACGAGGTGGCCGAGCCTTCGGCCTTCGCCGTGGATGCCGCAGTCGCGGCATTCTGCGAAAGCGGCGGATGGCTCGACGAAATGCGTTCCTACGTATATGAAAACAAGAAGCTCGTAAGGGAGGCCGCGTCCCGCATCCCGGGACTCAGGGTCATAGATTCGGACGCCACCTATCTTCTGTGGCTGGACGTATCCGCAATAGATGAAGATGCGGACAGGATCAGCGACCACCTGAGGAATGAGACGGGACTCATACTTTCCAGAGGCTCTGTATACGGACCCGGCGGAGAGTCTTTTCTCCGCTTGAACACGGCCTGTCCCCGCAGTATGATGGAAGACGGCATAAGAAGACTCGCGGAAGGTCTTAAATGCTATCGGAGAGATATATAATAAAGATATGAAAAAGACACTGCAGACCGTTATATACGTGGGACTGAACGATTCAAAGACCCACGAACAGAAATTCGATACGGAAAAATACATTTCCATACTGAAAAACGTATGCAGGAGCTACGGCGTCGCTTTTTCGCTCAACACGGTGAGCGGTGGATATATACATGACGACGGCACCTACGTCGAGGAGAACACTCTGGTCATCACGCTCATAGGCGCGGAAGGAAAGACCGTGGAGGATATAGCCACGGACCTCTGCGTCTTTTTCCACCAGGAGAGCGTCATGGTCACGAGCACCCCGTCGGAGGTGTTTTTCATCGGCGACAGGACAAAGGACGGAATATAGGGATGCAGAAGATACTGCTCGTAGAAGATGACAGGACAATAATACGTTCGCTCGAGGCCTTTCTTTCGGAGGAGGGGTTCGAAGTGGATTCAGTATCGACCCAGTTCGAGGCTGAGAATCATATGGAGGAGGGCTACGCCCTTCTCCTTCTCGACATATCTCTTGCCCAGGGCAGCGGCTTCGAGGTGTGCAGGAAGGCAAAGGAAAAGACAATACCGGTCATATTCCTCACGGCTTCCGGTGACGAGATGAGCGTGGTAAAAGGTCTGGACATGGGAGCCGACGACTATATCGCCAAGCCCTTCAGACCCAGGGAACTGGTATCGAGGATAAGGAGCGCCCTGAGGAGATACCAGCCGGCATCTCTCGTTACGGCGGGAAACGTGACCGTGGATACGGACAAGGCCCTCGTTAAAAAGAACGGTGCCGAGGTCTCCCTTTCCGCTCTCGAATACAGGCTCCTTACGGTGTTCATAAACAACAGGGGAATCCTTCTTACGAGGAACAAGCTCCTCGAGGATATCTGGGACATAGGCGGAGACTTCGTGAACGACAATACCCTGACCGTATACATAAAGAGGCTCAGGGAAAAGATAGAAGACGATCCCCAGAATCCGGAGATCATAAAGACCGTAAGAGGTCTTGGATACAGGATGGACTGATATGTTCAAGGTGCTGAAAAATCCCGAGGTGAGAAAAGAGTTCCTCATATATATCTTTATCAGCGTGGCGGCGGGAGCCGGAGGTTTTGCTCTGCGCATGCTGCTTGCTCTTTCCCACGGCCTTTCAGGCCGCATAGCCCGTGAGGTCAGCGGCTTTACGGGAGCGGCGGTGCTTCTTACGGGTCTTTTCTTTTCATTCGTACATCTCTGGTTCTCCCGGAAAAGATACGGAAGGATAGCGGAGCTGAGCGACAGCGTGGACAGCATCCTCCACGGCGCTGAAAGCATCCCCATACCAGACAGCGGCGAGGGCGAGCTTTCCATACTGGTGAGCGAGATAAAGAAGATGACCGTGAGGCTAAAGGAGCAGTCCGACCTTCTCAGCGCGGACAAGATAAGGCTCACCGACGCCATAGCGGACATATTCCATCAGATAAGGACTCCTCTCACGTCGATGAACCTGGTGGTTACTCTGCTTTCCGACGAGGAACTCGATTACCCGAGAAGGGTGCAGCTCACGAGGGAGCTGAAAAAACAACTCGAAAGAATACAGTGGCTCATAGAATCCCTCCTGAAACTTTCGAAGATAGACGCAGGCACCGCGATCTTCGAATCTAAGGAAGTGCCGGTCAAAAAGCTCCTTGAAAAGGCATCAGAACCCTTCCTCATACCCATGGAGCTCAGGGGCCAGCAGCTTGAGATATCGTCGGGCTCCGAAAGCTACGAGGGAGACTTCCAGTGGAGCGTGGAAGCTGTCGGGAACATACTGAAAAACGCCATGGAGCATACTCCCGAAGGAGGGAGGATAAAGGTCACAGCCTCAGAGACTCCTCTGTATACGGAGCTCGTCATAGAGGACAGCGGTGAGGGTTTCTGCAAGGAGGATATACCCCACCTCTTCGAGAGATTCTACAAGGGAAAGAACGCCGGCGAAAGCAGCATAGGCATAGGACTTGCCCTTTCGAGAGCCATAATCACGGCACAGAACGGCACCGTCAAGGCGGAAAACTCCCAGGAGGGCGGGGCCCGCTTCGAAATTCGCTTCTACAAAAACATAATCTAGGAAAGCAGTCACTTTCAAGTCACTTTACCCCTTTAGAATGTGAGCATAAGATGCACATTTTAAGGGGGTTTTTATATATGGAAATCATCAGAGTAGAAAACTTATGCAAGACCTACGGAAAGGGCAACAACGAGGTGAAAGCCCTGGACGACGTGAGCTTTTCCGTGGAAAAAGGCGAGTTCCTTGCCATCATAGGACCTTCGGGATCGGGCAAGTCGACCCTCCTTCACATACTCGGAGGCGTGGACAAGCCGAGCTCCGGAAAGGTATTCGTGGACGGTCTTGACATATATGCGCAGAGCGAGGAAGAACTTGCCGTGTTCAGAAGAAGACACGTGGGGCTTATCTATCAGTTCTACAACCTTATACCGGTGCTCAACGTCACCGAGAACATCACCCTTCCCGTTCTCATGGACGGAAGGAAGGTGAACGGCGAAAGGCTCGAGGAACTTTTAAGCGTGCTCGGTCTTTCAGACAGAAGAGACAATCTGCCCAACCAGCTTTCCGGAGGACAGCAGCAGAGAGTCTCCATAGGAAGGGCTCTCATGAATGCGCCGGCCGTGGTCCTTGCGGACGAGCCCACGGGAAACCTCGACTCTAAAAACAGCCAGGAGATAGTCGAGCTCCTCAAGATGTCCAACAGGAAATACAACCAGACTCTCATAGTCATAACCCACGACGAGTCCATAGCTCTTCAGGCGGACAGGATCATAGCCATCGAGGACGGCCGCATTGTGAAAGACGAGCGTATCAGGAGGGGCTGATATGAACAACATTTTTCATGCTTTTACAAGAAGATGCCTTAAAGAGAACAAGACAAGGACTCTTACCACCATCATAGGCATAGTCCTGTCCATGTCTCTTTTCACGGCTGTAATAGAGGGAGGCTACAGCGGCATCGCTTTTATGCAGCGCAGCGAAGTAGCCCGCGGCGGAGCCTGGAACGCCTGTGTGATCGAGGCGAGCGAAGCGACCGTAGAGGACGTTGCTTCACAGAAAAAGGTGAAGGGTATAGGGACCTGGTCGGAGGTTGGCTGGGCAAAGATCGGCTCTTCGAACGAATACAAACCCTATCTTCTCATAGAGTCGATGGGGGAGGGTTTCACCGATATGGTGAGGGTGAATCTCACCGACGGACGTATGCCTGAAAACGAAAACGAGATACTGCTTCCCGATCATCTTTCCAGGAACGGAGATCTTTTCATACCGTCGGGGACAGTCATAGATCTCGAGATAGGAAGAAGAACGGATCTCGAAGGCAATATACTTCCCCATACCGAAAGGTATATGAAGGAAGATGAGAAACTGTCCGGGACTTTCGGAAAAACATATACCGTGGTCGGACACTACAGCAGGTTTGCAAGCGAGCTGGAAAGGTACGAAAGCCCGGGATATACGGCGCTGACCCTTGGCGAAGGAAACGGCCAGACGGATCTTTTCTTCGAGATCAAAAATCCCGCAGGCTTCAACCGTTTCATGGATGAGATAGTAGAAGCAGGGATAATAAACAGCCAGAAAGTCATACTGCATTACGATCTTCTGCACGCTTACGGCGTAGCTGGAAGCGCGGATATCGCCGGTGTCATAGTGGGATTCGCCGCCATTCTGATAATCCTGATCTTCTTCGGCTCTATTTCTCTCATCTACAACTCCTTCTCTATCTCCGTAAGCGAGAGAACGAAGCTCTACGGCATACTCAAATCCGTAGGGGCAACGAAGAAACAGATAAGGAGCACGGTGAACTACGAAGCGGCTCTTCTTGCCGCTATAGGCATACCCATCGGCCTTGTGGTCGGATGCGTTGGTATAGGGATAACTCTCTATGCCTTAAGGGATAACTTCAGCTATATGCTGGATGTGCCGGCTGACGTCAAGATGAAGCTGGTCCTGAATCCCATCGCGCTTCTTCTTGCAGCCGTCATATGCTTCATCACAACCATGGTGAGCGCAAACAGGCCGGCGGGCAGAGCCATAAGGATCTCACCCATAGAATCCGTTCGCCAGAGCGAGGATGTAAATATCAAGGCGAGGGAAGTAAAAACCTCGAAGCTCACGCAGAAGCTATTCGGATTCGAGGGTATGCTGGCTTCCAAGAACTTTAAGAGAAACAGACGGCGCTACCGTTCAGTGGTGCTTTCTCTCTTCATGAGCGTCGTGCTCTTCATAAGCGCATCCTCATTCTGCTCATACCTCACTGCCGCAGTAGGTGACAGGACCGGATACAACTTAAGAAGCCGTATGGACATAGTCTATACCTACGTTGAGGCTGACGGAGCGGCAATTTCATCGAATGAAACGATAAAGCTTCTTTCATCTGTACCTGGAGTCAAAAGCGTTATGACGCTGTCTCAGGTGTACGATTATGCGGGATTCCGCGAAGATACGCTGTCAGCAGAAATGGATATGCCGGAGATCCAGCAGTATTTCGACAGCTGGGTGAAAGTGCCCGGATACAAGACTATGGACACTCAGATATTCATCGTTGATGACAGAATGTTTGCAGATTACTGCAGCAGCGCCGGAGTAAATGTAAAGGACTTCACGGATGAGAAGGAACCGAAGGCTCTTTTCATCAATCAGAGAAACTTCTACCTGGCCAAAAAGACTGTCGACATGTTCGGCGAAAGCAGTCTTCCTGTAAGCTGCAGCATAATGAAGGTAAAGGAGATAGATGAATACATTTTCAGGGGTTCCGAAGAAACGGAAGACGGCGGGATCGTCTACGTATACTATCCCCAGGAATATATGAACGATTTCTGGGACGGAAAAGTTAGCGAGCTCGATCCGGAAAAAGCGCTCAGGCTGACCCCGGAAGAGGCTGTCACTTTTACGGATGTGACCATAGGTGCCTTTGCCGGAGAAGACGCGGTAAGTCTCTTCGGGCCAAGCGGATGTCTGATCCTTCCCTACAGCACCGCGGAAGCGGTTTTCGGAAGCGAGAAAGCAAATGACTATACCTCAGTTAAGGAAATGCTCTTCCAGGTCGAAAATCATACGGAGGCCTTCGATGCGATGAAGACCATCCTCAGCGAGAAAGGAATGAGCACCGACAGGCTCATAGACTATGCGGAGGATTACGAAGGTATGAAGATGATGGTGACCGTCATCAACGTCTTCTCCTATGGCTTCATAATACTCATCTCCCTCATAGCTCTTGCCAACGTGTTCAATACCATATCGACGAACGTGATACTCAGGAGAAGGGAATTCGCCATGCTCAAGTCGGTGGGTATGGACAGCAAAGGCTTCAACAAAATGATGAACTACGAGTGCATCATCTACGGAGTGAAGGGCCTGAGTCTTGGCATCCCTGTGTCGATACTGACTACTTTCCTTATCTTCCAGGTAGCCAAGGGAGCCGGAGACGAGATGAAATTCTTCATTCCTTTCGGAAGCTTTGCAGTAGCCATTGGAAGCGTCTTCATAGTGGTCTTTGCGACCATGCTTTTCGCCATGGACAAGATAAAGAAGGACAACCCCATAGACGCTCTCAAGAACGAAAACATTTAGGATACATTCCTACAAATCTAAAGGGTCTAAATTGTAAGAAGTTAACAATTTTAGGCCCTTTTTGTATTAGGATTTGAGGAGATTATAAGTAAGGAATATAATGAAAACAACTTAATAGCAGTTTGAGATATTTTGTATTTCTGCGTAAATCAGGGGAATCGTGTGAGAATCACGAGCGGTACCGCCACTGTGATCGGGTCTTTTGCCCGTAAGTCAGGTCGCCTGCTCAAGCTAAGAAATTGTAAGTGTTCTGCGAGTACAGGATCTGCAAGGATTTATTTTGCGCTTCGGAACCGTCGTTTCAGAAGCGTTTTTTGATGACTTTATTCTCAGATTAATAGGTCTTGAACTGCGATCTTTATGTTTTTTCTTTAAAGAAAGGAGAAATGACAATGAAGCACGTTAAAAAGCTTCTGAGTTTCCTTTTGGCACTCGTGCTGGTACTTGGATATATGCCGGCATCAGTGTTTGCAGGAGAGTTGGAAGCGAGCGTAGATGAGATCGTTGTCAGCTTCGAACTCTACGACGAGAAGAGCGACCAGGTAGCGCTGCTCTTCGGGCCCCAGGCCGTGGAGATCCAGGAAGGTGACAACGGTAAAAAGATAGCTGAAAGACTTCTCGGCGCAGAAAACGTCGGGATCTCGGATTCCGGCTGGATGAACAGCTTCACCATAGGTGAAATCGAGTATTCCGCTACAGCATTGGATATGCCCTATGGATCATGGCTCGTTTACAAGAACAACGCCAATGACGCTGTAGGTCCGACGGATTACGAACCGAAAGACGGCGACGTTTACAGATTCGTTCTCACGTCTTACGATCCCGTTACCTATGCTATGCCTGTCCTTGCAAACGACATGGATGCTCTTTACTGGGCAATGGCTAAGAACGGCGGAGATCTTGCAAGCGCATATCAGCTCGTACAGAGCGAAGCTCCTGCTCAGTCAGCCATAGATGCCATGGCAGTAGCTCTCAGCAAAACAGGAGATAAGCATTACGTCATCATAGACCAGCGTACTATCTATGTCGACACAACTACAAATCCATTTACCTATACGGAAACGCTCAGTGTAGATAAACTTACGGCGGAAGCCGGCGAGACTGTTACCGTTACGGTCAATACTCCTGAAGGGCTGTCACTTGTCGAGGGCTATCCGAAGGCAAATGGAAGTTCCCTTACTAAAGTGAACGGTGCCACTTATACCTTTGAAATGCCGGATGCCCACGTATCTATCACTGCAGAGTTCGAAGCCGGAGATGCTACGAAGCTCCTTTCTGCAGAGTTCTTCCTCGATGAGAACGGCAGCGTCCCCGTGGATATGGTCCCTGCATTCAATAAAGACATCAACGAGTACAAAGTAGACGTCCTCGATCAGGATCTGGAAGACGATCTTTATTTCAGAGCTACCTTCCCGGAAGGCACCACTGCCCAGTGGCAGTACTATATGGAGTATTCCGGATACGGCTTCTATACCGACGGACCTGAGATCGTCTCCGGTGAGATCTACGGCCACAGCCAGGCGAACATGCTCATGCCTGGTTTGACCAACGGATTCAAGCACAGAGTTGACGTTAAAACTGAAAGCGGACTTCTCAACCAGTACTTCTTCACTACTACTCTTTATCCGACTCTCGACAGCATCAAGATAGATGGTGAAGAGTTGGAAGAGTTCATGTATGACGAAACTGAGTACGAGATCGAAGTTCCGGCAGGAACGACGGAGATCACTATCAACGCTGTTCCCTATGATGAAGATACGTATTACGTATATATCGACGGCAGTGATGAAGACGCAGCCAGCGCAGACGAGACTGTTGCAGTCGAGAACGGACAGGTCATTTCCATCGTTGTCGACGATGACAATGGTACTACATTTGAATACAAACTGACAGTCAAGGTTGCAGAGGAAGCTCCGGTTCCCAAGCTCAGCAAGCTTGAATTCAGAAACGGATCGGCAGCTACTACTTCTTTGTTCGATCTTGAACCTGAATTCGAACCCGATACGAGAGAGTACACTCTGTACGTACCGGATTCCGTGACCTTTGCTTGGGGCTTTGCTACTCTCGCTGAAGGCAGCGAAGGCGCTATATCAGGAACGTATAACAATACTTCCGGCACTTCTGTAACAAAGAGTCTGACCTCAGGCAATGCAACAGGCGTACAGTTCAACAACCTGGTCAAAGCAAGCGTCTTCGAAGGCGGCAGCGATATCATCATCAAGATCGGCGAAGAAGCAGCATATACGATCCACGTTGCCCGTAAGGCGACTCTTGGTACCGGCACTGCGGGCTTCTCCCTGAAGGTAAACGGAGAGAATGTAGCATTGACACCGACCTTTGCTCGCGCCACCTATGAGTACGATACAAATCAGGCTGCAGACGCAGTATTCACCGTATCTGCAAAGCCGACAGTTGCAAGCGCAACGCTTAAAATAGCAGGAAATGTGGTTGAGCCTGCCACTGCCACTGAGGTGACACCGG
>JAEEGL015999043.1_pt1 | contig 12242 bp, 12 predicted proteins | sample 9134231 | NCBI WGS metagenome assembly JAEEGL01 (sample SAMN16246548, study PRJNA631951) | gut metagenome | biome: gut microbiome; feature: rumen; material: fiber-attached | host: Bos | place: Iran: Karaj | collected 2018-10
GTAGATGCTCTATCTATACTTTTACCATCTTTTCTAATATTAAAAGCACTATCTTTTTTACCTAATTCTTCATTTATAATCTTAAGAATATGTTTATCTAAATCATTCATTTATACTACCTCCTACTCTACAGCAAGGAGTAAGTTCAATAACATTATTTAACTCATTCTTAGATTTAATCTCTTTAACTTTTCCAGAATCTAATAATATAATTTTATCTGCTATATTAATAATTCTTTCTTGATGAGAAATAATAATATTTATACTATTATTTTTTTCTCTTAAATCTTTAAATAATTTTATTAAATTATTAAAACTCCATAAGTCTATACCAGCTTCAGGTTCATCAAATATAGTTACTTTAGAATTTCTTACTGATATTGAAGCAATCTCTATACGTTTTAATTCACCACCTGATAAAGAATTATCTATTTCACGATTAATATATTCTTTAGCACATAATCCAACTTGAGATAATATATTACATGCATCACATGTATCTAATTCTTCACCTGAAGATATATTTATTAAATCATGAACAGTTAATCCTTTAAATTTAATAGGTTGTTGAAATGAGAATGAAATACCTTCTTTAGCTCTTTTATCTATACTCCATGAAGTAATATCTTCTCCGTTATATAAAATCTTACCACTTGTTGGTTTAATAATACCCATTATTATCTTAGCAAGTGTAGATTTACCACTACCATTAGGACCAGTAATCACAGTAAAGTTACTATCGAACTTGATATTCACATTATCTAGTATCTTTTTATTATCTATTTCATAAGAAATATCAACTAATTCAATCATACCTTTCCTCCGAAAGTATTATAACATAATAATTGAAAAATAATAATAAAATATGATATAATCCTCTTATGCAAGTGTGGCGGAATTGGTAGACGCAGCAGACTCAAAATCTGCCGGTAGTAATACCTTGTGGGTTCGATTCCCATCTCTTGCACCATTAAAGAATTCTATCGAACTTTTTAGATTAAGTTCGTTTTTTTATCTTTTAATAAAAAATCACACATTGATTAAAAGATACATAATAAAAAATTGCAAAAATAAATAATGTTTGTGTTATAATAAATACCCAAGTGAAGGAGATTTTACAATTATGCATGAACATTATTTAACTTTAGCGCAAAATATTTGTGCTGCTAGAATATTTTTAAACATGTTTGGTCTTACATTAGAAAATGTTACAGATATTGATCAATTTTCTAAAATTAAAATATTTGATAAAGATATGAATGTGGTTGGTGAGTTACACTTTGATAACGGGAAAGTTATGATTGCTGCTAATTATAATAATAGTTTATTAGAGGCTAACTATGATATGCCTAAAATATTTGGTTTGATTGATATAGAATGTGATAATGCACAATTTGCTCAGTGGTCTACTGAAATTGAATTTAAAGCAAATAATAGCAATAATATAGAATTAAGTGGAGAATTTTTAATTGACAGTTCAATGGATTCTGAGTTTGGGATTAGATGTATATGTCATCCATTAATAAACTGTGATGTTCCTAATGATGGAAAAATCTCTTTGGAAATACTAAGAGATGGTAGAACATTTGGTGTTAATATTTCTTCTGGAAATTATAAAGAAACTATTGATATAATGCCTTGGGATGATTTGAATGGATTTATTAAACATGTGATTTCAGATGGTGATTATGATCCAAAAAGATATAAGCATGAATATAGAAAATATATGGGTGTCTTTACAGCTGGCAAAGGACATGAAGATAAACTTCACGTATTTTTATCAGAAACAGAATGGGATAATCAAATTTCTTTTAGAAACGAGTTTCTTCAAAAAATTGGAGATGATAATTCAAGAGAACTTGTAATTCAAAAAGGAATGTTAATGCAAGATTTAGATCCTGACATGTTTGAGAAAATTAAAAGTTTACGAGAAACATTATCAATTGGTGAAGTTTCTTTATTGGATAATTTAATTAGTGTTTGCTATGATAGTTATTCTGATAAAGAATTAGAAGCACTTTTAGGAATAAAGCGAAATAAGATGAACTATCAAGATGGAGCAAATAGTTTAAAAGAATCTTACTTTGGAATAGGTCACGATAGTCAATTTTTATCTGAAAAACAACAAAAAAAATTATTAAAAAATAATAAAAAAAATGTATAAAAACTCCTTTTATACATTTTTTTATAAACCTTTATTTCTTTTTTTGAACTAACATAGGTCCTTTTTCTTCTAAATATTCTTTTGCTAACTCAATACCAGTTTCATTATAATTTTTTTGTAATTTCTTATCTAATTTACCTTGTTGATAATAACGATAATATTTTTCTCTATTAGAACCTAAATCATAATATAATTCTAAATAACTTCTTAATGCTTCTAATTGTTTTTTATCATCTACTTTAACAGTTCTAAACTTTTTATTTTCATTATCTCTAGTTTTTTCTTTTTGTAAACTAGCTAAATCTTCTTTTTCCTTTTCAATTTGTAATTTAAGAAATTCAAGTTCACTATTAATACCTTTTCCCCTATTTACTCTTTCTTTAAAATTAGAATAATCAATTAAAGTATATAATGATCCTATTGGTAAACCAACAACTCCTGTTACTAAAGTTAGAAATAGAACTGGATTAACTGAACCAAAAATTGAACCAATATTACTTAGATAAGGATTAGTACCAGTTATAGCCCACAATACAAGCGGTGGAATAGCTAATATTCCTCCTAACATAACATATAAACAATATGGTATATATCTTTTTTTAGTTTCGGGATATTTTTCACTTTCTATTGTTAATTCTTGAATTCTACCTTCCATTTCTTCAATAATATTTTCTTTAACTAATACTCTATCTAAATTATCATAATATTCTGATTGAGTATGATTACCATTTTCATCACTAATTACTACTTTACCATCTATATAAATATAACCTTTATTCATAAAAATCCCCCCCTTAATATATTTAAACTTTAAATGGTGCTTTTCTTGTATATTGTAAGCAAAAATTATTTGGATCGAAATCTAATTGACCAAAAGAATATCTATAAAGATTTTTAATATTACTAAGCATTACATCTCTATCGTCTATTTTTAAACATCTTAAATATTTTTCAATAAATTCCTGTTCTGGTAATTTATGAATATTTGATGAAATATATTTCTTTGCAAAATCACTATCTTCATATATTCTTTTAATTTTCATTACGGGTAAATCAATAATACCATTAATTTTTGCATACAAAGTTCTAATTCTTTCAAGTACTACATAATAAACTGCATAGAAACTATCATCATTTATTAATGATTCTAAATCTTCCATTCTATTATTAATAGCAAATAAAGAAAACATATCATTATTTGAAAAAGATTTGTCAATTTTAGTATTATATAGTTGTTTAGCATAGTCTATAAACTCTTTTACTCTACCATCTTTATCATATAATATTTCACATGTAGCGAATTTAGTTAAATGAGATGGATCATTATTATTAACTTCATGTCTAATCAACTTATATAGTCTTTCAATATCTTGAATAAAATATTCTACTCTTATTCCATCTATCATTAAGCAACCACAGTCTTGAGTTTCATAATTACTTTTTATTATCATGACATCTAAATCAGATAAAGCATTATTTCTTCCATTAACGTAGCTACCATATACTATAATTCCAATATAATCGTTAATTTTTAAACTACTACAAAGGCTACTAACATAATATACTATTTTGTTATTAATCATTGACAATTCCCCCTCATAGGCAAATATTATATCATAATTTCTAAAAATGTATACATTTATATAATAATAAAAAACGAGCAATGCTCGTTTTTATTTACGTGCTAGTCTCAATTCTTCTTCTTTTTTATCTTCTGGCATATCTAATTCATCTTTAATTTCTTCAATTTTACTTCTATACATAGTTTTTTTAATAAGTGCTTCTATTAAACCTTTTAAATGATATGCAGAAAATCCTGTATTAAGCATTCCAAGTATAGCATCCATTATTCTTAATTCTGCATCAATATCTGAATTAGAATAAGCTCCAAAACAAATAGCTGCTGCTGCCGCAGAAAGTCCAAATCCAATAGCTTTAATTACTGCTTTTCTTTCCTCATCTTCGCTTAAACTTTCATAACTTTGTTTTCTTGTAATTTTATATCTTCTTTGTTCATTTGTCATAAAAAAACTCCTTCTTTAATATTTATTAATTGCCTAATTTTCTAGATAATCTAGGTCCATTTTCTTCTAAATATTCCTTTGTGCACTCTAATTCTTCTTCAGAAAAACTATCTTCTAATTTTTTATCTAATGTACCTCGTTGATAATATTTATAAAATTCATCCTCATGATTTCCTAAAATATTATAAAAATCTAATTTTTGATTTATATCTCCAATTTTACTTTTATCATCATTTACTTTAACTGTTCTTGTTCCTTTAGTATCTAAATCCATAGTTGTAGTTTTATCTTTTTGTAGACTTTCAATTATCTCTTTTTCTTTTCCAATTTGTTTTTTTAGATATCTAATCTTACTAAGAAGACCATATCCATATTTTCTTCTAATCTTATAATTATAATGATCTAATGCAGATACAACTGCACCTATTGGAATACTAACAGCTAGAGTTACAACTAATAAGTGTAAATAACCTAATTCATATCCATTTGCAGCATAAAGATATTTAGATACAATTGGTATAAAAGCTATACCAGCAATAATAGCATAGGTATAAAGTGGTATATATTTTTTTCTTACCTCTGGATATTGTTCTAATTCTTTTTCCAAATTAGTAATCTTTTTTTCCAATTCTTCAATTACATTTTCTTCAACTAATACTTGATCTAAATTATCATAGTATTCAATTGGTTCACGTACACCATTTTCATCACATGTTATCGCTTTACCATCAATAATAATATATCCTTTATTCATAATAACCCCCTAAATATTTTATCTATTTAAAACCAATGGTCTATAATTTCTATCTAATTCCACATCATATCTTTTATATAATTTATCAACATCACTATATTCCATAGATGGATTATACCAGTTAAAATAATTATCATAATAATGTGAATTTTTAAATACTTTGATATTACCATTTAATACATATAAATCTATAATATCTTCTTCCTTTGCATTTGAAGCATTTACAATACCAAATTGTGGATAATCTACCATTACTCCGCATACTAATCTAGTAGCTGTAAATGTATTAATATTAACTCCAGTTAATAAATGTACAAAATTAAATAAATATGAAACAACATCTAATTGTTCTTTTCTACTCATTGGATATTTAAACTTAAAAGGTTTACTAATATATTGTGTAGATACATATCCTTTAGAGTTTTTATCATAATCTACAAAGTGTAATCTATATATATTTGAATCAGATACTTCATGATCTTCAAGATTAATAGCATCTTTTTTAAATTCTAATATTTTATTTTTTAATTTTATATATTTTTCTTTAACACTCATATTTCTGCCTCCGCAGCTCTATATTATAACATATAATAATAAATATGTAAAATAAAAAGGATATAAAAACTTATATCCCTCTTTGTCTATTTAATTTTAAACCTATTAAACAATCTGCATCTTTTTTATATTCCTCTGATTCTAAATGTTCAAAGATATCTTCTATAGATATTTTAAATATAGTTTTACCAGGTACTTCACCATCATAAGCATAAAAACTATCTTCTAACAATAAGTATCTAATTCTTGATTCAGTATAGCTATTACATCCATCAATATAATCAAGGTTACTTTCATCTACAGTATAGTCTTCTAAACAAATAGATATTTGTCCTTCTATTATTTCATCACAATTGAATAATTCAAGAACATCATCCCAAATTTCATTATATATGCTCATTATTAATGCATCTTGTTCTTCTTTAACTTTTCTAATTTTTTTTAAGACTTCACCAGTCATGGTATATCCCCCATTTCACGGTGTATAATTATACCACATTTTGCCTAAAAAAACAACTTTATCTAACTAAATGAACTGGTAATCCATTCTTATATTTAATTTTAACTTGTCCTTTAATTAAAGGTCTAGCATAATTTAAATACTCTTTTTTCATTTGTTTTTTCTTACTATCATACCATTCTGCTGGTACTTTCTTTTCTACATTAGCTATTTCATGAATATCATAAGTACTAATAACAGAATTATTATCTATTATTGCCATTACTCCAGTTTGACCTTCATTTGCTGCTTCTACTGCTTTCATTCCTAAACTTTCTGCTTCATTTACATCAGTTAAAGATGCTAAATGAGAAGCTGCTCTTTGAAGAGTTGAAAATTCTATTGCTCTAGTTTTTAATCCAGTCTTTTCAGCTACTATTGCTGCTAATGTACTAGCAGTACCAGATAATTGTTTATGACCAAAAGCATCTACTTTTCTATCTCCACTGCCTACTTCACATACAAACTTTCCATCACTTGTTTGAATTCCTTCACTTACTGCTATTACTATACTAGATTTAGTTTTTCTAAGTTTATCTATTCTCTTTAAGAATTCATTTAAATCAAATGTTTCCTCTGGTAAATATATTGCATCTACTCCTTCACAATCTTTTCCTTTTGCTAAAGATGCTGCTGCAGTTAGCCATCCTGCATGTCTTCCCATTATTTCAACAATACATACTGTAAGTCTACTTTGTGGAAAAGATGAATTATCTCTTATTATTTCTTTTAAAGATGTTGCTATATATTTACAAGCACTTCCATATCCAGGACAATGATCTATTATTGGCAAATCATTATCTATTGTTTTTGGTACACCAACAAATCTTTGTTTTTTATTATGATCTTTTGCATAATCAGATAACATTTTAATAGTATCCATAGAATCATTACCACCTGCATAGAAGAATGCATCTATTTCATACTTATCTAATATACTAAATATCTTTTCATATACATCTTCATTACCTTCAATTTTAGGTAATTTATATCTACAAGATCCTAAGAATGCACTTGGTGTAGTTTTTAATAATTCATAGTTTTTAGGATTAGATAAATAATCATCTAAATTAATAAAGTTTTCTTCTAAGAATCCTTCAATACCATAAACCATTCCATATACTTTATTAACACCTAATTCTTTTGCCTTTTTATAAACTCCTGCTATACTTGCATTAATTACAGCAGTAGGACCACCACTTTGTCCAACTATAATATTTTTCATTTCAAAACACCTCAAAAAAGATTATATCATAAAATAAATAAAAAGAAAGAATTACTTCTTTCTTTTATTCTATCGTATCATCTTCAAAAACTCTTTTAAGTTTATATGGACTGTCATCTTGTTCATTTTCACTTTCAATAGTTTCTCTTTTTGGTTCTTCTAATAATTCATTAGTTCTATTAACAGTATCTATATATTGAGAAATTTCTTTTGATAAACTTTCATATGCATTAATAGGTAATGATGAACTTTGTAATTTTAATAAATTTGTTTGTGTTAATTCAACATTTTTATTAATTACACCTTGTGCTAATCCAAACAAACTATTTACTGTTTCTAAAGCTTGTGCTTCAGATTGATTACCTTTATATATAGCAAGTTCACTATTAAGTATAGGTATTATAGCATTTGTTGATTGTAGTGCATTAATAGTTATAAAGTGATTAATAATAGCTCTATGTACAGATATTAATTCTTGTTTCATCATAGCAATAGTAGTTTTTACAGTAGTTATCTTACTATATAATATTTCTTTTCTAGTCTTTTGATTTAATGCTGATGTAAAATTACCAATATCATCTAAATTATCAAATTGAACATTTAATTCTTGATACTTTTTTTCTAATTCTTCTAATTGTAGATTTAATTTATATAAATATACTTCTATTTGTTTTCTTATATTTTCATAGTCTTGTAATTCACCTATTAATATACTTATTTGAGGATTTATTTTTTGAACAAGTCCTTCTAGTTTTTTATCATCATATGTTTTTATTACTTTAGTAGGTTCATCTAAAACAAATATATTTTCAAAAAATCCTTTTTTCTTAACAGGTGCTGGTACTTCAACTATAGTACCTTGTAATGCTTCATTAATGGATTTAACTGATTTTTCTACAGAGTCACTTTGCATTAATGCATTTAATGAACCATTAATCATAGTAGTATGTTCAGATAATTCATTTCCATATGCTGCTATGGAAGAAATACTATTCATATCAACTGGAAGTACTTTGAAAGATTTTAACATTTCTATTCTTTCTTCAGAAGTTAATTCTTTTTCTTCTTCATTTAATACAGAATTTTCTATTTTAGAATATTCTTCACCTAAAAGAATAGCTAACTTTCTAACAACATTTCCATCTTCAAAAATATAACGTATATAATCATCTTTATGTACTGGGTATTCATAATAATAATCAAATTCATATATTAATTCATTCTTACACTTATTCTTTAATATATTATCTAAATCACCTAGATTTAATCCTAATAAAGATAATACATATTCTAATGTAATATGATACATTTCAAAATATTTAGCATATCTATCATTTGTTTTTAAAACAACTATTAACATAGCCATTTCTTTATAATCAGAATCACTAGATAATAATGATTCATTCTTTATATTATTTTTTAAATAATCATATACAACTAATACTGATCTATTTGTTTCAATAGCATCTTCACAAATATCTCCATATGCATCAACTAATCTAGCTTCTTCATATTCTTCTTTTACTTTTTTATCATATGCTTCTAATTTTGCATCTATATCCATAAAATCTTCAGGTTTTCTTCCTACTTTATGTAATGCCTCTCTTAAAGCAATTGTATTTGTTAATTTAGGATCAAATGCATTTTGGAAAATAGTATGAACTGTTATTTCAGATTCATTTCTATCAAATATATATTTTCTAAATATAGTATCAATAGCATCTATATTTAAATCATGTTCTTCATATGACCAATCAGTATTAAATAATTCAGCTAGATTTTCTCTAGATAAACTTAAACTATCTAAATAGTTTTCCATTCTTGAATCAAATCTACTAACTGCTAGGATAATAGATAATTGTTCTTTATCAACTTGTGAAAGATCTGTTTCCTTTAATGTTTCATAATAATTTGAAACAACACATAAAAATTCGTATACTTCCATTGATAAATTATCAAATATTTCTTCTTGTAATCTATATTTTGCTAATCTATCTTTTTCACGAAAATATTCATTAATTTCATCTGAATAATAATCAGGTAATTGTCTTAATCCACATACTGAATATAATTTATGTATAATTGATGAGCCTAAATAATCCTTATCTTCTAAATTGCTAAATATCATTTTTTCAGTTATGTTTGATTTATCTATATCTATACAATTACCTTCATATACTAAATACTTTAATTTATTAGCAAAATTTTCATTTTCTTTAGTCTTTTCTAATTCTTCTTGATACTTATTTACATCAGGTAATCCAACAAGATGTAGTACTCTATCTAAAGTTATACCATGATCAATAAAGAATTGCATTCTTGGATAATTAGTATCATAAGCTGTTAAGAATAAAGCAAGTGCAAGTAAATCATTGTCAGTATTTACATATAATTTATCTAAACTATCTATTTTAGATACTAAATACGTATATATTTGATTAACTCTATGAATTAGTTTAACAACACTAGGCATTAAATCATTATCATAAATTGTTCCATATGTACCTTTTCTAAATTCATCATATTTTTGTTCCACTATTAGATTATATTTTTCAACATTACCAATAGTCAAATTACATAAAGAAAATAATCTTCTAAAACCTAAATCGTCACTTGACTCTATTAAATTATAAAAAATATTGTTAACACTACATTCTTCATCTTCATCTTCAAAATCTTTTATCAATTTTACATCTAATTTTGTTTTTAAAATACCAATATTTGCTTTATTATTAAATATATTAATTGGAACATTTACACAAATTGCTTTTTCTATTTCGCTAGCAGTTAATCCTATACTTTTAAAATAATCAACCATTATTTTTTGTTCATTATATTCTTCTCCATATTGAGAAATATGTTTATAATAGAAAATTGCTAATACATATGAAATTGCTTTTATATTTTCCGTAGTTGGTTCAAGATGCTTAATATAATCTTTTTTATTACTTAAATATTCATATATTTTAGCAGCAGTATCAAAATAATTAACTACAGCAATTGGTGCTGAACTATACATATCTTTAAAATATTCTTCACGTAATGCTATTTTCTTTTCTTTAGCTCTATTATTTAATTCAGTTAAAAATGATTCATCATCATTATGTATTAAATAACATGTATTTCCATTTGGAATATATGCTGTCCTTATAATATCTTCTGGCATTAATGAAACATAATTTTCTATATCATCAAAAGGCATAAAAATATCAATATAATCTTTAAAAATACCTTCAGCAGTAAGACCTGATATATCATACTTTGTTGGCTTACTGTCTGTATCAAAACCTATTTGTGATAAAAATCTCTTATTATCAAAACTAATATCTTGATAAGTTGTTATTGTTTTAAAAAATGCTTTGTCATCTCTTCTAGATATGTCATGATGTTCAGCTGTAAAATCACTATTTGAATACAAATAACATATTAATAGTTCTACATACTTTTTTGTTTCTTCAGGTATTAAATCTAGATATTCATCATATGTTAATGTTATTGCTGCCATAAATCCCCCTTTAAAGCAAGTCGATATTATAACATAAAAATAAGAGATTTTCAATAAAATCTCTTATTATATAGTTCTTTTTAGTTTCATTCCTTCATGGTATTCTTCTAAAGTAACCCAATCTCCATTATTGTATAGATCATAAGCTAGTTCTTCACCAACATATCTATAATGCCATGGTTCATACATAATACCAGTAATTTCTTCTTTTCCTTTAGGATATCTTAAGATAAAACCATATTTATAAGCATTTTCTCTCATCCATTCTTGTTCTTCTTCAGTTGTTTCTAATTGATATTCACCATTTCTATAACATCCAATATCAAATGCATAACCTGTTTGATGCTCAGAACATCCTGGAATTGCTACTTTTTGAGCAGTTTGTTCAAATGCTAATCTATTTATATCTTTTAATGGAACTCTTGATGATAATAATTGTAGCATAGCTTTAGCATATTGATGTCTAAAAATGCCTACTTGTTCACCATAACTTCTATATCCACTATCTACAGTAATATGTAATCCATCTTTTATAGAAGCATATTCTAGATCTACAAATGGCATATATATTACGGAACTAATTAATGGTTTCATATGTGGATTTGCATATTCATGAAAATTATGTTCATTATTATCTACTGAAACTAAATAACTAGGAACATACTTATAACTTAATCTATTTTCTTTATTAACTAAAGCATCTACTTCTATATCGTTCATTTCCAAAACTCCTTTTCTTAAAACTGGCCATATTATAGCATAAAAAAGGCAAAAAGTCAATTTTTGCCCTCTAACAATCCTATTAAATAAGTTATTTTATCATTTCTATCTTTAGATATTTTTTTAATATTCTTATATTTGTTTTTTAAATATTCTAAATATTCATTATATAATTCTTTATCTTTATGATTTAATCCAAAATTAATTTCATAATCACTATATTTCTTATTTCCAGGAACAAATAATATTAAATTATAATATTTATTATTCTCTTTTATAATTTGTTCACTATCAACAATATAATTTAATTCATTCATTTTAGTTCTTAAAATATCATGATAATTATTAGAAATAGTTATTATTTTATTAAATCTTAATTTAGTATTGCTTAGAATATCTAATATTGTATGAGTTCCCATACCAGCAAGTACTAAAGTATTTGCTTCACCTGCTTTTATATTTTCAAGGCCATCAGAAACTCTTAAATCAATTAAATCATTTTTAATATCATTTTTAGCCTTTTTTATGACATTTTCACTTACATCTGATGCAATTGAAGGTTGATTTCTTTTAGCAAGTAATAAGGCTAATTTAGCTTGATCACACCCCACATCAACAACTTTATCCTTTTCAGATATAAATGAATATATTGCTTCTATTCTATTCAATTAAGAAATCTTTAAGCTTTTTAGCTCTTGATGGGTGTCTTAATTTTCTAAGAGCTTTTGCTTCAATTTGTCTAATTCTTTCTCTAGTAACTTTAAATTGTTTTCCAACTTCTTCTAAAGTATGAGAA
>JAEEGL010593862.1_pt1 | contig 12241 bp, 13 predicted proteins | sample 9134231 | NCBI WGS metagenome assembly JAEEGL01 (sample SAMN16246548, study PRJNA631951) | gut metagenome | biome: gut microbiome; feature: rumen; material: fiber-attached | host: Bos | place: Iran: Karaj | collected 2018-10
GGCGAGGCCGTTCCGTTCGTCATGGAACTGCCTAATTACAGGATGCCGGGAGCCAAGACGGTCGGAATGCTCCTCTGGGACAAGGCCAAGGACTTCCTGCAGAGGGCCTTTTCGGTCATACTGGTCGCGACAATCGTCGTATGGTTCCTCAAGACCTTCAATCTCAGACTTCAGATCACCGCGGATTCACACGACAGCATAATGGCCACGCTCGCCGGGATCATTGCTCCGCTCTTCAGACCTATAGGTCTTGGCGACTGGAGGATAGGAACTGCTCTGATCGCAGGATTCATGGCCAAGGAGAGCGTGGTGGCGACGATGGAGATGCTCTTTGCGGGCGAGGGCGGCGTATCTGCCGCGATGACGACGCTTTCAGCGGTATCCATGCTCGTCTTCAGCCTTCTTTACACGCCGTGCGTTGCCGCCGTCGCATCGATCAGGAGAGAGCTCGGAGGCAAGTGGGCCTTCGGAGTGGTGGTATGGCAGTGCGTTATAGCCTGGATCGTCGCATTCATTGCATACAACATAGGAGGTATATTCATATGAACCTTCGGACAGCAGCGGTCGGAAGCGTGGTGGCGGTCGTCTTTGCAGCCGCTCTCAGGCGGACGATCAAGAATAAAGGCAAATGCTACGGATGCAGCGGAGACTGTTCCGGATGCACGGCCTGCAACAGATAAAAACGATAAAGCCCTCCTTTCGGAGGGCTTTTGTTTTTAGAGGTCAAGTTTCATATAGATCGATGTGTCCATCGGGCTGTCGTTATAGCTCGGTATCTCATAGAATCCCAGTTTCCTGTAAAGCATCTGCGCTGCCTCAAGGAAAGGTAGTGTATCGAGGAGAATGTGCCTGTATCCGAAGGCCTTGGCGTCCCGGATCACCTTTCTGGCCAGTTTCTCGCCCAGATGCAGCCCTCTGTAAGAGGATCTGACATACAGTCTCTTCATTTCCCGGTTCTCTCCGTCGATCTTTCTCATGGCGATGCAACCTGCAGGCTCGCCGTCGACCAGCAGCATATACAGGCTTCCCTCGGGTCTGCCGTATTTGGCTTCAAGGTGCTTCAGTTCTTCATCGTAGTTCTGTATCTCCAGGTATTTCCGGAATTCCGGATCGCCTTCTATGAGACTGGCAGTGTATTCATTGAACAGCGTTCCCATCTGCCGGGGATGATCATAACCTTCAATTATCTGTATATCCATATCCGTCTCCTTGCCTTTTTTCTCATTATATTTTCAGAGCTCGACACATGTCAACACGGCTCGTCGCGGACGGGTCGTATTTAGCTGCACAAGAAGTCAAAAGTTAATAGTTTAGCAACAATTGAGAAGTACTATAAAATTGACTGTATACATGAAAACCAAGTATAATTACAGAAATAAATAATAAAGGGAAAATACATGGAATCTCTTGTAGGATATTCAGGGTTTGTAGGATCCAATCTGCGCGCTCAGGGAAACTTTGAGGGGCTTTATGACGAAAAGAACATCGAGGAAGCCTTTGGAACAAGACCGGAGCTGCTTTTCTATGCCGGAGTGCCTGCGGCAAAGTTTCTGGCCAACAACGATCCGCCCAAAGATCTGGCCATCGTAGAGAATGCTCTGAACAACATCAGGCTCATAGCTCCAAAGAAGGTCGTGCTCATATCCACCGTTGACGTGTTCGAAGAGCCCAACGGCAAGGATGAGAGCTGTCCCGCAGTCTCCTCCCAGGCCTACGGCCACAACAGGCATCTGCTGGAAGAGTGGGTGATGAAGGAGTTCGACAGCACGGTGGTAAGGCTTCCCGGACTTTACGGAAAGAACATAAAGAAGAATTTCATATACGACTACATCAATTACATCCCTTCCATGCTTACGGACGCCAAGATCGACGAGCTCGGGCAGCGCGATCCTCGGCTGTTCGACAGCTACTTTGACAGAGGTGACGGCTTCTGGCGGCTGAAGGAGGGCGTTGACAGACCGGCCCTGAAACAAACGTTCAGGAAGCTCGGTTTCTCGGCTTTGAATTTCACCGACAGCAGAGGCATGTTCCAGTATTACAACCTCAGGTATCTCTACGGAGACATAAAGAAGGTCCTGGATAACGACATAAGGCTCATGCATCTGGCAACGGAGCCTATCAATATCGGAAAGCTGTATGAACACATTACGGGAGAAGAGTTTGTCAACGAGCTGAACAAGCCGGTGCCGAACTATGACTTCAGGACGATGCACCGGGCCATATTCGGCGGAGAGAACGGATATATCCAGAAGGCCGACTTCATCTACGAGGATATCAGGAGATTCGTGGAGCGGGAGCTGAAACTGTAAAGCATTTATTACATAAGGTAGTTTTCCGGAGAGGGACTGTATAATCATACACCGGTTACAAAAATGAGTTTTTGTTGTCCGTTTTCAACTTGTTGTTGAAAAAGGTGTTGAAAAACAGGTAAATCTGCCGATTAAAACAACGATCACAACTTTAATATGTATAACAATCAGTTATATATTCACCATAAATGAATGGAAAACCCGGAATGGCATTAAAATATTCAATTTCGAACATAGCCTGGGACAAAGATCACGACGCCGAGATGTACCTTTTCCTTAAGGAAAACGGCATACAGGGCCTGGAGATAGCACCGACCAGGATATTTGATGACCCATACGACAATCTTGAAAGAAGTCATCTCTATGCACGGATGCTGGAGAACAGGTATTCGCTGAAGGTCTCGAGCATGCAGAGCATCTGGTACAGGATTACCGAAAAGATATTCGGGACGGATGCCGAGAGAGAAGAGCTGATACGGTACACAAAAAAGGCGATACTGTTTGCCGAAAGCATGAGCATCGGCAATATGGTGTTCGGCTGCCCGAAAAACAGGCGGATCCCTGACGGGATGAGCGAAGAGGAAGCGCTGAAGATCGCCGTTCCGTTCTTCAGGGAGCTTGGAGACTATGCCCGGGAGCACCATACGGTCATTGCGATGGAAGCAAATCCCGAGATCTACGGGACAAATTTCCTCAACGGCACTCGAGAGGCCTGCGAGTTTGTGAAAAGAGTGGGCAGCACCGGTCTCAAAGTAAACATCGACATGGGCACGATGATCTACAACAAGGAAAACCCTCATCTTGTGAAGACCTACAAGACCCTGGTCAACCACATACACATTTCATTCCCGAATCTGCTTCCGATAGAGGAATGCGAAGAGTACAGGACCCTGAGGAAGGTCCTGGGCAAGATAGACTACGCCGGATACATCTCCGTGGAGATGAAGAACACCGGAGACATACAGGCAGCAAAGGATGCCGTCATATTCGTCAAGGAGTTTTTCAATGGAATACCGTGATATTGCAGGAGTTCCTGATTTTGACTGCAAGGAATACAGCGAGAAGAAAAACAAATACTGTCTGTGCATACCGATAATCAATGAGGGAGAGAACATAAGACTGGAGCTCATGAGAGCCAGGGTCAACAAGGTCCATCAGATCTGTGATATCGTGATCTGTGACGGAGGCTCCACCGACGGATGCACCGATGAGGACATGCTCATGGCTATGGGCGTCAATACGCTGCTGGTCAAGAAAGGTCCGGGCAAGCAGGGAGCACAGCTGAGGATGGGCTTCTACTGGGCGCTCAAGAGGGGTTATGAAGGCATCATAACCATCGATGGAAACAACAAGGATTCCATCGAGGACGTAAAGAAGTTCATCGCAAAGCTGGATGAGGGATACGATTACGTGGCCGGTTCAAGGTTCATTGCCGGCGGACAGGCGATCAATACCCCTATTTCAAGGCATCTTGCGGTGAAATTCATCCATTCGCCTGTGATATCGCTTACGGCGCATCACAAGTATACGGACACTACCAACAATTTCAGGGCGTATTCCAAGCGTTACCTCACGCATCCCAAGGTCCAGCCGTTCAGGGACATATTCAAGACCTATGAGCTTCTGGCATATCTTTCCAGCAGGGCGGGGCAGCTGAAGCTGCGCACATGTGAGGTGCCGGTGACAAGAGCATATCCGAACACGGGAAAGACCCCTACCAAGATCAGCCCGATAAGGGGCAATGCCCAGCTCATGAGGATACTCATGGAAAATGCCGCCGGAAGATACAATCCAAGGAAAGAAAGATGAGTTACGACAAGATCATCATAGGACGGGGTCTGTACGGACTCTACAGCGCGATACACTGCGGCAAAAAAGGCGAGAGGATACTCGTCCTCGAGTGCGACGCGGTGCCTTTTGCCAGAGCCACGTACATGAACCAGGCAAGAGTCCATATGGGTTATCATTATCCCAGGAGCATTTCCACTGCATCAAAGAGCAGAGGCTACTTTGAGAGGTTCTGCGAGGACTATCCGGAATGCATAAAGGATGATTTCACCAAGATATATGCCACCAGCGCCAACTTCTCATGGACCAGCAAGGAACAGTTCGAGAAGTTCTGCAGGGACACCGGCATACCGTGTGAAGCGATCTCCAACACTAAGTATTTCAAGGAGGGCATGTGCGACGGCACCTTCCTGACCAAGGAATACACCTATGACTGGGAGATACTCAGGGATCTGCTGCTCAAGGACCTGGACAGCCTGGACAATGTCGAGATAAGGTACAACAGCTTTATCGAAAGCATAAAGGAGGACGGGGAGGTCTACAGGCTGACGCTTAAAAGCGGAGAGGAATACGAAGCGCCTTTCGTGCTCAATTCCACCTATGCCAGCGTGAACCAGGTCAATGCCCTTGCAGGCTTTGAGCCGTTCCCTATAAAATATGAGCTGTGCGAGATAATCCTCTGCACAGTCAGCGACGAGTTGAAGGATACGGGAATAACGGTAATGGACGGACCGTTCTTCTCGATAATGCCGTTCGGAAAGAGCGGGCTGCATTCGCTGACCAGCGTTACCTTTACTCCGCATGAGACGAGCTATGAGAAGCTGCCGGTTTTTCCGTGCCAGAAGGGGATAGAAGACTACTGCACGCCGAATCATCTCGGCAACTGCAATGACTGTCCTCACAGACCGCGGTCGGCATGGGGATATATGTCCCAGCTTGCAAGGAAGTATCTGAGAGACGAATACAGCTTTGAGTACGTCGGTTCACTTTTCTCGATGAAGCCGATACTCAAGATGAGCGAGATAGATGACAGCAGACCTACTCTCATAAGGGTGTTGAACGACAAGCCGACTTTTGTCAGCGTGCTGTCGGGAAAGATAAATACCGTTTACGATCTACAGGAGGTCCTCGATGGAGAATATAAATAAGGAGAAGAATTTCGTCTCCGCCGTCGTATATGTCCATAACGACGAGAGCCATGTACGGCCTTTCCTGTCATCGCTCAACCGGGTCCTGACAGATAATTTCGTAAGGCACGAGATAATCTGCGTAAACGACTGTTCGACGGACGGATCCGTTGATGCGATCAGAAGCTTCTGCGACGCGAATACCGTCAGCAGTCTTACAGTGATAAACACCAGTTTCTTTCAGGGCGTCGAAAGCGCCATGGTGGCAGGTCTGGATATTTCCATAGGCGATTTCGTGTATGAATTCGATTCATGCCTTATGGATTACGATCCGCAGATGATCATGGAGGTCTACCGCAGGAGCATCAGCGGAAACGACATCGTCTTTGCCATCCCGAAGGGAGCGAGCAGGACATCCTCGAAGATGTTCTACAGGCTCTTCAACAGATTCTCGAACATGCAGTACCGGATCAAGACCCAGAGGTTCTCGATCATCAGCCGAAGAGGCATAAACCGAGTCAAGAGCATGGGTGCAAAGACCGTCTACAGAAAGGCGGTATATGCATCCTGCGGTCTGCCGGTATCCGATTACGATTACGTGCCGACTGGCTCTTCAAAGCTTGGCAATGACCAGAAGCAGGTCAAGAGAGAGCTTGCCCTCAACAGCCTGATACTGTTTACCGATATAGGTTACAGGATCAGTCTCCTGCTCAGCTTCCTGATGGCAGCGGTACTTCTGCTGGCGGGGATATATACGGTGGTCATATATCTGTCCAGCAACCCGGTAGCAGGATGGACGACAACGATGCTTGTGACATCCTTCGGCTTCTTCGGGCTGTTCATCCTGTTTGCGTTCGTGATGAAGTATCTGTCGCTGATACTCAACCTCGTGTTCTCGCACAGGCAGTACGTGATAGAGAGCATTCAGAAGATAACGAAATAAGAAAGCACGGTGAGAGCGCAGACAGGCGCTCTCATTCTTGAAGAGATATTGGTGAAGAACAGAGATATATCCAAAAGGACTGCCCGGGTCATAGTGGTTGTCCTCATAGCATTCAGGCTGTTCCTTGCAGCCAATCAGCTCATATTCTCGATCCCCGGGGGCGCGCCTATCGACGACGACCTCTATTTCGCCTTGGCAAAAAATATCGCAGATGGCAACTGGCTGGGAGAGTATAACTACCTGACGCTTTCCAAATATCCGTTCTTCGCCGTGTATCTTGCGTTTATACATTTTGTAAAAGTTCCGTATCTTATTGCAAACTGTATATTATGGATCATGACGGCAGCACTGGCATCACGGCGGGCATCCCCGGTCCTCAGGACCAGGTTTGCAAGGCTCTTCGTGTTCATTGCCCTCATGTACAATCCGTCGACGTGGGCACAGTACACTTTAAGAGTCTACAGGGATACCTTCTTTCCGATAGTCTGCACAATATTCTTCTTTGCGACCATGGGCTGGGCGTTCAGGATAAAGGAAAAGGCATCAAAATGGCTCCCGTACGCGATCGTTGCCGGAGTGAGCATGGCTCTGGCGTATGTTTCAAGAGAAGACGGATACTGGATCTGGCTCTTTGGAGCTGTTGGCTTCGCAATAGTTCGGATATATGTACTGACCGACAGACAGGTGGAAAAGAAGGCCGCAAAACTTCTTGTTTCCCTGGTGATCCCGGTCGTATGCACTTTTGCCACTGTATCTACGATCTGTAGTATTAACTATAAATATTACGGACAGTATATACTTACCGATTTCGCTAAAGGACCCTTTGCCACCTGCTACGCAAACATGACAAGACTCAGCCACGAGGATTGGGATCCTCTTGTGGCGGTCCCGAGAGACGTCAGGGAAAAGTTATATGAACAGTGTCCGTCCCTCGAAGGCTTTGAAGAGATCATCGAGGAAGGGCTCCCAAGACGAGCATTCTATAATTCCGAGCTTGATGACTATCAGTCCGGATCATTCTACTGGGCACTGAGGCTAGCAGCCCAGATAAAGGGACATTACTCTGACTGCACGGAGACGATGGAATTCTGGACCACGCTTTCAGAAGAGATCGAGAAGGTCATTGAAAAGGACCCGGACCGGCTTGCGCCGAGAAGCAGCGTCACGCCTCCGATAAAAAGCGAGTACGTGGTACCGGTGATCGAGACTGCGGGAGAGAGCATTGCATATATCCTCAGCTTCAAGGGGATGGAGCGGTGGGAGCCTACCCTCAGTGATGTCTCCACCGGAAGGCTGCCGCAGGTAGAGGCATTCGTGCATAACAGGAGCAATTACTCTGCCATAGAGTATACGGATATTCCGTATTATACCTCTGCGCAGAAGTTTACCAATAAGGCATGCGAATATATGACGGATCTTTACAGGATCATCATTACTCCGCTTCTGACCGTTTCACTTATCGAGATAGTCCTTTCGTTCGTCTTCTTTGGAAGACTGGACGGGAACAAGCAGCTTTTGCAGTTCATACTGGTCGGCTTTCTGCTCATGAGCCTGTTCAGGATATTCATCATCTCATACATGGAGGTGTCGGCATTCGACATAGGGATATATTCCATGTATCTGGGCTGCGTTTATCCTCTGCTTGTCTTCATCTGCTCGATGGCTCCGTTCAACATTCCTCCGGCAGGAAAGAAAGCGGAGGCAGAAAAATGAAGATACGAAGGATCGGAGACGAGTGGAAGGAAAAGTACGGAGAGAAGATATATAAGCTTTCGCTTGCCACCGGCTGCACCTGTCCCAACAGGGACGGAAGCAAGGGCGTCGGCGGCTGCATATTCTGCAGTGAGAAAGGCAGTGGCGATTTTGCAAGATACAGTCGGGACGATCTGACCCGGCGGATCCGGCAGGCCAAGGAGCTGGTAAAGGCAAAGGGAGCCACGAAATATGTGGCGTACTTTCAGTCCTTTACCAATACCTACGGAAAAGCGGAGAGGCTGGAGCCTCTGTTTACCCGGGCAGCCATGGAGGACGACATAGTCGAAGTGTCGATCGCGACCAGATGCGACTGTCTGGGAGATGACATTCTGGACATGCTTGAAAGGATAGCGAAGATAAAGCCTTTGACGGTCGAGCTCGGACTGCAGTCCATGCACAGAGAGACGCTGGAGAGGATAAACTGTAAATACACTCTGGAGGAGTTTGACGATGCGATCAGGCATCTGAAGGAGAGGAACATAACAACAGTTGCACATCTGATACTGGGGTTTTCGTGGGAGAGCCGAGAGCAGATGATAGAAAGCGCCAGGCACGTAGGAGAAGTCGGCGCAGACGGAGTAAAGCTTCAGCTGTTGCATGTCCTGAAGGGCACAAAGCTGGGTGAAGAGTACCAGAAGCAGCCATTCAGGATACTGACTCTGGAGGAATACACATCGATCGTTGTGGACTGCCTTAAGGCCATGCCTGCGGATATGGTGATCCACAGGCTCACCGGGGACGGAAGCAGGAAGGATCTGCTGGCCCCGATGTGGTCAACGGACAAGAAGAGGGTCCTCAACACCATAAACCGGCGGATAGAACGGGCGGAGAGATGATATGGATAAAGAGATAGAGAGGATATATGACAGGGTAGATGAGCTCCTCGAGAAGGAATGCTACCTCATAGATATATTTCCAAGGCAGATTTCAGAGGAAAAGAGCAGGCAGTATCTCGCTTTAGAGGGATTCTATTCCTCAGATGAGCAGATAAAGAAGATATCCGGCCAGTTCATGAACGTCATACTCAAGCTGTATGCATATTATGAATTTGATCATGTGATCGACGACTTTGACGAGCTTCATGACGGCTTTGAGGACATGGTCAGCGAGATTGAGCATGTATATGAGATGGGAAGGGGCGGACTGAGCATCCTCATTAACGGCGAAAACTCCCTTCTGGCAGTCTACGGGGACAGCCTGTACATGTGTCTGTATGCGCCAAGTGAAGATATGAAACGGCTCACTGAGGAGATATGCCTGAGAGAAGGACTGTATTTCAGGAAGGCGCCCGAGTTTGACGATTACGAGGAGAATGGCGATGAAGAATAAGATACTGCTCGGCATGAGCGGCGGCGTGGACTCCTCGGTCTCGGCTGCCCTGCTTAAGGATGCGGGCTGGGATGTTATAGGAGTAACGCTTCTGTTGCCATCCGGGAACCAGGAACATGATCGGAGCATAGAGGTCACGGCAAGAGAAGCCGCGGCGGTAGCGCGGCGGCTGGGGATCCCTCATAAGACGGTGGATCTGAGCGAGGATTTCAGAAAGCATGTCATAGATTACTTCGTTGACAGCTACAGACGTTTCGAGACACCGAACCCCTGCGTTGAATGCAACAGGTACATAAAGTTCGGGAAGATGTTTGACCTTGCGATGGAGCTGGGATGCAGCCATATGGCCACAGGTCATTATGCCCGGACGGCTTACAGCGACAAATACTCCTGCAGGGTGATCGCAAAGTCGCCCTCCGTCAAGGATCAGAGTTACTTCCTTTACAAGATCAGAAAAGAAGTTGTGGACCGCATAGTGTTTCCCTTGGCCACCTTCACTTCAAAGGACGAAGTCAGAGCAACGGCAAGACAGATGGGGCTCTCGGTCGCATCAAAGCCTGACAGCGAGGATGTGTGCTTCATACCGGGCGGAGACTACAGGGCCTTTCTTGAGGACAACGGCTTCATGAAGCCCAATCCGGGAAAAGTGAGACATCTCAACGGAGAGGTGCTGGGAGAGCACGGAGGTCTTTACAGATATACTACGGGGCAGAGAAAGGGACTTGGCATCGCATACAGGAATCCAATATATGTCATTGGTCGGGATACTGACAGCAACACTCTGTTAGTCGGGGATGAGAAGGATCTGTATACGGACAGTTTCACCATAAGGGACATCAACTGGCTCGCGGGGGAAATGCCCGACCGGCTCGAGAACATAACGGTCAAGACGAGATACACCAAAAACGATTATGAATGCGCTCTGAAATCAGAAGGAAATTCAAGAGCAAGAGTACTGCTTTCAAGACCGCAGAAGCTGATCACCGCTGGACAGTCGGCCGTCTTCTATGACGGAAACGTACTTCTGGGCGGAGGAATAATAGAATAGACAGACAATTATCAGACAGGGACCGAAAAATCGGTCCCTGTTGCTTATATCGGGTATATGTTCCGCATTATCTCGCTTGATATCGAGTTTTCCACCAGGAAGCCCTGCGGAGTAAGGGCTATCGTGTTTCCGTCAAACTTCAGAAGTCCCTGATCGTTCAGCAGATACATCTCGCGTGTCGTCCTGTCATTCAGCGCATATCCCCACTTCTTCTTCAGCTCCGTCAGATCAAGCCCGTCCGACAGTCTCAGCGAGAGCATTATGTATTCGTCTACGTCGACGGTCCCGTCATGGATCACGTGAGGATCTCTCATGAAGGAATCCAAATCTCTGTCGTAGTGGAACCTTTTGCCGTTCCAGCAGGAATAGGCAGCGGGACCGATACCGAGATAGTCGTCCATCTTCCAGTAGATCATGTTGTGTCTCGACACCATGCCGTCCCTGGCGAAGTTGGAGATCTCGTACTGCCCGAAGCCCCTGCTTTCAAGATAGCTGCAGGCCTCCAGGTAGAATTCGCTCAGTTCCTCTTCGTTAGAAAGGTTTTCCGGAGGGTCGTCATAGAAGGGAGTTCCTTCCTCGACCTTGAGCATGTAAGCGGAAATGTGAGTGACGCCGTTGGCTATAAGGAAGTCGATGGTATCGGTCATCTCCTTCTTCGTGTAGTTGCTCAGACCCAGCATGACGTCGCCGTTGATGTTTTTGAAGCCCGCTTCTCTCGCAAGCCTGAACGCTCTCTCAGCTGTGTTTCTGTCATGCAGTCTTCCGAGGATCTTAAGCTGGGTGTCGCTGACGCTCTGTACGCCTATCGATAGTCGGTTGACGCCTGCTTTCCTGTAGCCTTCCAGATTCTCTTTGGTGAGGGAGTCGGGATTTGCCTCCAGAGTTATCTCTGCGTCCTCTGCATATCTAACGGAAGAGAGGAGCCTGTTCACCTGTCCTGCGCTCAGCAGGCTGGGGGTCCCTCCGCCCAGATATATCGTATCAAATGTGTTGTCGCCATATTTTCCGATCTCTTCCAGGGTCCTGTCGATATATGCGTCCGGGACGCTTCCCCGGCAGGGAATAGAATAGAAGTCGCAGTATCTGCACTTTCTTTTACAGAACGGGATGTGAATATACAGTCCTTTTTTCATTCTCTACCCCCTAGACAGCGAAGAAATATCCCTGGGCGAAATACAGCGCCAGAAGATGGAGCGTGTAGAACAGATAGAAGAAGTATCTGGGATAAAGGCCTCTTTTGCCGTTATACAGCTTCAAAAGCGCCATTCCGGCCATTGCCCACAGCTGAAGAGCGCCGAATGGTATGACGATGACCATGTTGGCGAGGGCCATGCCGATGAGTTTCAGGTTCTCGTTGTCGCGGAACAGATAGCAGCAGGCTATCATCAGTATTCCCCGCACCCCTCCGTCGAAAGGAGAGGCAACGATGCAGAAACCGGCGATGACAAAGGCGGTAATGGTCCTGCTTTCAGGAAGATTTCCGCTCTCGGACGTGGGTTCTGCGAACCTTTTCAGGCAGATCAGCATCAGAAGGCCGAGCAGATGGGTGAAGATGACGTTGTTGTGCTCAAGGGTGAAGAAGGTCCTTCCGAAGCACAGGTTATACGGCAGTTCTGCAGCAACTGCAAATACGGCCATCCTGATGACATACTTTTTTATATCGTGGGTCTTCAGGAAGCCTTCAGTGACAAAGTATGCAAAGATCGGAAAGGCGATCCTGCCTATCCGTCTGCATACGGTGTATGTCATATGCGCACTTTCAGCCGTACTCATGAACGGTATGAAGGAGAGCGGCCGCATGTTGTAGTACCTGTGCCATATGTATTCGTTCCACACCAGCGTATATCCGATATGGTCGATGAGCATTGCGATGACTGCGATGTATTTCAGCGCAGCCCGCGAAAGGGGTCTCTTCATATATTATATATATTACCTTAGTAAA
>JAEEGL011031912.1_pt1 | contig 12241 bp, 9 predicted proteins | sample 9134231 | NCBI WGS metagenome assembly JAEEGL01 (sample SAMN16246548, study PRJNA631951) | gut metagenome | biome: gut microbiome; feature: rumen; material: fiber-attached | host: Bos | place: Iran: Karaj | collected 2018-10
AGAGTTACATCACGATACATTACAAGAAAAGAATGTTGGCCGGGATGGGAATCCAATTAGATATCCTATTCCGGCTACTTTTATAAACTGGCTATAATAAAGGTTTTCATAGTAATATTTTACTAATTATGGTATTCTTTTTTGGGTGACTCAATGATTTTTAGTTATATGATGAGGAGTATTCATATGAAAATAGCTGTAGCAGGAACAGGTTATGTAGGATTAAGTTTAGCGGTATTGCTTTCTCAACACAACGAAGTAACCGCAGTGGATATAGTACCAGAGAAAGTAGACAAAATTAATAATTGGCAAAGTCCTATTCAGGACGACTATATCGAGAAGTTTTTAACTGAGCATGAGGAGAGAGGTCTTAAACTTAAGGCAACCACAGACGGCGCCAGTGCTTACGCTGATGCCGATTTTGTTATCATAGCAGCTCCGACCAACTATGATCCCCAGAAAAATTTCTTTGATTGTTCTGCAGTAGAGGCTGTTATAGATCTGGTTCTAAAAAGCAGCCCATCTGCAACAATGATCATCAAGTCTACAATTCCCGTAGGATACACAAAGAGGGTCAGCGAGAAGTTTGGTACAGACAGGATTCTATTTTCGCCAGAGTTCCTTCGCGAGTCCAAGGCACTTTACGATAATCTTTACCCAAGCCGAATCATTGTTGGCCATAATGGACAGGAGGATAAGGCAAAAGACTTCGCGGAACTCCTGACAGCAGCTGCAGAAAAGGAAAATATAGATGTTCTTTTCATGGGCACAACTGAAGCTGAGGCTGTAAAGCTTTTTGCTAATACATACCTGGCACTCAGGGTTTCTTATTTTAATGAGCTGGATACCTATGCAGAATTAAAGGGGCTTGATACCAAGTCTATCATTGATGGCGTATGCCTCGACCCAAGAATTGGAAACCAATACAACAATCCTTCCTTCGGATATGGCGGATACTGCCTGCCAAAGGATACAAAACAGCTTCTGGCAAACTTCCAGGATGTGCCGGAAGATCTTATAAGAGCCATTGTTGAGAGTAACAGAACCCGTAAGGACCACATAGCAGACCGTGTCCTGGAAAAAGCCGGATACTACACAGCATCTTCTATGTGGAATGCAGAAAAAGAAAGACCTATTACAGTAGGTGTTTACCGTCTCACAATGAAAGCCAATTCCGACAATTTCCGCCAGAGCTCCATTCAGGGTGTAATGAAGCGCATAAAAGCAAAAGGCGCAACCGTTATCATCTATGAGCCAACCCTTGCGGATGGAACAACCTTCTTTGGCAGTCTTGTTGTCAATGATATTGAGAAGTTTAAAGCTGGATCAGATAGTATTATCGCGAATCGCTATGAACCAATACTTGATGATGTGGCTGATAAGGTATATACAAGAGATTTGTTTAGAAGAGACTGAAGGAATATAATGAAGAAAAAGAATTATTTGGGACTGATTGTACTCATACCGTATATTATCTTCACTATTATTACGATCATTCAGATTGTTCAAAAGAACGATCGGCTCGTTGAAGGCAAAAACATAGAGGCTGAGTCCGTTTGGCTTACGGGAGTTCCATTTCATCAGGTGTTCGAAGCAACTGATCTGACAGGAGTACAGGTGTGGGCAACTAATGAATTTGGTGTTACGGACGGAAGTGTAGTAGTATCTTTAGGCGATGAGGAAAGTGGAGAAGCATTAGTTGAGGAACGTATTTCATGTGCTGATCTGCCAGCTGTAGCTTTTTCTGATTGTATAGAGCTCAATCTGGATGAAAAGTTTATTAAAGGTGACAGATTGTGCTGTGTTGAGATCTATGTTGACGGAGTTGATGGGAAAAAGATAAGAACATATGTCTCAAGGACAATGAGCTATGATGTAAGTATTGAAGGTGATAGTGAATCTTTTATAGGGAAACAGCTGTGTTACAAAACAATCATTAAACGAAATCCTTCGATAGCCCGTACATGGATTATTGTGACGGCAATGCTGATAGCTGCAGTGATAGTTTTTTTGGAGATTGCCAAAGGCCATATCACTACATCCTACATGCGTTATCAGGAACGGTCAATTCTGGAAAGAATCATCATATTAGCTGTGTTGACTATTATGGTATTAGTAGGGATTTTCGGAGGTACTGTATCTCCCGCCCCTAAGACTAAAAGTGTTGATATTGAAGACTCTGAACTGGAAAATGGCTATATGCTTATGGAGCATTCGTCATATCACCAGACCTTTACTGCAGAGGATTCAGATATTAAACAGATAAATGTATACCTAAGCGGATATCTGATTAACAATGCGTTGTTTGTGGTATCGCTCCAGCAGGGTCAGGAGAATGTAATTGCTACAGTCCAAAGTGATAGCATGACAGTATCAGATTATGATTATACTTCGTATTATATTATGGATTTATCTGATGTGGAGTTGAATCCTGGGGAGGAATATGATCTGTTTATTTATACGGGATTCATGGATGAAAATCAACAGGAGCCGGTAATAACGAAAATTGAGTATATTTATGGTTGAGCTTGAGAAAATTATTAAAAAATATAGCATAATACTGGACGCGGTTATACTTATACTGTGTTCATTTCTTGTGATCAGTTCTTTGGAGAAGAATGTTAAGCTTAATGCTGAGTATTCATTTATTAATCCGGATATAATCTGCAATGTTCTTCTTATTCTGGCTGCTATAAAGCTTTATGCCTGCTTAAACATTAATAACAAAAAGGCGATAAGTGCTACTGTACTGCTTTTTGCTGCGATCATTGCCAGGCAGATTGGACTGGCAGATTTTACATATCTGATAATACCTATGGTGGCCCTATATGGAGTTGATTTCCAGGTTGTTGCCAAAGTGTTTTCTTCTTCCACCGTTTTTGGATTATTGATAGCTCTTTTTTTGGCGCTTACAGGCATTGTTCCGAATATTGCAACAGAAAGGGAAGGAAGTGTACAGGGCTATGCGTACATGTTAGGTTTTAACCATCACAGCTGGTTTATGATGTACTTGCTGTTTGCTGAGTTTGCAATACTATATCTTTTCCGAAAGAACAGGTTTCGCGTTCTGATATTCATGGCCATTCAGCTCATCTCGGTAATATTGTGGCTGGTAACAGACAGTAATACTTGCGGAATAATCATAATCCTTACCTGTGTTGTTATGATAATTGATTACCTGATCAATACAGCGGTCAGGTCTTACAGCCCTTCTATGAGAAGGCTGCAAAAAGCACTTTTGAAGTTTTCTGTATTAATGCCGGTGGTTGCTGTAGTGATAACAATTCTTGGCTGTGTGTATTTTGGATATTTTGGCTTTCGCATTTTTCCGCATAATATGCTCAGCAGATTTTATACCATAGACAGTGCACTTGAAGCGCTTGGTGTACCGTTACCATTTAGCGTGACCGATGAGCGTTTTGATATTACATATAATCTGTTTAAAGGTGCTGGACAGGAAATATATGTAGACGGTGATTACATCCTTGATAATTTATATGGTAAGCTTTTTGTTGAAAATGGCCTGTTGGTGTTTGTTGCTTATCTGGCGCTACAGATGAATGTCAGATATAAACTCTATAAGGGACGTCAGTATGTATTGGGGCTTATCTGTACAGTCATCTCGCTGTTTGGATTATTTGAGACAAGAGCATTTACAACTATAGCATGCGCACTTTTTTCCATGCTGCTTTTTACAAGATTTCCGGTTAAAAAGGTCAGGAAAAAGTCTAAGAGTAAGAGACTGAGATAATGAATAATGTACGTATAAGTCAGAAGAGCAGAATAAAGAGATATACGCTTATTGTAGATGAGCTGTCAATTATGACAGCCTTCTTTGTTGCGTTTGTAATAAGATTTCAGGCTATAATGAACTGGGTAGACTTTTACTATGGCATTTATGCATCTATGTTTATTACTGTAGTGCTATTCCAGATCATAATTTTCACCGCATATGATAATAAAAAACCCGCAATAGTTCTGATTGATCCCATAGAAAACTTTTTCAGACTGGTTAAGGGAAGAGCGTTGCTTGTAGTTCTTACAGTCATGTATTTCTTCGTTACCCACAGATCGGTGCTGACATCCAGAATTGTACTCGCACTGTTTTTTATGCTGAGTATAGTATTGGGTTACATATTCAGGATGATCCTTCGTCGGCATTGCATCAACAAGTGGGGTATCCCCGGAGAAGTAAGAGCATACGAGCTTGACGTCAGCAGCGGAGATTTGGAAGCTGCAATAAATGCCGTTAAGAATGATGACTATGGATGCGTTCTGATTCTTCCTGGAAGTGCCACAGACATTGAAGTAAAAGATGTGATCAGGAAGCTTGAAGAAGCTGATATCAGAACATATGAGAGCCTGGAATCTCTGGGCTATAAGGTCAGACCCGGAATAGTATCAGATATCGACGGATATGCTACCATTCCTTCATTTGTAAGAGGAGGAAGACATAATACATTTGGAGTGAATTTTTGTATTTCAAGGGTTGAAGAGGCGGTGCGCCACGTTATCAATCATATAGATGAACTTAGAGGCGAGTATGTTTGTTTTTCTAATGTTCATACGACAGTCATGGCAAAGGAAAGCGAGGACTACAGAAATGTGCTCAATGGCGCAGCATTGGTATTTCCTGACGGAGCCCCGATTGCCAGATTGGAGAGTATGAAGGGGTATTTCGGAGTAGAGAGAGTTGCCGGACCTGATTTTATGAATAACATGTTCAGGGATACGCAGGATGGTTCATTATCTCATTTCTTTTATGGTTCAACTCAGGAAACAATAGACAAGTTAAGAGAAAATCTGCTTAAGAAGTATCCGGGAATTGACATAAGAGGCACCTATTCACCGCCCTTTAGACCGCTGTCTCCGGAAGAAGATGCTGCAGATGTCAAGATGATCAACGACTCCGGAGCAGATATTGTCTGGATCGGACTGGGAGCTCCCAAGCAGGAGAATTGGATGAACGCCCATAGGGGCAAGATAAATGGTGTTATGATGGGAGTCGGAGCGGGCTTTGATTTCCATGGCGGTACACTGAAAAGAGCTCCTGGCTGGGTGCAGAGCGCCGGATTCGAATGGCTGTACAGGCTGATTAACGATCCTGTCAGACTTTTCAGCAGGTACTTTGTGACAAATATCAAATTCTTTTGGTATTTGTTTGTGTCAACAGTTAAACATGAGAATCGGGATTGATTGCTTTTGATAGACGACCGAATGAGAGTGAAGTAAGTTACATGGTAAATACTGACAATATTCATAATAAAATAGAATTAAGGCGCAAGAAGACAATTATCCTGATGGCTGACATCTTAGCTGTTATAATTGGCTTTTTGCTTGCTCTTTTGTGCAGATATTTCAGCAGCAAAACCTGGCAGATCAGTGAAATCTGGACCATGCTTGATGGCATTAATGTAATAATGCCGATATTGTCCATTGTATTATATTCAATTATCTTCTTTTTGGCTGATAAAGAAGCATATAAACTTGAGAATCAAAATCTTCTGATTATGTTTATATACATAGTCAGAAATTTTTTACTTTTGTTTATAAGCCTTATTCTCGCATTATATCTTGTACAGAAAGGACCGTATATTTCCAGACTGGTGCTGGGCCTTTTTATGATATTTTCAGTGATCCTTGATACTGTTTTCAGGGCGATCGTCGCATCATTGATAGGAAAAAAGACCGGAACGATGCCTGGGTTTGATCATCAGGAAAAAGATGACCTCAGGCCGCACCTGCTCATTTTTGCCCACTATTATGTTCCTGATGTTGCATCTACAGGCCAGATCCTTAAAGAGCTGGCTGAAGGACTTCTTGATACTTTCAGGGTTACAGTTGTATGTACTGTTCCTTCATATGCGGGAGTAATAGCTCAGCAGTACAAGACATATAAGTTTTATGAAGAAGAAATAAACAATGTCCAGGTGATACGTATCAGTGTGCCTGAGTTTTCCAAGGCCGACAAGATGAGCAGAGTCAGAAACATCCTGTCATATTTCGCAGGCGCTATGCAGATCACTGAGATGATAGGCAAGGTGGACTTTGTATATTCAATTTCCCAGCCACCCATTCTTGGAGGAATGCTTGGAGTATATGCGAAGTGGCGTAAGAAAGCCAAGTTTATCTACAACATCCAGGACTTTAATCCTGAGCAGATAATGGCGGTAAATTATTCTGAAAATAAATTCCTGCTGGGTCTTATGCTCAAAATAGATAAATTCAGCTGTGCACATTCGGATCTTGTTATAACGGTTGGAAGAGATCTGGGAGAAACTCTTGAGAAGCGATTTGCCGGAAAAAAAGTTCCGAAGTATACGATCATTAACAACTGGATGGATGAAAAGAAACTTTATCCGCTCACTCCTGATAACAGCAAAGTAAATGCATTCAGAAATATTCATGATTTTGGGAACGACTTTGTTATCATGTATTCCGGTAATATGGGGCTGTATTATGATCTCGATGGAATACTTAAAGTTATCGAAAAGTTTGGTACAGAAACACATACTGCAGATGGTAGAAAAGTCCGGTTCGTATTTGCCGGAGGGGGCACTCTCGTAGATACCCTGAAGGTATATGTCTCCCAGCATCACATGGATAATGTGGTATTTCTTCCATATCAGGATCACGCAGATCTCATATATTCACTTAATTCGGCAGATGTTCATTGGTGCATCAGTGCCAGGGGAATTAAGGGTGTATCATGCCCTTCCAAGTATTATGGAATAGCGGCTGTAGCCAAGCCTGTTCTGGCTGTGCTTGAAAAGGGCTCTGAAATAAGAACTATTATAGAAAATACCAATAGCGGCATTTGCTGTGATCCGGAGGATTATAAAGCCGTGGAAGACGGTATCAGATGGTTCCTTGAGCATGCCGGAGATTCCGAGTTTGTAGCCATGGGAGAAAATGGACACAATAACCTGATGGAAAACCTTACAAAGGATATTTCCATTAAAAAATATCGTGATGCAATCCTTAGTTGCTAAATTTAAATAAAACGAGTGAGAATAAAAATGATGACATTTTGCACCTTATTTGACAGCTATTATCTGGATAAGGGATTGGTTTTATACAGATCACTTGAACAGGTTACAGATGATTTTGCTCTTTACATTTTCTGTTTTGACGATAAGTCAGAAGAAATACTTAAGAAGATGGAACTAAAGCATGCGATCATTTTGTCTTACAGGGATATTGAAAAAGATGAGCCAAGACTCCTTAAAGCCAAAGAAGAGAGATCTAAAGCGGAATACTGCTGGACCTGTACCCCGGTGATAATCGAATATGTACTTAAGCACTATGATGTGAGCAGCTGCACTTATATAGATTCTGATCTTTATTTTTTTGCAGACCCTAAGCCTCTTTTTGATGAGATCAAAGATAGTGGCTGTAACATACTTATAACTCCCCACAGATTTCCTGATACTGCAAAAGGCAGAAAAACCTGCAAGAGAAGCGGTAAGTACTGTGTAGAGTTCAACTATTTTGATAGAACAGATAATGCTACAGAGGCACTGACCTGGTGGAAAGAACGCTGCCTTGAATGGTGCTATCACATATATGAAGCAGACAGAATGGGGGATCAGAAGTATCTTGAGAAGTTCCCGAAACTATTTAAGGGAGTTCGCGAGTTGGCCAATAAAGGCGGAGGCGTAGCTCCATGGAACTTTGCCCAGTATACTCTGGCTGATAAAACAGGAAGAGATGATGGCATATTCTTAAGAGAAAAATCAACCGGAGAGGTATTTCCGATAATATTCTATCACTTTCAGAATATCAGATTTATTTCTGATAACATAATAAACAGCAGCTCCGAGAGCCATTCGAAGAAGACCAAGGATGCAGTGTATCCAAGGTATCTTAAGGCAATAAGGGACTGCAGGAAAGAACTGCTTGAATATGGAGTAACTTTCAGTGTCAAAAAAATATATGCAAGCAACAAACTGATAGCCTTTATGCAGGGAACGGTTCTTAGATTTAAGGTTAAATCATTGTCGGATATATATAACTGGGACAAGCTGTAAAGGAGCAAAAGCTTAATGAATAATCGTTGGTATAGGATTCTTCTAAAATGCCAGAAAATATCCTATGGCAAGAATCTTTTGCTAAAAGGAACTCCTGTAATATTCAATAAAAAAGGAGCTAATATCGAGATTGGTGACAATGTGACCATTAAGAGCAGTTTTCTTTCAAATCTTGTAGGTCTGTATAGCAGAACTATCATTGTGACAAGGGCGCAGAATGCTAAGATTGTGATCGGGAATGGCGTTGGCATATCAGGAGCCACTATATATGCGCGCAAAGGCATATACATTGGGGATAATACCTGTGTCGGTGGCAATTGCAAGATCCTTGATAATGATTTCCATCCAATTGAGGTTGAACCCAGGAATAAACTCCTCTTAGATCCAAAGGGGGGAGATTCTGAACTTGTTCCCACCAGGGAGATTCATATAGGCAGAGACTGCTTTATTGGATGTAATACACTAATCTTAAAGGGAACCGAGCTTGGAGATGGATGCGTCGTTGGAGCAGGTGCCGTAGTATCGGGAAAGTTTCCGGATGGCAGTGTTATTGCAGGTAACCCTGCAAGGATTATTAGGACTCTGCAGAAGTAAAACAGTACAAAAGGATTGATATGGCCAGTAATAACAACACACTTGCCCCTGTAGTGGCTTTTGCCTATAACAGGGCAGATAAGATAATAAGATGCCTTGAAACATTGGAAAAAAATCCTGAGGCAGCAGATACAGAACTCATAATATATAGCGATGGTCCTAAAAACCCTGAAGACAAGACTGCAATTGATGACACAAGAAAGGCGCTTCATGAATACAGGCAAAGAGCTCTTTTTGCAAATGTGGAAGTTGTAGAAGCTCCGGTTAACAAAGGCCTCGCTACTTCTATTATGACCGGAGTAACTGAAGTGGTTGAAAAGTACGGCAAAGTCATAGTTATAGAAGATGACCTCGTAGTATCCAGGAGTTTTCTAAAATACATGAACAGAGCCCTTGACTATTATCAGGATAATCCGAAGATAGGCGCTATTAGTGGGTATACATATCCATTAAAAGCCCTGGAAACCTACGACAAAGACGTCTACATAATGCACAAGGGCGACTGCTGGGGATGGGCGACCTGGAAAGACAGATGGAACAGAGCTAAGTGGGCTGATATTGACTTTGATGCATACTTTAAGGATAAGGCACTTAGACGCAAACTGGAAAACACCGAAAATGGCTGGGATCTTTTAATGATCCTCTTAAGTCAGGGAAAGACAAGTTCCTGGGCCATCCGATGGGTCTTTTACATGCTTCAGAATGATCTGTGGACAGTGTATCCAACTCGTAGTCTTGTAACCAATGCAGGCTTTGACGGCTCCGGAACTCATTCAAATAAGTTTGAAGAAGTCCTGTATTACAGGCCGCTTGAAGAAAGCGTGAGCGATGTAACCTTTGAAGATCTGATACCTGATAAAAGGTTTGAACGGGAAGCAGCAATTCACCCCAGGAAAGGGCTTGTTAATGGGGCAGTTTATTATCTTAAAAGGATATATGTGCACATTTTTCACGCGACACGAGGTTGACTTTTGAATATGAAAAATAGCCCCCTTAAATTTATGGCCTGCATATGCCTTGTTTTAGCCATGATCACATGGTTATCAGGGTGTGGCCTGAAACAAAAGAGCTTTGTACCTGAGAAAATTGAAAGCTATGCAGATCATACTCAGCGCTTTTATGAAAAACTTAAAGATGGTAAAAAGGTTAATGTTCTGATTATTGGAGACTCCATAGGATGCAGTACCGGTGCTTCGGCAAAAGAATATCGCTGGTCTGATAAGCTTACAGGCTTTTTAAAAGATGAATATGGTTCGAAATGTAACCTTACTAATGTATCATTTGGTGGGAACACATCCTATGCCGGCTATGTCAGTGCCATGACTCTGGACGATGGTATTGACTATGATGCTGTGATGATCTGTTATGGTGAAAATGATTCGGAAGAAGATTTTGAACTATACTATGAGGCAATGATCCGTGCAGTCAGGGGGAAATACCCCCTTGCTTCAGTTATGGCCATTTTGGAATCAAGCCAGCGTGATTATACAGATAAGATGCAGACAATACTGAGGCTTGCAGATCATTATAACATTGCGATTGCTGATACTATAAAACCATTTATGGATGACTATGACAATCTTGTTACTGATGGCACTCATCCAAATGATGCGGGATATGAAGTTTACACAACTGTTATAGAGGATGTCATAGATGAACTTGTCAGCATGCAGCCTGTTTATGGAAAATTTGATTTAGAGCAGGTAAATGCTGATGTCAGTACGTTTGACACATTTAAATGGTATAGTGCAAACGAGCTGGTAAGAGATGGGAATACTTTCATCCTGAATGTGGCGATGGATGCTGATCTTATTGGCATTGATTACAGTTTCCTTGACGGAGATAACCGTTGTACAATTCTCGTCGATGATGTCGTATTTAAAGATATTGAGGTTGCTTTCAACTTTGGTTTTACGCAGCGCCATATAATGGTCGTAAATACAGATTTCAGGAACAATAAGATCAGTGCTGCCAAGACTATAAAGATTGTTTTCCCGGAAGATGATTTTGGTAAAGAGCAGGCGGATGAATTCAAAGGAATTGGTTTAAGCGGAATAGGTTAAATATGAAAAACTTCGAAGCAATAATAGAAATAGTAAATAAACTACGAGTAATACTTACCAAAAAACAAAAGCAAACGGGAATCGTTATTCTCTTTGTGATAATAATAGGATCCTTCCTGGAGACCCTTGGAGTATCTGCAATACTGCCATTCATAGAATCTCTGCTAAATCCGGAGAATGTGATGAGTAAGTGGTATTCGCAGCTGCTGATCTCGCTGTTTCATATCACGGATACTCAGACACTTACAATAGTGATAGGCATTGCGATAATCATAATTTATCTTCTTAAGAATCTTTATCTTTACATGTCAGTCATGGCGCAGACTATATATAGGAGTAAGATTGAGAAGTACTTGTCTACAAAAATGCTCAGAGCCTACATGAAGTGGCCTTACGAGAACTTCCTGGATATAAACACTGCAGAAGTCATAAGAGGAATAGGTACAGATATTATTGGTGTATATAATCTTCTTGATGAGATGTTCAGGTTCCTGGGCGAATTCTTTACTGCAATACTTATTGGAATATTCATTATCTATACAGATGCATTTATGGCTACCTGCATAATTGTAATTGCAGGATTATGCTTTGCAGTTATTACACTTGGACTCAAGAAAAAGACAAGTGATCTCAGTGAAGAGAAAAGAAGAACTGATACGATCAGGGGCAAGAGTGCTTATCAGGCAATAATGGGTTTTAAAGAGATTAAGGTCTCTAATACCACAGATTACTTTATCAATAATTATGAAGAGGCCTATGAGGCCCAGAGGGTGGCAGAGGTTAACAATAATTATATTGTCAATCTTCCCGAGAGAGTAATCGAGTCTATGAGTATAGCGGTACTTATGGGAGTTATCTGCGTTAAGCTGGTACTGGGCGCAGACATGACGACTTTCGTGCCAAAACTTGCTGTGTTTGCAGTTGCTGCATTCAGGCTTCTTCCATCTGTATCCAGAATGACCAGATACATGAATGGAATCATATACAATAACAATTTCCTGAAAGGCGCATACTCTAACCTGCTTGCGCTGGGAGTTGCAGAGGGACAACCTGTTTCAGAAGAGGCAACTGGCATTTCATCGGGTTCTGATGTCAGGTTTAATAAATCATTAAAAATAAATAATATTCATTGGCACTACAAGAATAATCCAAAAGAGATTTTGACGGGATTATCTCTAGAGATCAAAAAAGGTGAGTCTGTGGGACTCATGGGCTCTTCCGGAGCAGGAAAATCAACGTTAACAGATATTATATTGGGACTTTTAAAGCCTCAAAAGGGTGACGTCCTTATGGATGGAATGGATGTATTTGAGAACCCTGAAACCTGGAGTAAAATTGTGGGTTACGTTCCTCAGAATATCTTTCTCCTTGATGATAACATAAGGAGAAATGTTGCCTTTGGATATCCTGATTCTGAAATAGATGATGCAAAGGTTTGGGACGTTCTAAAGGAAGCACAGCTCGATGAGTATATTAAAACACTCCCTGATGGCCTTGACACACAGGTTGGAGAGCGAGGAGTGAAGTTCTCCGGAGGTCAGAGGCAGAGAATCG
>JAEEGL011666290.1_pt1 | contig 12241 bp, 13 predicted proteins | sample 9134231 | NCBI WGS metagenome assembly JAEEGL01 (sample SAMN16246548, study PRJNA631951) | gut metagenome | biome: gut microbiome; feature: rumen; material: fiber-attached | host: Bos | place: Iran: Karaj | collected 2018-10
CGGGCTCATAACCCGGAGGTCGTTGGTTCAAATCCATCTCCCGCAACCATGGTCTGTTAGTCTAGAGGCCTATGACGTCTGCCTGTCACGCAGAAGATCACGGGTTCAAATCCCGTACAGACCGCCATGGCTCCATAGCTCAGTTGGTAGAGCAGAGGACTGAAAATCCTCGTGTCACTGGTTCAATTCCCGTTGGAGCCACCATTTAAAAATAAAAGAACTTAATAAAGTTCTTTTTTTATTATAAATAATCAATATCTTTATATTTATTGCATATATAATCTGCTATTTCATCTATTTCCTTAATTTTAATTTTATTAAAATAGCTAGAAGATGCAACATAAAATACTTTTTTACCACAAATAATATTAAAGACAGCTCGATCATTATCTCCATAAACTAAATTATTTTTTACTGAAGCAGAAAGAAATGACAAAAATTTATGTTTTGTTTTCTTCCCTCTTTTCTTATAAAAAAACCTATCATCAGAATGTGTATCTATAGCGTCTATTTCTTTAATTGGAATTACAAACAATTTAAAGAAACTAAGCATTCCCCCAATACAAACAATATAATTTTCTGTTATATATAATCCATATTTATTAAACACTTTATCGATTTTATTATCTAATTCATCACAAATAATATTCTTTTCTTCCTCCGAAAAACTATTATTTTTTAACAGATAGTAAACCATAATAATAACAACAAATATAACTAACACAACATATATTGGAAGAATAATCCTTTCATCAATTAAAGACTTAAGTCCTAAATAAATAACCTTTTTTAAAACATACGCAACTATCAATGCCATAACAACATAAGCTATTTTAGTAGTTATTAATTTTGATTTAAACTTATCACTATTATTCATATAATCTCTTCCTTCCCTACAATATTATTTTAACATAATAATAAAAATAAAAGAACTCTAATTAAGTTCTTTTTTTATTTTTTTAAAAATCATATTCATTATTTCAAATGTCATTTCTTTTCTCTCATACCTATCTAAAGTGCTATTATGTATAACATTACACATAATTATAACAATTACTTTATTATCAAAATCAATTGTAAACATAGGCCCAGTATAACCACTAAAAGATACCGAATTGTCACTAGCATCATCTGGAACATCATTTAATTTATCAATTATATTTCTATATCTTACCCCCATATTATTATAAGTAAGAGGTAATTTATTATAACTAGCTAACTTATCATACATATAATTTATATCGTCAGAATTATACATCCCTTTTAATCTATCAAAATTCTCTTTATTAATATCTCTATGCCCTAACATTAATTTAATAGTCTCTTTCTTAAGAAGTGAATAATCCAAAAAAGATTTTAAAAATAATAACAAATCAGAACCAGTCATAAATATAGAAGCATGTCCTAAATTAATACCCATTTCTTTAGCTTTTCTTGCCTTATTATCATGTATTAAACCAGGATATATATAATCTACTACTCCCTCATAATTATTTGAAGCACAAATATCTGAATTAGGATTAAAAGTAGTGTTTTTCATACCCAATACATTAAAAATCTTTGTCTCACATAATTCTTCATACGATTTATTATATATTTTTTCTAATAAAACACCTAAGATAATATAATGAACATCTTCATATGTTGGATCATTAGATTTTACATAAGAGGAATACAATATCCTATAAAAATCATCTTTATCTTTAGCATCACCCAAATAACCAATAGTCCAAATATCTTGATTATGTGATAAAAGATCTATTACCCTGATATTATCTAAATTCTTAAAACTATTATCTATATCATATATATAATCATCTATAGAAATAATACTATCTTTATATGCTATATATATTAATGTAGCCGTAAATACCTTTGTCAAAGAAGCTACATCATATAAAGTATCACTAGTAGTTTTTGACTCTTTAGGTTTAATCATTCTATTACCATAAACAAATTCTTTATTCTTATTATTACAATATATTTCTATAACGTAACCAGGAGAATGTACATTCAAATACTTACTCAAATCCATTTTATCATCCCCTTCTCTTAAGTATTATTTTTCATAATCATCTAAAAAACTTTTATATAAAGAATCTTTTTTTACCCCTAAAACACAATTTAAATTAATATTATCCATACTCTTAAAAATATTATTATCAACATTAGGATTATTCTTTTTCATTTCCCTAATCAAATTCTTTATTTCTAATCTCTTACCGCCATCATTTTTTTCTGTAAACTTACAAGCACAATTAATAAAATTAAGAGAATTACTCTTACACCAAGATATAATATCTTCTTCTTTTACCTTATACATTGGTCTTATTAACTCTAATCCAGAGAAATTATCACTATATAACTTAGGCATCATTGTCTTTACCTCAGAACCATAAAATATCGATAATAAAGTAGTCTCTATAACATCATCAAAATGATGTCCTAATGCTATTTTATTACATCCAAGTTCTTTAGCCTTACTATATAAATATCCCCTTCTCATTCTAGCACACAAATAACAAGGACTATCTTTCCCCATTTTATTAGCAACTTCAAAAATATCACTATTAAATATTTCTATAGGAATATTTAATAATTTAGCATTATCTTTTATTAGTTCAATATTCTTATCACTATATCCTGGATTCATAACAACATATTTAACATCAAAACTAAATTTACCATGTCTTACTAGCTCTTGCATACACTTAGCCAATAAAAATGAATCCTTACCCCCACTAATACAAACCATTATTTTATCATTTTCTTTAATTAATTCATACTCTTGGACACTACTAACAAATTTACTCCAAATTTCTTTACGAAACTTCTTAATAATACTTCTTTCTACTTCTTTATACTTATCCAAAATAAACACCTCAAAATCAGCTAAATTATACCTCAATAACAAAAACTAGTCAACAATTAAAAATACTAGAAAATCTAGTATTTATAACGTTTCTTCATTATCTTTATCTTTAGTACTTAAAATAAAACTTATTTTATCTTTACTCTTAACATTAGTTAACTTTAAAGTATCTCCATCAACATAACCATAATAAACATTCTTTTCTTTTTTAGTAATATCTTCATCACCATTTTTAATATACTTTTCACAATCAAGTGTTATCAAATAATAATTACTAATTCTATCATCTGCTTCCTCAACCAAATCACCAAATGAATAACCATATTCACCATATTCCTTAGAAAGACGATTAATAGCTTCAAGACCATTATAATAAACATAACGACCCTTAGAATAATTACTATCACTCATATCTAAACTAGCATACCAAAAATATTCTCCATTTTCCTTTAATAAAAGTATTGACTCATCTCCAGCCATCCAGCTGCTACCCCTTAATTCAACTCTTTTATTTCCACCAAATTTTTCTTCAATTCTATCTGTATACTTATCTATTATCATATCAATATTATCAAAAATATCTCCAGACACTATTTCTCTACCTAAGTATAAACATCCAAGAATAATAATACCAGTAATTAATATCGATAATAATAAAGATATTATTCCAAGTATTGTAGCAGCAACACTATTTTTCTTTCCCTTAATTATTGCTACAATAGCAAAAGGAATACTTACAAGAGGAAACCAAAAAGTAATAAAAGCAATAATTGCAAAAATTATACCTATATTAGAATTTTCTTCCCCTTTTTTACCTATAGAAGCACCACACGTAGGACAATAATCATCACTACTATTTATCTTACTTCCACACTTATCACAATACATTTTAAACCTCCCTATTAATATTTTTCAGTCTCTGCATAATAAGCACCAAAAATAATTGTTTTATAATCATCATATTCAATTGATTCTTTATTATTATAATCATCAGACAACTTCAATTCATGACTGTAAAAATTAACTTCATCAGTCTCTCCAGATTTGACACCATTAGCACCATAACCCATTAATGCAAATACTAATTTACCATTTTTATAATATAAACAAGCAGTATTAATAAATACAATTGCTGTATCACTCTCTTCACCCTTATAATTATTAGTAACTAGCATTTTAATATTACCATCATTTAACTTTTTAACATCAGTTGACAAATCACTTATTTTAATTTCCCTATAATAACTCTTTACTTTAGTTGCTTCATAAGTAAGCTTAACAGTCTTATAACCAATAGAATCATCAGGAACAGTTACATCTAAAACAAAATCTGAATTACCATAAACACACTCATGAGTATATTTTTGTTCTATTCTATATCCATCAGCATCATAAAAATCAAATGTAACCTTAACTTCTACCATATCTGAATTTTTATTCTTACCATAAACATAAACATATCTAGTTCTACCAGTTTCTCCAGATTTAGGAATAAAGAATAAATTAGAAACCTCTATATTTTTACTTAATTCTGAAGTATCAGCAGCACTTTTACTTATCTTAGATACATCAAACAAATCAAAATTATAAGTCTTATTCCAAGATTCCTCACTTTTATCTTCTGTAGTATCCTCTTTTTTATCTAATGAAGCACTATTATCAACCGCTTTTAGATCCTTCTTCCCATCTAACATCCTAGAAGTGAAAAAACCTAAAGCAAAAAACACTAAAGCTATAACCAAGTATATAATAATAGGCTTAATATTTCCCTTCTTATTACTTACAACTTCTTTTTTCTCTTCTTTAACTTCTTCCTTAGTTTCTTCTTTTACTACTTTCTCTCCACAATTAGGACAAAACACAGCATTTTCTTTTAATTCACTACCGCACTTTTTACAATTCATTCTAACCACCTATCTTTACTAAATTTGAATAACTAACATTTCCATAAATATCATATAGAACAAATACACCATAATAATTATCCCCTTTATCTAAACCAGAATTTATAAATTTTAAATCTTTTACATCTCCACCAAAACCAGTCATATTAGGAGCACTCTCCCAATCACCAGTATAATTACCATTATCATCTAATATTCTATATGTACTACCCCATATTTCATATGATTCATAATCCTCTAAATTTAATAAAATACCATCTATTCTTTCATTCTTACTATTAAGTTTAACAGAAGATACAATTGGTTCTCCACTCTTATTATTAGATATATACAAAGTAACAGAATTCATAAATCCATCATCTGTAAAAGACACATCTTTATCATACAAGAAAGCACTAACTGTTCTTGCACCTTCATTATTTTTCTTCCTATAAACACTCAAAATATAATAATTATTTCCCTCATCAACTATCTTTAACATCTTATTATCTACTTTTGCTACTAAAGAATTACCATTTAAAACAGTATTATCAGAACTAAATATAGGTTTATAATAATTTGGATGTTCCGTATCTTTTTCAAAAATAATAAATATACCAACTGAGAAAGTTTCCTTCTGTTCATCAGTTAATTCTATTAAAAAGTCTCCATCTGTTACACTATCATCAGTAACCATTTTATTAGAAGAAAAACTAAAACTATATCCCGAAGGAGATTGTTGCATACTATTAAATTTATTAATAAAATCCTTATAATCACTCAAGAAATTCAATCCAGAATATACTGATAAAAACTTCTTTTGCATAGCCTTCTTACCATTATACGGAAAATATATTGACATACCATGTGAATCCTCTTGATTAGACTTATTATATATAACAGCTTCATTAATTAGACCTAAAACCTTATCTCCGCCACTCTTTGTATACTTAGCAGTTTCACTAACAAAATTATATAAATCAACCATATCAAAATAACTAGTATCATCTCCATATTGATACATATTACTACGAATTAAAGCAATGTTTCTATAATCTTTACTCAAATCAATTTCTTTAATATAACTATTAAATGCAGAATTTAATTTATCAATAACAGACAAATCGATAACAGAATAAGTCTGAGTAGCAATACCATAAGGATTCAAAATATCCATCTGTGCTTCATAAGCATCAACAAACTTCATACCAAAAGAATTTCCTCTATCTTCAGGTACAACATTATTAATAAATCCAAGTACATTAGTACTACTACCACCATAAGATACCTCTTCAGAACCAATTAAATAATTAGCATAATCTTTAAATATATTAGCCAATTCCAAAGTACCATTTAAACAAGTCCTAAACAAAACAGCATCCATCTTATTATTCTTATTAAAAGGGCTATCCTTTAAAGCCTTCATCATATCTTCTAAAGTTAAATTATCACCAGAATAATCATCATAAATAGCTCCATCTATAGCGCCACCATGATCATATAATATCAAATCATACTTACTAGCCTTATAATTATCATAACCATACTTTAAAAAATCAGATAAAGTTTTAGGATCACCCAAATTTAACTGTTTCTGTGATTCCAATTTTTCAAATCCATTAGCCTTTAATATAAAAACACCATTATCCTCATTACTAATATAATCATTATGCCATTTCTTTGTTCCACCAGTATATAACAATATATTAGTACGAGACAAATCTATTTTTTTAGGATCAATTCCCGCTAAATCAGCAGTAACAATCTTAGCATCTGTTTCCAAATTACTACCAACTATATATATCATAATAGTTCTTTTACCATTATTTCCCGTAAAGAAGTACATTAATCCCAACATAACGCAAACAACTAATAACAAAGAAATAACAATAATTTTTTGCTTTTTATCTAAGAACTCCTTCTTTTCTTTAACAAAACTTTTACCACAATAAGGGCAAAATTTAGTACCAGCTTCTATTTCTTTACCACAATTATTACAAACCACTTTTTATCACACTTCCATTCTAAAGAAATTATACCATAAACTTCTAATTGATAGCAACAAAAAAAGTGATTAACAAATCACTTTTTAATTTACTAATGATTCACTATAACTAAAATCTTTCTTTATAGTAAACTCTCCAGCAGGCTTCTCACCACTTGCGAAATTCTTAGTTCCCTTATATGTAGTACCAGTTATCATTTTACTAACATCTTCCATAATTGTAGTCATACTCTTAGAGCCATAATTAACAATCATTAACTCTACTGAATTATATTCACCCAATTGTACAAAAGCAAATACTACATTTACAGTCACTCCATCTGCTTCACCAGTACAATTATATATTTTCCAATCAACACCTGATATTTTCTTTCTTTCTTCATTTGAAATAGTTAATCCCAAATTAGTAACAAATGATTTATCATCACCAATTTCATCAAGAACATCATCTACAGTATAGAAAGGAATAACATACATTTCAATTACAATTTTATCAGCTTTATTAACTAAGAATAAATTTCCCTCATCAATTGAAGCCTCATAGTTATTTATAATAGGAAACTCAAAATCCTTATATGATATAACTACATCTGATTTTGCAACAGAATTATCACTTACAGTTGAACCACTCTCATTAGAAGAAGGTGTACTACTAGAACTTCCAGTATCCTTATCTTTTGATAACATCTTATATCCCAAGAAACCAATAACACCAACTAATAAAACAACTAAAACAATAAATATTGGACTACTCTTTTTCTTCTCTGGAGCAGGACTTGGAGTTCCAGCAGCAGGTTGAGTATTCATATTATTTACAGGTGCACTCTGAACATTAGGTTGTTGCACAGGATTAGGATTCTCTACCTGATTTACCATTTGCGGATTTACTTGTCCTTCACTAGCTGGCATAGGGCTAGGATTTACTACTACAGCAGGATCATTAACTACAGGTTGTGGATTAACAGGTGCTGGATTAACTCCTCCTACTTGTGCATTCATATTATTAACTGGTTGAGCGTTCATATTATTAACAGGCTCCCCACAATTCTTACATACGATATCATTTACATCCAAAACGCTCCCACATTTCTTACAATTCATTTTTCTACCACTCCTATTATCCTTATAATAACATTAATTTTTCAAAAAGTAAATAATAATTATTCAAAATTAAATACTATTCCCATTATTGCCAATATAAAAATCAAAATACTAGCAAGCATTGTATACTTACCAACTTTTTTCCAGCCTTCAATATCTAAACCCTTAAACGCTGCTTTCCAAGATATAACTTTCATTTCATGGCCAGTATACATATATAATCCTACAAGTAATACACAAGTTCCAAATATAAACATCAAAATACTAAAATTACTCACAACTAATTCTCCCTTCTAACTAATCTTTTATATTCTTCATTTTCTGATATTATATCTAATTTACCATTTTCAAAAGAATACTTATAATAATGAACCTGATCATCTTTATTAACCCCAATAACCGGTCCCAATTCATCCCATACCTTATAAATAAATGGTTCACTATAATTACTCTTTAAAAAATCATAAGCCTGAACATACAAAGGATTATACATATCATCACTACTAATATCCCCAACTGAAGATAACTTATCATGATTAATAATTTTCTTAACAATCTGCCATCCCTTATACTCTTCATCAATATTATATGGATCAAAACCCATATCCAAATATATCTTAACCGCTAACCAAGTATGTGTCTGTGTATATAATATTGCCTTCTTATGACCAAGTTCTTTTAATAATTGCAAAGTTCTAGAAATCAAAGGCTTTGCCAAATGCTTACCCTGATATTCCTTCTTAACAGCAGCCCAATGAACAACACCAGTAATATCATCTATTGGTTTATCTAAATAAAACGCTGTAGATGTAGCAACCTTTTCTCCCTTATCATTTTCGATAAATAAACACATCTTTTTTAAATTATCATAATCTTTACCAAAATAATAATTAAACGACTCTATTCCCTCATCATAACTTAAAAATTCACCACTAGACTTTTCTATTTCAACCCAATCTTTTTCATCACCATCATTAAATAAAACAAATCTATATCCCTCTGGAAGATTATAATTAGGAATATTATCTAAATCTCTTACTAAACTCAAACTATAATAATATAAATTTCTATTAATAACATCCACTATCTCAATCTCCCTATCTCTTTCTCTAACATATCTTTATCATTATTTTCACTTGCATATACAATACCATAATAAGGTACGATACTAGCATAAAAAACAATTCTCTTATAAAAATAATCATCTATATCATAATTATATAACTCAAAAGCTTTATTTAACTTATCCCTATCTAACATATATAACCACTGAAAATCATAAGCATTATCAAACACTCTAGTATCTCCAAAATCTATAATACCAATTCCCTCATCAGTTATTATTATATGATCAGTTGATAAATCGCCATGAATAACGCTCTTTCTAAACATCTGCATCTTATTATCACTAAAATAATTATTAAATAAAATATCCATCTCTTCTCTTAAACTATCATCTAAATAACTAGAACACTTTTCCTTAAATTCACTATATCTATACTTATAATTTTCTAATCCATCTACTACATCTAAATCAAAATCATCAATATTTAAACCATGCAGTACATTTATAAAATTCATCATATTTTTAATAAAAATATCTTTTTCTTCACTAGACATAGAATTATATAATTCTTCTGACAAAAACTTTCCCCTAATCATTTCATATCCCACAAAAGGATAATCTACACCAAAATTTTTATAAATAAAATTAGGTACTCTAATATTACTAGGTAATACTCTATTAAGACAATCTAAAACACTATTTTCCATTTCAATTGTTCTAAATGAACTCTCTCTTTTAGGAAATCTAAAAATATATTTATTATCTACCTTAATAACAAAATTATCCCAGCCTTTATCATCAGCACTAAAACTACAATTACTAAATTCCGGATATTTATCTATAATTACCTTTTTCCCCAATTCTAAATCTCTTACAAACTTCATCTCTTACCTCTCAAAAAACAAAAATCAAAATACTAATTGCAGTAAAATATCATTTTTTTCTTTTTACCTTTTCATACATATATTCAGGAAGTGACATTGTAAGTCTTTCTTCAACATTTAAAGAAGAAAAAACTTCTTCCATTAAATCATTATCCTCTGAACCAATTTCTACAGAAATTCCCAAATCTGAAATATCTTCTTTCCATAAATCCAATTTTTCATTACAATATTGAATACCCCTCTTTTGTAATTTAAAAGCGAAATTATAATCTTTTAATAAATTATCATTTACATACTTTTGAGCATCTTCCTCTGTATCAAACTCTTCGCGTAACAAAACTTTATCTTCTTTAGATCCATTTACTAAAGAAGCTACTTTTCTTATTACTAATACATTTTTATTTTTCAAATGATTAATTTGATAAACTCTAATTTTTAACGTATCATCAGTTATTGATGTACCATCTACATTTACATAAACTAAATCATAAAAAGAAAAGTCATATTTATATTTTAACCCATATTGTTTAACTACTTCATCAACATTATCATTTTTTAAAATACATCTTACAAATTTCATAACATACTTCCTTTCTAAAACATAAATAGACCTAACTTAATTTTACTTTTTACTTATAGCCCTTTTTTTAGCTAATAAAGAACGTGTTTTACAATTCCAATTCATAAATTTTGATCCTGTAGGAAAAACTACAGTAAGATTATCAATAATAATTGATAACTCATCATCACCAAACATACCATGACTATATCCATAGCTAAGATTATCACTACTAATTGAAACAATCGAATTAAATATATTTTGGGAAAAGTTATCAACATCAGTTATTTCGATACTATTATCACCTAATAACTCTCCATATTGCTTTTCACCATAGTAAAAAGTATTATCTCCATAATTTTCTATACCAATTGTTACTGGTTCTTTCATCGATTTCTTATACATTAAATTAATAAAATTAATTAACTCTAAATACTCACTATTATCTTTTTCCATATACCAAAACCTCCAAATTACTTATTATTTTTTCACAAATAAACTTAAATATAATAAATTGCTGTTAAATTATTCTCTTTTTCATGATCTTCTTCAACAAATAATTCTTTTTTATAATTAATATTATTCTGTTCTAAACACAATTCTAAGAAACATAAAAATATACCAATATCTATCTGATTATAATAAATAACTTTATCTTTAGGCATTATACCTCTTTTTCCTTCTTTACGATATCTATATACTCTTATTTCTTTTTCACTTGCCTCAACTTTCCAAGGTTGAGTATTACAAGCACTAGGAGCAAATCTAACTATATTAGCTATATCTAAATAACTATCTCCAGACCAAATCTCAGATAATTCTTTTCTTTTACTATTATACATATCCTTTCTAAATTTAGCTGAAGAATCCACTTTAGCTATAGCAATCATTATAACAAAATCTAAACCATCTAATTGTTTTTCATCTGGTTTACCTATACCAAACCATAACGTACCAATATTTTTAGATACTAAATATAAATCTAATTGTTCTCCTATATAACCAATATTTTGTAAATAATTATCCTTCTTTTCAGAATAAAATAAAATACAATATTCTTGTCCTCTTAAAATAGATTCTTTTTTTACTATTTTAATTTTTACTTTAATATCTTTAATTAAAGGTTTCAACTCAGAAAATTCTCTCTCAATATCTTTTATCTCTTCTTCAGTAAGGTGCTCATTTCCTATATTTCTAAACAAATGAAAAGATTTTCTTTTAAATATCATTTCATATAAATCTTTATACATAACTTTTCCCTTTCTAAAACACAGATGTACTAGAACATATTATTTCTTTTTAACTAAAGATTTTTGATTAGTTTTACTATTTACAATTAATTCAAATAATGTTCTTATACTATGATTCTTATCTACAATATAACAATCAATCCCAGCATTTTCTGCTCCAGCTTTATCACTTTTAACACTATCACCTATCATAATACAATCCTTTTTATTAGTATTACCAATAGCTAATTCAAAAGATTCTAAATCTGGTTTCATAGCATCTTCGCCAGCTACAACTTTATCTATATAATCATATAATCCCGTTCTTTTTAACCTTGGTATTTGTGTTCCACTAAACCAGCTTGTAAGTATCACTATATCTTTACCACTTGATTTTAAAAATTGTAGCAAATCAATAACACCATCAACTACTTCATCTTTAATAGTTTCACCGTTATGTATCATCCAACCATTTATTACATCTTCACTTACATGAAATCCATAACTTTTAAAAAAATCACTTAATGTCTTAAAATCATATTTTGGAAATTCTAATTCGTATTTATTTAATATTAATTGTTTTTGTTTAAAGAATTCTTCTTGTTCTCCTAGTGGAATACTTCTTCTTAAATAATCATCTTC
>JAEEGL012365051.1_pt1 | contig 12241 bp, 9 predicted proteins | sample 9134231 | NCBI WGS metagenome assembly JAEEGL01 (sample SAMN16246548, study PRJNA631951) | gut metagenome | biome: gut microbiome; feature: rumen; material: fiber-attached | host: Bos | place: Iran: Karaj | collected 2018-10
TAGTTTCTCTACTTCTACATATTCCAACTTCACCAACTGGTCATATATTTCCAAAACCTATGGTGGAGCACTTACTTCAACATACAGTTATTAATTGAATTGTTAATAACAAAAACGGGCCGTTTAAAGCCCGTTTTTAATTTCATCGATAACTTTTATTAGCTTGTCTCTCTTATAAATAAGAGTCATCTCAAAGTATTCTTTTTGATTAAGCATTTTCTTTAAGAAGTATCGATCCCCCTCCCAATGAGGAACTTTTAAGACGTCTTCTTCGTTTATCCACACAAGTTGGCCTTCGTCACAATCAATTAATTCACCGGTAAATTTATCAGCTGAATATAAATGCATGATTTCTTGATAATCATCATTAACGAATAATAATTTTGCATGATAATAATAATTTAACAAAATTAATCCTGTTTCCTCTTTGACTTCTCTTAAAAGAGCGGCTTCCTTTGTTTCACCTTTTTCGAGATGTCCACCGACACCGAGATATTTCCCTTTGTTGAAATCATCCTTTTCTTTATTTCTATATAACAATAAATATTGATGTCCCCTTTTGATATAACAAAGGACTGTTTCATCAAGCATTTTGTTCAACTTCCTTTGCTTCTTCGTTATGTTTGCGTTGTGCCCTCACTAACATATATGAACCAAAAGCAGCGCCGGCAATAATAACCACACCGATAATTATTTCTAACCACCAGGGTAGATATGGATTAATAATTGCATGCTCTGGTAAAGGCATTCCTAACCAATATTTATAATAGTTAACCGCCTCATAGTTAAAGAACAAGACAACTATTGATCCAATGATAAAACCAATAATGCCAAAGAAGGTGGAATCGTGCCATTTCTTCAGCAAAACCGCCATAATTTTACTTACTAAGACCACACCGATAAGACATCCAATACCAAAACAACCTATCATTCCTAATAGTTGTCCGATATGCGCAAAATCACCATGAACTAATTCACTGCCCCATCCTTTTGCGTGATCCACAAGAGGACGATAAAAACCAATAATTAATAATATTAAAGAACCAGATAAACCAGGAACTGTTAAAGCCACCGCAGCTAAAGCACCAACGGGGATTAATACCAAGTACATCCACCAAGGCATTGCATCAAAAACACCTTGTAAATTAAAAGCGTCTCCCAATAGGACAGACATTGTTCCTAAGCCAATAACAAAAATGGCGCCAATAACAATAATTATGATTTGTTTAGTGTTTGGCTTAACGCCTTTAACTTCATCTTTAACGCCAGGGAACGATCCTAATAAGAATCCGGCAAATAAACTAATTAATAAAAATAAGAAGTGTTCAAAAGCAAAAGAGAAAAGAATAATACAAGGAATAACCGCACAAATAATTCCTAATAAAATAGGGATTAAAACAGAAATTGCATATCCAAATTTCTTACGGAAATTATTTACCGCATTAATAATATCTTCATAAACTTTAAAGATAACGGCGATGGCGGCACCAGAAACGCCTGGGATAGCGGCACCGACGCCAATACCCATTCCAGCAAAAAATCTTCTAAACCAGTTTTTTACTTTCATACTTAAATAATCATAACAACGCTTAATATTTTATTAAAGTTAAAAAAGTGTATAATACGCATAGGAGAAATTATGAAATTATTCGTTGGTTTAGGAAATCCTGGCAAAAAATACGAACACACAAGACACAATATGGGTTTTGATGTCATCGATTTATTAGCAGATCAAGCACGTATTGATGTCGATAAAGCCGTCTTCCACGGTTTATTAGGTCGTGGCGAAATATTTGACGAAGATGTCATGCTCTTTAAACCGACCACCTTTATGAATTTAAGTGGCACTGCGGTTAAAGAAATCACCGATTATTTTAAAATTCCTCTTGATGATGTGATTGTCATCTATGATGACATGGCATTAGCCCCCGGCAATATTAGACTTCGTTTAGAAGGTTCTAGTGGTGGACATAAAGGTATACAAAATATCATTGATTTATGTGGTACCCAACAAATTAAACGTATCCGCATCGGTATCGGAGAACCAACTGAATCAGACACTATTGATTTTGTTTTATCAAAACCAACACAAGATGAAAGACCTTTGTTAGAAGAAGCTATTAATAATGCTGTTGAAGCGTTAAAGGAGGTATTAAAATCCGACTTTGATCGGGCTATGAACAAATTCAACTAAGGAGGTCTATGAACCTATTTGAAAAGTTGAAAACATTATCTTCTATACCCCCCTTCTTTGTAAAAAGAGGGCATTTTGTCGTTGACGATTTAGTGGGAATTTCCTTAGCAACCGCTGCTAGTTATCATAATGACCATGGTAAATATTTATTAATCACATCCAACTTATATAAGGCTCAACAAATATGTTCTTTATTGCAAACGCTTGTGGGAAATGACAAAGTGTTTCTTTTTCCATGCGATGAATTAATACGTGCAGAGACCATGGCACAATCAAAAGAAATGGTGGCTCATCGTTTATATGTTTTAAGTCAAATTGTCATGAATAAAGCCCCCATAGTAGTGGCTAATTTAGCGAGCGCGACTCGTTATTTACCAGATATCGAATTATTCAAATCGCAAACTAAACATTTCGCGGTTGGAGATACTATTGATATTGAAAAATTAAAAAAAGACCTCGTTATTGCGGGGTATTTGAGAGTAAATCGCATTGATCAATCATTACAATTCGCCATTAGAGGGGACATTATTGATATCTTTTCTGTGAATCACAATAACCCTGTCCGTATCGAACTATTTGGTGATGAAATAGAAAGCATTCGTTATTTTGATTTAGCCAAACAAACTTCCATTGAAAACATCAAAGAATTCACCATCTTACCTGCTAACGACATCCTACTAAGTGAAAAAGAACTAAAATCCGCTTACGAGAAGGTTGAACAAGTTTTACTGAAACAGCAAGAAACTCTTTCACTCGAAAACTTTGAAACGCTTAGAAATAACATTAATAACGATATAGCAAATTTATTAGATGGCAATATTGACCAAAGACTATATAAATACTTTGGCTTTTTAAGCGATAGGCATTTTTCTATTTTTGATTATTGTGGTGACTATACAAGAATCATTGTTGATAAAACATCTATTGATAATTCCAATCAACTGTTACAAGAAGACTCATTTTCTTATTTGATGGAATTACAAGAAAGAAATCTTATCATTTCGCACTTACAGATGTATCAAGATATCAATCGATTGGTGAATTTTAATGGAATGTCAACGATTGTTACTCACAATTTCATCTCTCATCCTAACGACGTTTCTTTAAATATTAAGCCAATACCTTTTGTTGCCAGTAAAGCTAATGATTTTTTAAACATTATCAAGAATTACACAAATGAGAATTATGATGTCGTGGTTGCTTTAGCGAATCATGAACATTTAATGTTCATACAACAACAATTGCATTCTTTAAAAATACCATTTGAATTTGTTAAAGAATTTGAATTACCGAAAAAGAACAAAATTGGTATCTGCTTACTAAATTTAAGCAATGGCTTTGATATTCCTGAACTCAAAGTGGCTTACTTAACCAGCTTTGAATTATTTAATGAAAAAGTTAAAACAGCGAGATTTGATAACCGCTTTAAAGAAGCCACTATTTTAAAGAGTTATGAAGATTTAGAACCTGGTGATTATGTTGTTCATGAATATCAAGGTATCGGCCAATTTGTGGAACTAACCACAATCGAAGATGAGAATGGCCACCAAGATTATTTGAAAATTGCCTACCATGGTGGAGATCTTCTTTATGTTCCACTAACCCAATTCCAATTGGTGAGAAAATTCATTGGCAAAGAAGGTGCTACTCCAAGACTATCAAGATTACACAGTAAAGATTGGGAAAACACTAAAAAGAGAATCAAACAAAGAGTTAATGATTTGGCTAATCGCTTGATGCAACTATATATTGAAAGAAGCAAGGTCAAAGGTTTTGCTTTTCAACCTGATGATGAATTCCAAAAACAATTTGAATCATCTTTTGAATATGAATTAACTTCTGATCAACTAAAGGCATTACATGAAATCAAAGAAGACATGGAAAAACCTATTCCTATGGATCGCTTATTATGTGGTGATGTGGGATTTGGCAAAACGGAAGTAGCATTCCAAGCCGCTTTCAAGGCTATTAATTCAGGTAAGCAGGTTGCTATTCTTTGTCCAACTACTTTATTGGCTAGACAACACTATGAATTGGCACTTAAACGTTTTTCACCTTTTGACATAAAAGTGGCTATCTTCTCCCGTTTAATTCCTGAAAAAACCCAGCAAAACTACATTAAAGATATAAAAGAAGGAAAAATCCATCTTGTCATCGGCACCCATAGATTATTGAGCAAGGAAATTCAATTTAATGATTTAGGATTATTAATAATTGATGAAGAGCAACGCTTTGGTGTTGAACAAAAAGAAAGAATCAAAGAACTAAAGAGTAATATTGATGTCTTAACATTAAGCGCCACTCCTATTCCTCGTACTTTGCAAATCTCTTTATTGGGTGTGAGAAGTATGTCGGTTATCAATACCGCACCGCAAGATAGAATGCCCATTCAAACTTATGTCACACCTTTTAATTTAGATATTGTCAAAGAATTAATACAAAGAGAATTAGGTAGGCATGGGCAGGTCTATTATTTGCATAATAATGTTTCAACATTATATCAATGTGCTTCTCGCTTACAAAAGGTGTGCCCCAATATTTCTATCGGTGTGGCTCACGGACAAATGAACCGTGATGATATTGAAGATGTTATGATGCGTTTTTATAAAAATGAAATCGATGTCCTAGTTTGTACTTCTATTATTGAAAATGGCATCGATGTTCCTAACGCAAATATGATTATCGTGGAAGATAGCGAGAACTATGGATTATCACAACTCTATCAAATCAAAGGTCGTGTCGGACGTAGCGATCGAATAGCTTATGCTTATCTCATGTACAGCGGTCATAAAATACTAAAAGAAAAGGCACAAAAGAGATTAAAAACCCTGCAAGAGTTCACTGAATTAGGAAGTGGATATAAGATTGCGCAACGCGACTTAATGATTAGAGGTGCGGGAGATATATTGGGTCCTGAACAAGCAGGATTTATCGATTCCATCGGTTTGGATATGTATATCAAATTACTTAACGAATCCATTAAGGAAAAGATGACGGGAGAAATAGAAGAACCGATTTCATTTAATCCCACTCTATCTTTAGAAGCCTACATACCAAAGAGCTTTGCTACCGATAGTGACAAGATTGAAATCTATCAAGAAATCCTATCCGCACCAAGCATTGAAGCCCTTGAAAGAATTAAATTGAGAACTATCGACATCTTTGGCAAATTACCAGAAGAAGTCGATCATCTATTTACTAAAAAAGAAATAGATTTGTTGATGGAAGATGGTGGTGTCCAAGAACTTGTGGAAAGAAATAAAATCGTGGAGTTGACCTTGGGAAAGGAATATATAAATATTCCTGGTATAGGAAACATCTTGTTTGAAACACTAATTCCTTATCTATCAAAAATCAAAATTGTCTACGCTAATAATCAGTTTAAAATCAACATTAATAAAACCAAAACTTGGATTAATGATTTAGAAAATATTCTAAATAGTTTGGTAAAAATTAAACAAAACCATAAAATTAAAGAAGTAGTATGAGATTAGATTTATTTTTAAAAGAAACACGTTTAATCAAAAGAAGAACAATCGCCAAAGAATTATGCGATGTTGGTAAAGTATCAATTAATGATAAGGTTTCTAAACCATCCGCAGAAGTAAAAGAAGGCGACGTTGTTACTTTAAAACTGGGATTAAAACCCATTTCCGGAATTGCTCATTTTGAAAAGAGGGGAAACCGCGAAATCCCTTCTGTGGAACAAATCGATATTGCCAATGCTTAATCTTGATAAAAAAGATAAATACTTATTAGCTTGTTCTTTTGGACCAGACTCCATGGCCTTATGTGAGATGCTAAGGCAAGAAAAATATAATTTTTCTATTGCTCATGTTAATTATCATTTAAGAGAAGAATCAGACCAAGAGACCGAAGGGTTAAAACAATATTGTCAGAAATATAACATTGAGCTTTTTGTTTTGAATGTTGAAGAACGCATTAATAAAAACATCGAAGAGAGATGTCGTGAAATCCGTTATCACTTTTTCTACGACATTTTAAATAATCATAAAGATTTATCTTCCTTATTAGTGGCTCATCAACAAGACGATTTGTTGGAAACATATCTCCTCCAAAAGAAGAGAAATATCTTGCCGAGACATTATGGGTTAATGGAAAAAAGCGAACTATTTGGTATGACAGTCATTCGTCCATTACTCCATTATAAAAAAGTGGAATTACTGGACTTTTGCAAAGAAAATGATGTTCCATATGGATTAGATTTCACCAATTTTTTAGATATTTATACCCGCAATAAAATTAGACATCATATCGTGGAAAAACTTGATGACAAGAAGAGAAAAGAACTGCTGCTGGAGATTGGAAAAGCAAATAAAAAGTTAAAGAAAGCTTATTCACAAGTTGATGCCTTGAATGATTTATCAAACAAAGAAATTTTAAAATTACCACATTTAGAATATCGTCTTTATCTTAATAGATTAGCTAACGAAGTTCAGGATGATTTTTCTGTGTCGGAAAAAATATCTTTAGAAATTAGAAAAGTTCTTCTTTCTGATAAGCCAAATGTTATCGCTCCTATTACCAAAGATTTAGTTTTCGTTAAAGAATATGAAACTTGTTATTTTAACTCATCCAATTCTTCAACTGATTACCTATATGTTTTAGAAAAAGGACAAGTCCTCGACACACCATATTTCTATGTGGATTTTTCTGGTGATACATCTAATCGCAAAGTACACAAAGAGGATTATCCAATCATTATTAGAAACGCAAAAAAAGAAGACACTTATTTCATTAAAGGTTATCCCGTTAAGGTAAGAAGGCTATTCATCGATTGGAAAATGCCACATTCTTTAAGAAAGAGATGGCCTGTTATCTTAAGTAAAGATAACCATATTATTTATATTCCCCGCTATCAAAAAGATTTCGTTCCATATGAGAAATGCAATTTCTATGTCAAAAAGCGTTTTTCTTTGAAAAAGAGATAATATTCAATATAATTATAGCAATCGGTAATTTTTAATTAGGAGGTGCTTATATGGCTGATATGGAACAACAACCAAGAAGACGTATTCCTTGGTCTTATATCTTTTCATTTTTAATTGTCATAGGCATTATTGTCACAGTCGTTATTTTACTTTTCGGTGGTAATTCCACAACGACATTGAATGATGCCCAATTTAAAGATGCTCTTGGAAACGAACGCTTAATAAGTGTCGTTGAAGCCCCTCAAGAACAAACTAATGTTATTGTTACCGGTTATTATAGAAAAGCTGATGATAAGCCAAATGTGCAAAGAAAATATAAGATAGTTTATAACTACCAAGTTTATTATCAAAGCACAAAATCAATGGAATATCATAGCGATACAACAAAAGAAGTTTTGCCTTTAAAAATAGACAACACTGGTGATGGTACAGCGGATGATGTTTCTCTATCTGAATACATTGTTCAATTAGCCGTTAATTCTTCAGCAGCAGAAAAGCCAACCTTCACATTAACAGTTAAAGATGCTTACGAAGTAAGTTGGTGGGATCAATGGGGGCCAACAATTATCATGCTTGGTGGTTCTGTTTTAATCTTTGTCTTCTTGTTTGCTAGATTATCTAGCTCCGTTAATGGTGCTAATAACAAGGCTCTTGAATTTAATAAATCACGTGCTAGAAGAGAAACCAAATCAAAAGTTAGATTTGATGATGTCGCTGGTGCAGACGAAGAAAAAGTCGAAATGAAAGAACTCGTGGATTATTTAAAAGATCCCAAGAAGTTCCAAAAATATGGTGCCAAACTTCCCAAAGGTGTCTTGTTAGTGGGCCCTCCTGGATGTGGCAAAACTTTATTAGCCAAAGCCGTGGCTGGTGAAGCTGGTGTTCCATTCTATTCTATTTCTGGTTCCGACTTTGTCGAAATGTTTGTTGGCGTTGGTGCTGGACGTGTTAGAGATATGTTTAGAGTGGCCAAAGAAAATGCACCATGTTTAGTTTTCATCGATGAAATCGATGCTGTTGGTCGTCAAAGAGGTGCTGGCTTAGGTGGTGGAAACGACGAAAGAGAACAAACCCTTAACCAATTACTCGTTGAAATGGATGGCTTTAATGACAATTCAGGAATTATTGTTATTGCTGCGACTAACCGTGATGATGTCTTAGATCCAGCCTTATTAAGAGCGGGTCGTTTCGATAGAAAGATTACTGTTTCTATGCCTGATAGAGTGGGTAGAGAAGCTATCTTTAAAGTACATGCTAGAAATAAACACATCGCTCCTGATGTTGATTTCGCTCAATTATCCAAGAGAACTGTTGGTTTCTCTGGTGCTGATATTGAAAATATCGTTAATGAAGCCGCTATTTTGGCGGTTCGTAAGGGCGAAGACGCTATCACCATGGATGATATTGATGAAGCTATCGACAGAAGAGTAGCTGGCCCTGCTAAATCTTCTAGAACCATGAATGAACACGAAAGAAAAGTCGTTGCTTATCATGAATCTGGCCATGCTATTATCGGTTTAAGATATCCCCATAGTGATAAAGTCCAAAAGATTACTATTATTCCACGTGGAAATACAGGCGGCCATGTCCGTATGACTCCTGAGGAAGACAGATTCATTCTTACTAAGAATGAACTCAAAGCAAGAATTGTCGGTTATTTAGGCGGCCGTTCTTCTGAAGAAATCTTCTTTGATGATGTCACTAGTGGTGCTCAAAACGACATCGAAGTGGCAACTCAAATTGCCCGTGTTATGGTGTGCGAATTAGGTATGTCTGAACTTGGACCTATCCAATATGAAAGAGATACAGGTAGTGTCTTCTTAGGAAGAGACTACACCAATTCACAAAAGAATTTCTCCATTGAAACCGCTTCTAAGATTGATGTGGAAATCCGTAAGATTATTGAAGAAGCTCACCAAGAAGCTTTAAGAGTAATCAAAGAAAACAAAGAAGACGTGATTTTAATTGCGGAAACTTTGTTAGAACATGAACAAATTACTGCGGAAGAAATTGACTACTTACTTGAACATCGTCATTTAAAACGCGATGAAAAACCAGAAGTAGTGGAAGAGAAACCTTCCGAAGAACCTGCTCCTGAAGCAAAACCAGAAGAAGGAGATAAATAGGGAGGTTATAAACCTCTCTTTTTTCTATGCTAAAGATTGGCAATTTAGAAATAAAAGGCAAAGTGATGCTCGCACCAATGGCGGGAGTTACTTCTAGTGGATATCGTGATTTCATGATTCCTTTTGGTGTGGATATTTGCGTTACTGAGATGGTTTCTGATATGGGACTCATCTATGGTAATGACGAAACTAGCAATTATATCCACTTTGACAAAGCCTCTTGCCCAACTGGTGTGCAACTCTTTGGACATGACCCAGAAAATATCAAAAAAGCTGCAGAAATTGCCTTAAATGCCAACCCCAACATTGATTTCTTTGATGTAAATATGGGTTGTCCAGTTCCCAAAGTAACCAAAACCGGTGCGGGTTCCGCGCTTATGCAAAACCCCAAATTATGTGGTGATATTATCCGCGCTATTAAGTCAGTTACTGATAAACCAGTGACTGCCAAAATACGCCTCGGATGGGATGAAAAAAATATTAACTATCTAGAAGTTATTAAGGAACTTGAAGATGCAGGTGTTGATATGATTGGCATTCATGCTAGAACAAGAAAAGAGCTTTATTCGGGAACACCACATTTCGACAAATTAAAAAACCTAAGAAAGAAGATGTCTGTTCCTCTTGCCATATCAGGAAATATTTATACGTTAGAAGATGTCATTCAAGCTATGGAAATAACAGGAGCTGATTTAGTAATGGTAGCTCGTGGTGGAGTAGGAAATCCTTTCTTAATAACACAAATAAAACAATACTACGGAACGGGTGAAAAATTACTATCACCATCTTTAGATGAACAAATCAATTATTGCTTATCTCTCGCTGATTATCTCATCAAAGAAAAAGGCGAAAGAAGAGGTATGATGATATATCGTGCTATAGCGCCAAAATTCTTTATGGGCTTTCCTAACGCTAAGATTTTAAGAAACAAATTAGCCCAAGAATTAACGAGCAAAAATAACCTCATTAAGATAATTGAAGAATACCGCAAAGAACAAAATATATAAGCATAATTTTTGACTACTAAATGTCAAAACATTCAAGTATACTATTCTAGGACAAAGGAGGACATGCTATGGATAATAAGCAACCACAAGTCGAATTAACTGATCAAGAACAATTTAGAAGGGAAAAACTCGCTAAATATAAAGAAATGGGTGTTGAACCTTTTGGTCAAGCCTATAAAGTTACCCATCATGTTAGTGATATTAGAGCGCTTTGTGAGAAGAAATCCGACAGAGCTCTCGAAAGAATGAATCTTGAAGTTTCTGTAGCCGGTCGTATTATGGCCATTCGTAGAATGGGTAAAGCTTCCTTTGTTAATATTCAAGATAAAACAGGAAATATCCAATCATTTGTTGGCATTAATATCATCGGCGAAAAAGCTTATAACTTATTTAAGTTAGCGGATATTGGTGACATCATCGGCATTAAAGGCCGTGTTATGAAAACCAAAACCGGTGAATTAACTATTAGATGTGCCAAATATACACATTTAACAAAATGTTTGCATCCTCTTCCCGAAAAATATCATGGTCTAACCGATGTGGAAGAAAGAAGTAGAAAAAGATACCTCGATTTGATGGTTAACGATGAAGCTAGAAAGATTGCTTTCGCAAGACCAAAAGTGGTTCGCTCCATTCAAGAATACCTCGATAAAGAAGGATTTGTAGAAGTCGAAACCGCTGTTTTATCACCTATTTTAGGCGGGGCTGCTGCTCGTCCATTTATCACACATCACAATACCTTAGATAAAGATTTTTACTTGAGAATTGCTACGGAATTAAATCTTAAGAGACTAATTGTCGGTGGCATGGAAAGAGTGTATGAAATCGGAAGATTATTCCGTAACGAAGGCATGGATGCCACACACAATCCAGAATTTACTTCCATCGAAGTTTATCAAGCATATACCGACTTACAAGGCATGAGAAAACTCGCTGAAAAAATGGTGAGAAAAGCCGCCAAAGATGTCACTGGTAGCATGATTGTTCAATATCAAGATAAAGTATTAGACTTTAAGTCACCATTTAAGTGGATTTCCATGAATGATTTAATCAAAGAAAAATGTGGTATTGATTTTGCTAGTATTACTGATTTCAACGAAGCCAAAAAACTCGCTGATGAAAAAGGCGTCCATTTAGATAAATTCAAAAACACCGTTGGTCATGTCATGAATGAATTTTTCGAAGAATTCTGCCAAGACGACCTCATTCAACCAACCTTTGTTTATTCCTATCCGATTGAAGTTTCTCCATTAACCAAAAAAGGAAAAGATCCGAGATTTACTGAGAGATTTGAATTATTTGTCAATGGAAAAGAACTCGCTAATGCCTATAGTGAATTGAATGATCCTATTGATCAAAAGGAAAGATTCCTTGCCCAAATTAAAGCTAAAGAATTAGGTGACGAAGAAGCAAGTGAGATGGATAATGACTTTGTGGAAGCCCTCGAATATGGTATGGCGCCTACTGGTGGCATAGGCATGGGTATTGATAGATTAGTTATGTTATTAACCAATCAAACACAGGTGCGTGAAGTCATTCTCTTCCCGATGATGAGAGATAAATAATCATTAATTGAGTGGACTAATGTCCACTTTTTATTGCTTAAGTAAATAATTAAAACATTTTTTGTAAAAATGAAAAAAGTCCGCCTATTGGTTAAGTAGGAGGACTTTTCATTCATGAAAAACAAACCAAGTCAGTTTTTACAAAGTAAGAAAAAGAAGTAGCCTATGCCCTGGGGTCATTAGCCTCCGGCGTCCTACTTCTATCTTAAATTTAGCATTTTGAATTCGAACAAACAATAGCAACAATTAAAAAATTAAAATATTTTTGGTAAAAATGAAAAAACCTCGCATATAAGTTAAGTGAGAGGACGTTTTGTCTTCTTGCTCAACAATTGACGCGGAGGTTTCTCTATGTCACATTGTTTGGCCTTTGGCCTCTTGCAGAAAGGAAAGATGA
>JAEEGL013329705.1_pt1 | contig 12241 bp, 6 predicted proteins | sample 9134231 | NCBI WGS metagenome assembly JAEEGL01 (sample SAMN16246548, study PRJNA631951) | gut metagenome | biome: gut microbiome; feature: rumen; material: fiber-attached | host: Bos | place: Iran: Karaj | collected 2018-10
AGCTGTATGGCTGGCTACGGAAATCTGATGCCTACGGCATCGGTTGCCCAGAAACGTGTAGAAGAGTGTACAAATAGGTCAACTGCTATATCATTGCCCAAAAAAGGCGGCAAGTGAAAAGTCTCACTTGTCGCCTTTGGTCGGGATGAGGCGACTCGAACGCCCGACCCCTACGTCCCGAACGTAGTGCGCTACCAACTGCGCTACATCCCGAAAGCTTACGGTTTTCCGCTAAGCGGGTGCAAAGGTACGCAGATTTTTCGAGAATCGTGCAAGTTTTTAAAGAAAAATTTCTTTGGAGGTGCAAATTCTTTGCTTTTTGATGCTTTTTTTGGTGGTGACTCCCCGTAGGTAGCATTCGAAACGGGTGCAGTGGGCAACCGCTCGGTCCGCCCATTGCACCCGTAAGATGCGTCTTCGCCAGTGGTTAGATTCCTGCCATGATGTTTGTGATGGCCACGATATCGCCGATGCCGACTTCGCCGTCCTCATTGACATCAGCCCGTTCCAAGATACCGGCGTCGGTGGTGATGCCTGCCATGACGTTCGTGATGGCCACGATGTCGCCGATGCCGACCTCGCCGTCGCCGTTCACATCGCCACGGATGCCTTCGCTTTCGCCGTCGTAGTCGACCCACGATATGTCGATGTAGGCCTGCACGTTCCAGTGCTTGCCGCGTGCCACGGCCACCTGGCTCTTCGTGATGACGTTCTGGTCATCGCTTTCAGGCATCACTGCGTGGAGCGTGGCAGCCTCTACCGTTGGCAGGTTGTCGACGAGGGCGTCCATGCCTTCGCCGTTGATGTTGTTTCTGAAGATATAGACATCCTCCAGATCTTTGTTCTGCGACAGGTCGAGGGTCGTCAGCTGGTTACCGTTGCAACGGAGCACCCGCAGCGCCGTGTTGTGCGACAGGTCGAGACTTTCCAACTTGTTTTCGTAGATGTCAAGACGTGTCAGTGCCACGTTTTGTGAAAGGTCGATGGCCGTCAGCTCGCAATAGTTGCACTGCAAAGTCTCCAGTACAGGATTGTGCGACAGGTCGATTGTCCCGAATGAATTCTCTTCACAATCAAGGTACGTCAGTGCCGGATGGCGTGACAGGTCGAGAGAGGTGAGCTGATTATAACCGCACTGGAGCTTCGTCAGTGCCGTGTTCAGCAACACATTGAGGGTGGTTAGCTGATTATTGAAGCAGTTCAGCTCCTCCAGCAGTGTGTTCTGTGACACGTCGAGGGCGGTCAGGCTGTTTGTGCCACATTCAAGCACTTTCAGCTTCGGGTATTTCCGTACATCCAATGTGTTGAAATTGTTCATGTTGCATTTCAAGGTCGTCAGCATTACGTTCTGGCCCAGGTTAAGACCAGCCAGCTGGTTGCTGTTACAATTGAGCGTCGTCAATGTCGTGTTATGCGAGAGGTCGAGGGCCGTCAACTGGTTATCGGAGCAGTCCAAGGCAGCCAAACTCGTGAGTTGCGACACGTCGAGGGCGGTGAGCTGATTATTGTTACACGACAACGAAGTGACATTCGTGAAGTAGCCGATGCCCGTCAGGTCAGCAATCTGCTTGCTGCCGACGTTGATGGTGGTCTTGGCGATGCGCTCCTCGGTGCTCAGTCCGCCACTGTTGTCAGTGTCGCAATTGGCGCTGACCCAGCTGCGGAAGTTGGCATCTGGGAAGTTGGTCTCGTCGATGGCTATCTCCGACTGGTGGAGGGTGGTGTAGCTGGTGCCGTCGTAGCTGTAGACCGTCCAGCTTTTCTTCTTAGCCGCCATGAGGTGTTCGTCAGTAACCGGCCAATTCTGCTCCCCACTGCCAGTATAGTATGGAACGAGGACAGGCCCCTTGTTCGTTGAGTAAGTCAGTTTGTCGAAGAGACCATCCATGCCACCCCCGTTTATTTTGTTCTTATAACACTCGACCCTCTTCAGGGACTGGAAGTACGATAGGTCGAGCGAGGTGAGTGCGTTGTCCTGACAGTAGAGATTGGTCAGCTTGCGGAAGAATCCGATGCCAAACAGGTCGTTGATCTCCTGCCCGTGGACATCAATCTCCGTCACGGCTTCGGCCTCGTCGACGCTGAGGATGCCGTCGCTGTTGGAGTCAATGTTGGCTTTGATGTAAGTGCGAAGTTTGTCGTTCGGGAAGTACTTCTGGTCGTCGATTTCCACGTCGCCGTATCCCATGGTTCTTACATATGTGTACGTGCCTCGGTACTGCACCGTCCAGTTTTGTCTGAAGGCCTTGTATACCTGATAAGGTGTGATGGCATTGCGGTCAATTGAAAATTCGCCACGATAGACGATAGGCACATTAGGCAGCGTGCTTACCAGACTTTCTATGGCATCGCTGGTGAAATTGTTGCTTTCGCATCTCAGCTCTTTCAGTTGACGATTCTTGGTAATGTCAAGAGCTGTCAGTTTGTTGCTGTAGACATTGAGCAATTCAAGCGCACTGTTCCCTGTCACGTCAAGTGTTGCCAGCTGGTTGTCGTAACAGATAAGATGTATCAGCGCCCTGTTGTTGGTTACGTTGAGTGTTGTCAGGCTATTGCCGTAGCAAGACAGTGACTCCAGTGCTGCATTTTTCGACATGTCGAGCGTTGTCAGCTTGTTGCCGTAACAATAGAGCGCTTTCAGAGCCCTGAAGACGCCGATGCCCGTAAGGTCGGCGATTTCACGGTCGTTGCAGCGCATCTCCTTCACTCTTTCAATCTCCTCTGGGCTTAGTGTGCCGTCCTTGTCTGTGTCATACAGGCTGACATAGCTGCGGAAGCTGACATCGGGGAAGTTCAGCGCATTGATTTCGATGGAAGTGAGGGGCTTCAGCTCTGTCAGCTCGTTGGCGTTGCCGACGGTGTAGACCGTCCATTTCTTGGCATTGGCGGCTTCAATCTGTGCGGAGGTTATCATGGCGTTGCCCTCTTCGTTAGCGACGTCGTAGACGGCCAGTACGCCTCCATTCTTCACAGGCAGGTCGTTGATGATTCTCTGCAGGGCGTCGCTGTCGAGTTTGTTACGGTTGCAGTACAGCGTGTTGATGTTCGTGCCGGCGATGTTAATCCATGTCAGGCCGTTATTGGAGCAGTCAAGTATTTGCAGGTTCGCGTTCTTCGAGAGGTCGAGGGAGCGAATCTCCTTGTAGCCGGTTGTGAGTTCGGTCAGCTCAGTGAACAGCTCAATGCCAGTGAAGTCGGTGATGGCGTAGTTGCGCGCTTTGATGGTAGTCGTGGCTGCTATCTCCTCGTCGCTGAGCACGTGGTCATGGTTCTTGTCGATGTTGTTATAGATGTAGGCGCGGAACTCCTCATCAGGGAAGTTGGTGGCGTCGAGCAGTACCTGGAAAGGCTTCAAGGCGTAGGCCGTGGCGTCGTAGTACTGCACCGCCCAGTGTTTCGCCTTGGCATCCTTCACCTGCATGGGCGTACAGTGGGCATTGCCCTCGGTGTTGGCAGTGGAATAGACAACGATGGTGGCCTCAGCCGCTACTGTAGGCAGATTCTGGAACAGCGTATCCATAGCCGCCTCGTCAATCTGGTTGTCGTAGATGGTGACGTTCTGCAGCGCCGGACACGATGAGAGGTCAAGGCCCGTCAGTTTGTTGTTCTGACAATAGACGATTTCCAGCTTGTTGTTCTTCGAGAGATCGATTGTGGTCAGCTTGTTGTTGAAAGCGCGCAAGCTTGTGAGTTCGGTGAAGAATGCGATGCCGGTGAGGTCGGTGACGCTCTTGTCGTGCACGTCGATGTCGGTGACGGCCAGCAGCTCGCTGTCGCTGAGCACGCCGTCGAGGTCTTTGTCAATGGCTCTAGATGCAACGAAGCTGCGGAAGCCCGTATCGGGGAAATACTTTTCGTTGATGTAGATGCCCGTCGCAATCAGCTCGCTCTCCCTGTCCTCGTCGTAGGCTTCATACACGTGCCAGTTCTTCTCGTTGGCTGCAAAGATCTGCGCGTTGGTGGGCCTGGCGTTCTCCTCCCAGCTCTGGGTGCTGACGGCAATGAGGCTTGCTCCGTCTCTCGTATTCCTCAGGCTGTTGATGAGGCTGCCCATGGCATAGGTGTCGATCTTGTTGTTGAAGCAGGCAATGCGGAAGAGTGCCGGGTTCGTGAATAGCGACAACTTGGTGAGCTGGTTGTCGTTACAGTAGAGCACCTCCAGGGCACGGTTCTTGCTGACGTCCAGCGTCGTCAGTGCATTTCTTTGACAGAACAGGTTCCGTAGTTCGGTGAAGTAGCTGATGCCCTTCAGGTCAGTGATGCCGCTACCGCTGACGTCAATTGTGGACACTACGGCAATCTCCATATCGCTGAGGATGTTGTCGTGGTTAGTGTCGATGTTGTCTTTCACATAGTTGAGGAAGGCAGCATCGGGGAAATGGTTGGCATCGACGGTAAGAAGGAGACTGTTGCCGTATGTGTCGACGGCGGCCCAGCCCTTGCCTGCGGCATTTGTCACATCGTCCATCGTGTAGGTGTTCTGCTCGTCCTCGCCCTCAACGGTGCTGACGAGTGTGAGCTTGCCACTGCTCACCGTGGGGAGGCTGTTGATGAAGGCCGTCATGGCGGCGCCTTGGATGCAGTTGTTGTTGCAGCTGATGTTGGTCAACAGCGTGTTGGCCGACACGTCAAGGGCCGTCAGTTGGTTGTTGTTGCACGACAGTCGCGTCAGCGCCGTGTTATGCGAGAGGTCGAGGGTGGTTAGCTGATTCTGCGAGCAGTTCAGGGTAGTCATGGCCGTGAAGTACTCTATACCCTGCAGGTTGGCAATGCCCCGGTTCTGCAGGTTGATAAGTTTCGCTGACAGTTCACTGTCGCTGAGCGTACCGTCGTGGTCGGTGTCGCAGGTGTTGCTCACCCACTGGCGGAAGTTATCGTCGGGGAAGATGTCAGCGTTGATGGTGACTTGTGCCTGAGCAACCATGCCCGTGAGCAGGGTAAGCATGAATGATAGGAGTCGCTGTTTCATTACGTTCGCTGCTAAATAGTTAATAATCTGGGGGCAAAGTTACGAAAAAGAATCGTATTTGCCAAATATGTGTGGAAAAAATATTGGGGCGGCCTCCTACAGCAGGGCGGGCAGCTGGTGCAGGCGCGTGCTGTTGGAACCTTTGACAAGGATGAGGCGACCCTGCGGACAGTTGGTGGCGAGTTCGGCCTTGACAGCCTCAACGTCGGCAAACTTACGGAAGGGACAGTCGGTGGCAGCGAACTCCGGTCCCACGAGCCACACCTCGTCGAGGCCCTGCATCGTGGCGATATAGTTGACGATGCCCTGATGCTCCTCAGCCGAGGAGGCACCCAGCTCGCGCATGTCGCCGAGGATCAGCATCTTGTGGGGTGCTTCCATCAGTGCGAAGTTCTCGAGTGCGGCAGCCATGCTCGACGGGTTGGCATTGTAGGCATCGACAACGAGGCGGTTGCGCTCTGTCACGGTGAGCTGCGAACGGCTGTTGGTGGGCTGGTAGTTCTCAATGGCGTGGCAGATGAGCTTGCGCTCGACGCCGAAGTTGATGCCCACGGCGACGGCAGCCATCACATTGTGGATGTTGTACTGGCCGACGAGGTGCGTCTGCACCTTGTGCCACTTCTGAGAGGCACCCTCCTCCTCAAGTTCCATGAGCGGCTTGCGCCAGCGGAGGCGCAGCTCTACGTCGGAGGGCAGGGCTTCGCCGCTGATGCAGCTGTACTGCTTCTCTGGGTCTACTGAGTAGGGGACGACCCACAGGGCATCGTCGTCGCTGATCTGGTCGACGAGCACGTCGTCGTCGGCATTGAGGAAGACGAGGCCGTCCGTCCTGGTGCGTAGGAAGTCGTAAAGCTCGGTCTTCGTCTTGACTACGCCCTCGAACGAGCCGAAGCCCTCCAGATGTGCGCGTCCCACGTTGGTGATGAGGCCACAGGTGGGTTCGGCCGTCTCGGCGAGCGTCTTGATGTCGCCGGGGTGGCTGGCGCCCATCTCGATGATAGCCACCTCGTGCTCTGGCCGCAGGCGCAGCAAGGTCTTGGGCACGCCAACGTCGTTGTTGAAGTTGCCCTCAGTGGCCAGCACGTTGAACTTCTCGGCGAGGACGGCTCGGACAAGCTCCTTCGTGGTGGTCTTGCCGTTGGTGCCTGTAATGGCGATGACGGGGATGTCGAACTGGCGACGGTGTTCACGGGCCAGCAGCTTGAGGGTCTGGAGCGTGTCGTCGACACGTATGATTTGAGAATTGAGATTTGAGGATTGAGAACCTAAGTCTTCGTCAACGATGGCGTAGGCGCAGCCCTTCTCAAGGGCTTGTATGGCAAACTGGTTGCCGTTGAACCTATCGCCGTGCAGGGCGATGAAGATGCTGCCCTGCGGGCAGTCGCGGCTATCGGTGGTGATACAGGGGTGCTGCTGGTAGAGCTTGTAGAGTTGCTTGATGTCCATAGTCGGTGATGTTAGTGAGTGAGCAGGGGCCGCTATGATATAGCGGCATACAGGACAGGCGATGCCGTCCGCGTTCCCTGAGTTGGCTGCAAAGTTACGGATTTTTGGGCAGTTAGAAGCGTAGAAAGGGGTCGAAGTGCCATCGTTTAACTCCCTTTAACTCGCCAAAGGCTTTAAACTGCGCAAAATTACGTATCTTTGCACACTGAATGAACTACAGCATTAATATCCGTGGACAGCTGCTCGACTTGAGCGAGCCACGCGTCATGGGCATCCTGAACGTGACGCCAGATTCGTTCTATGCCTCCAGCCGCAAGCAGACTGAACTTGAGGTGTCTGAGCGTGTGAGTCAGATGGTCAGCGAGGGCGCGACTATCATCGACGTGGGAGCCTGTTCGACACGCCCAGGCTCGACACCTGTCGACGAGGCAGAGGAGATGCAGCGGTTGCGCATGGCGCTCGACGTGGTGCGCCGTTCGGTGCCCGACACTCCGCTGTCGGTCGATACGTTCCGCCCCGCCGTTGCCCGCATGGCCGTCGAGGAGTTTGGCGTGGACATGGTGAACGACATCGGCGAGGGCCAGCCTGAGATGCTGCGTATGGTGAGTCGCTTACGCGTACCTTATATATTAATGGCGGCACAGCCCACGCTGCGCGACACGCTGCTGCTGTTTGCTGAGCGTGTGCAGCAGTTGCGCGACCTTGGGCAAAAGGACATCATTCTCGATCCGGGCTTTGGCTTCGGTAAGACGTTGGAGCAGAACTATGCGCTGATGGGCGAGCTGGAGAAACTGCAGGTGATGGCGTTGCCCGTGCTGGTGGGTGTGTCGCGCAAATCGATGATTTACAAACTGCTGGGAAGTACACCCGACAACGCCCTCAACGGCACGACGGTGCTGAACACCATCGCCCTGATGAAGGGGGCCAGCATCTTGCGTGTCCACGACGTGAAGGAGGCGGTGGAGTGCTGCCGAATGAAAGTGTTAAGTGATAAGTGAATTCCGCAAAAGATAAAAGAGAAAATGAAAAAGACTATCGTAATGGTGGTAGCCGCCTTACTGGCTACAATGAGCGTTAAGGCGCAGGAAGAGACTGCGCAAGTGTATTTCGAGTTGGATCAGTTGCCAAATCTGATTGACATCATGCCCGCACCGCCCGCATTCGACAGCCCTGAGTTTGCCAACGATGTGGTGCGCTATGGATGGGGCAAGCTGCAGCGCCAGGATCCCGAACGCGTGGCACGGGCTGTCGCCGATGCTGAGTGGCACGACCATGCTAAGCTCTTCCTGCAGTGGAAGGACGCCTTCGGACTGGAGATCAACGAGACCAACACACCCGAAATCTGGAAACTCATGGAGACATGCCTCGCTACCACCGACCCCATGCGCAAGGAAATCAAGGCCTACTACCATCGGCAGCGACCCTTTGAGCGCTTCGACGACTCCATGCCCTCGCACGAAGAGGACGATTTGCGCGGTGAGGGCAGCTACCCCTCTGGCCACAGCCTGCGCGGATGGGGCATCTCGCTGCTTCTGGCACAAATAGCCCCCGAGCGTGCCGCTGAAATCTTCAGCCGTGGCTGGGACTACTGCAACAGCCGTGTCATCGTGGGCGCCCACTGGCAGAGCGACGTCGATGCCAGCCGTACTGCCGCCAGCATCGGTTTCTGTGCCCTTCAGGGCAGTCCCGAGTTCATTGCCCAGATGAAGAAAGCGCAAGCTGAATACGCCGAGAAGATGGGTACCTCCGTTGGTGTACGCTCCATAAATGCTGAGCCGGAGTCCACTGCCATCATCTACCGCATCGATGGCACCCCAGCCGACGAAACCACCAGCGGCGTGGTGATTGAAAAAGGGAAAAAAGTGAATAGAAGGTAAAGGAGTTGAGGAGTTGAGGAGGTAAAGGAGTTGAGGAGGTAAAGTAGAATAGACTTGTTCCTCATCAATGCGCCCTTTTTAGTTAAATCGTAAATCATTAAATCGTAAATAAATAGTAAATCGTAAATCGTCAAATCGTAAATAAATCGTAAATCGTAAATCGTCAAATCGTAAATAGTTAGAATCGTCAAATCGTAAATAAATAGAATCGTCAATAAATCGTAAATAGTAAATTGTCAAATCGTAAATAGTCTCGTGTTTTTAGAATTCGGAATAAAAGATTTCATCGACATTCTGCTGGTGGCACTCATGCTTTACTACGTTTACCGGCTGATGCGCGAGAGCCGCTCGCTCAATGTCTTCGTGGGCATCCTGATTTTCATCGTCGTGTGGCTTTTTGTGTCACAGGTTCTCGAGATGCGCCTGTTGGGCACCATCCTCGACAAGTTGGTGTCTGTTGGTGTTATTGCGCTCATCGTGCTCTTCCAAGACGACATTCGGAAGTTCCTCTCTACCCTTGGAGCACACCAGCGCGTGAAGCGCCTGCGCCGCTTCCTCACCTCGAAACGCAGTGGCGAGCAGGCGAAGGCACGTCTGAAAACCAGCATATTGCCCATCGTTATGGCCTGCATGTCGATGTCGAAAGGCAAAGTGGGTGCACTTATCGTCATCGAGCGGTCACTAAAACTTACTGATATCGTGACCACGGGCGAGACAATCAATGCTGACATCAATCAGCGGCTCATTGAGAACATCTTCTTTAAGAACTCACCACTCCACGACGGAGCCATGGTCATCAGCGGGCAGCGCATACAGGCAGCTGGCTGCATATTGCCCGTGAGCCACGACCTCGACATCCCGAAAGAGTTGGGACTGCGCCACCGTGCTGCCCTCGGCATGGCTCAGGAGAGCGATGCCCTCTGCATCATCGTCTCTGAGGAGACGGGCGCCATCTCCATCGCCCAAAACGGCTCCTTCCGCTTGCGCCTCACTGCTGAAGAGCTTGAGGCTGCCCTGACAGAAAGCATGGGGAAGTGAGCATCGGTTCGACACGGTTTAGCATCGGTTCGACACGGTTTAAGACGGTGAAGAGTGAAGAGTGAAAAGTGAAGAGTGAATAATTTGCTGCCGCCATCCCTTTACCAGGAGGGATGCGCAGCCAAATCGTGAAATAGTGAAATCGTGAAATAGTCAAATCGTGAAATAGTCAAATAGTGAAATAGCCAAATAGTAAACTATGTTAAAACGATTATCCCAAGTATTACTGCTGACAGGTGCATTGCTGACCTGTAGTGTCATGCCGGCATCGGCACAAAAGCCCGGTACGTTTACGACGGGCGACAAGACATTCCTCCTGAACGGCGAGCCTTTCGTGGTGAAGGCCGCCGAAGTACACTACCCCCGCATCCCGCGTCCCTACTGGGAGCACCGCATCCAGATGTGTAAGGCGCTGGGCATGAATGCCGTGTGCATCTACATCTTCTGGAACATCCACGAGCAGCGTGAGGGCGAGTTTGACTTCACGGGCAACAACGACGTGGCTGAGTTCTGCCGTCTGGCACAGAAGAATGGCATGTACGTCATCGTGCGCCCCGGCCCCTACGTTTGTGCCGAATGGGAGATGGGCGGTCTGCCCTGGTGGCTGCTGAAGAAGAAGGACATTCGCCTTCGCGAGCGCGATCCTTATTTTATGGAGCGCGTAAAGATCTTCGAAGAGAAGGTTGGCGAGCAACTCCGTCCGCTGACCATCCAGAACGGCGGTCCGATTATCATGATCCAGGTGGAGAACGAATACGGAAGCTATGGCGAGGACAAGCCTTACGTCAGTGAGATTCGTGACTGCCTGAGGGAAATCTACAAAGCCTCCCCAAGCCCCTCCAAAGGAGGGGATGTTAAGTCACATAATACCATTGATAATTCTGCGGCTTCTATTTTGCTCTTCCAGTGCGACTGGTCCAGTAACTTCGAGAAGAACGGCCTCGACGACCTGACGTGGACGATGAACTTCGGCACGGGTGCCAACATCGACCAGCAGTTCCGCCGCCTCGGCGAGCTACGCCCCAATGCCCCGAAGATGTGCTCTGAGTTCTGGAGCGGCTGGTTCGACAAGTGGGGTGCCCGCCACGAGACGCGCCCCGCCAAGGATATGGTAGAGGGCATGGACGAAATGCTGTCGAAGGGCATCAGCTTCTCGCTCTACATGACCCACGGCGGCACGTCCTTCGGCCACTGGGCAGGCGCCAACTCGCCCGGCTTCGCACCCGACGTCACCTCCTACGACTACGATGCCCCTATCAATGAGTATGGCCAGGCCACACCAAAGTTCTGGGAACTGCGCAAGATGATGGAGAAGTATAACAACGGCAAGAAGATGCCCGCCGTGCCTAAGGCTCCCATGCCCATCATCACCGTTCCTCGATTCGAACTCACCGAGTATCAGCCTTTGACGATGGGTGGCGCCGGCGAGGGTGAGGACGTTATCCAAACCTTCGAAGACGTCAATATGGGGTGGGGCATGATGATGTATTCCACCTCGCTGCCCGAGATTCCCGTGAAGAGCCTGCTCACCGCCGAGGTTCACGACTTTGCACAGGTGTTCATCGACGGGAAATATGTCGGTAAGATTGACCGTGTGAAGAACGAGAAGTCGCTCCTGCTGCCTGCCGTTAGGAAAGATGCACAAATCGATATCCTCGTCGAGGGCATGGGCCGCATCAATTTTGGCCGCGCTATCAAGGATTTCAAGGGCATCATCGGCAATGTGACCATCACGGCTGAGATAGGCAACAACGAAGTGGTGTGGACACCTCGCATCTGGAACAACGTCCTGTTCCCCGACAGCTACGACGATGCCGTTCGTGCCCTGTCCTACGAGAAGATCAATCGTGAGCATCCCACCGACCTCGACACCGGGCGTGGCTACTACCGAGGCTACTTCAACTTGAAGAAGGTGGGCGACACGTTCCTCAACTTTGAGACTTGGGGTAAGGGACAGGTCTACGTGAATGGCCACGCCATGGGCCGCTTCTGGTCCATTGGCCCGCAGCAGACCTTATACATCCCTGGCTGCTGGCTGAAGAAGGGACGGAACGAGATCATCGTTCTCGACATCGTCGGACCTCGCGAGCCCGTCGTATGGGGACAGGCAGAGCCTGAGCTTAACAAGCTCCAGCTCGAGAAGTCGAACAAGCACAACAACATCGGCGATAAGCCCGACCTCAACTCGCAGTCGCCAGTCATCAGCGCACAGTTCAAGGCTGGCAACGGCTGGCAGACCATCTTCTTCCCTAATGAGGCCAAGGGACGCTACCTCGCCATCGAGTGCCTCACGACACAGAAGGACGGCGACCGCGTGGCCATCGCAGAACTCTATCTGCAGGACCCTGGCGGCAGGCGTATCAGTCGCGAGGCGTGGACAACGAAGTATGCCAACTCCGAGGAGGAGAACGGCAACCATACCGGTGACAAGGTCTTCGACCTGCAAGAGTCCACCTATTGGCAGACAGAGAAGGCAGCAGCTGCACCACACCTCCTCGTCATCGACCTCGGCGCCGTGCAGACCGTCAACGCACTGGAGTACTTGCCACGTGCTGAAGAGGGTGCACCCGGCTCGGTCAAGAACTTTAAGGTCTATCTGTACGAATAGTTAGGGTAAGACAATTGGCCACGAAAACAGGCGTGCATGGCCCCGTGAGCTATGCACGCCTGTTTCAGTTCAGCTAGCTATCTGTTTACGTCAGAAGAGACCTCTGATAAACGAGCGCTACTCGATGCCGGCCATGATGTTCGTGATGGTCACGATGTCACCGATACCGATGCTCTGGTCGCCGTTGACGTCGGCACGGGCAATGTAGTCGGGATTAGTCTCGATGCCGGCCATAATGTTCGTGATGGCAACGATGTCGCCGATGCCTACGGTGCCGTCGCCGTTGACGTCGCCACGGGCATA
>JAEEGL013881828.1_pt1 | contig 12241 bp, 10 predicted proteins | sample 9134231 | NCBI WGS metagenome assembly JAEEGL01 (sample SAMN16246548, study PRJNA631951) | gut metagenome | biome: gut microbiome; feature: rumen; material: fiber-attached | host: Bos | place: Iran: Karaj | collected 2018-10
CATCATCAATACTCTTTTCCATCTCCGGGAGGAATTCATAATTTGCATTCTCGTTTTGAGGGATATACTTGTAATACTTCTTTTCACCATCTGTGTAGCCAAACATAGGCTGAGTAAGAATTTCAAATTTTTCCTCATCTGACATTTCATAAAAATACTTGCTGTCAATTCCAAAAAAAGCCTCAAGTTTCGATTTATTACTCTTGGATATTCCTCTTGTACCGTTCTCCCATGAACTTATAGTTTGCCTAGATACCCCAATATAATTGCCCAATTCTGCCAAGCTCAGGTTGCATCTTGTTCTTATGTACTTCAGCCCATTCATCTTTATATCACCTTCCTAATTTTCTTTTTGGAAGCTTCCTGAGACAATAATAAAAAATGTTGACAGCCGGTGTCTACATGTAACATTTGTATTTTATGGCAAAATGCAATGCATAGTAATTTAATATCGTAATGTAATCTCCGATTTATGAATTTCACTTTGTATTGTTTTAAATTCAAATGAAAGTAGCCTTTTTACACCAGCCGCCGTATGAATAAAATCATTAGTTGGCGCACACATTACACTAACAACACTATCAGTGGAGAAACAACACCTCTGATAGGGAATTAGTATCCCATTTTTCGTCCTATATTCCTCCTTATATGGAATTCCCATCTTTTGCAAATTTTCATCCTTTTCCAATATTGGAAGTTTATATACAAAACGATATTCCTTCTCACTTTTAAATTTAGGAGACTTATAAAACAAACCTAAAAAATATATTTTTCTTACTAGAAGATATCTAAATATATCAGAATCAAAAATTTCATCTGCATTTGGTTCACCACTTACTACTTCCACATATTCATGTAATATTTCTCTTATTTTTTCAGTTTGCTTATTTGGATCATAATTAATCCTACCATGTATAGGATTTAAGCCCCCCGTGGTTTTTTCTTTATCAACATCAGCTGTATATAGTTTGAGTGATTCTGCAAGTTTGGTAATATCAAAACCAATATTATATCCCTCAACAGAGTTACCTTTTGTATAATAATTCCACATATTTAATAGATCTTCGCCCTCGGAAAATGAAATAATATATGAATAATACTTACCAGGTGCACTATCCATAATGTTTTTAATCTCAAAATCAACGGACTGTTGTAATATATTATTGTCCGGATAGTCTTCTTGGCATATTTCTCTCAATAATTCTAAAGCATACCTTCCTTCAGCTGAATCATTAAGATAAAGCATATCAGACGCAAAAATCTGTTTGTTCGAAATTATGCCCAACAATCCCTCAGGGCTCGTATAATGATATATTTTCCCTTTTTTCTTATTTGGCGAAATATCTATTGCATTATGGATCTTGATTAGCTTCTCTTCAATTTCTAACATATTATTATCATCCTATTAAATCAAATTTGGTATAAAAACATTTCATATTCCTATCAAAACTTCCCACTACAAGACATGTACCCTCTTTGGGCTGCGTAAAACCTGCTCTAATTCGTCATTTATACATCAATAAACATCCTCTGCAGTTATTGTCGTTAACATTTCGACTGTAAAGTCTGTCTCGCAGCTTATTCTCGTAGACAAATTTCGTATCATACGTTCACACATATTACGCGCAAACCTACCATTCCCAAAATCTGACTTCCTCGATGCTTCATCATATACATCTAGAATTTTCTTTTTTGCCTCTTCATCTAGAATGTATTTTCTGGAAGAAAGCATGCTCTGCGTTATAGAAAGCAATTCATCTGGAGTATAATCTGGAAATGAAATTATGTTTGGAAAACGAGACTTTAATCCTGGATTCACTTGCAAAAATGATTCCATATCACTTTTGTAACCAGCCATAATAACCACTAAGCGTTCTCTATTATCATCCATATCCTTAACAAGGGTATCTATAGCCTCTTTTCCAAAATCATTTTGACCACCAGATGAAAGTGCATAGGCTTCATCAATAAACAACACGCCATCCATTGCTTGTCCAATTACCGATTTAGTTTTTATTGCTGTTTGTCCAATATATCCAGCTACCAGTCCTGCTCTATCTGTCTCAATAAAGTTTTTGGTATTTAGAATTCCTAACTCATAAAAGATTTCTCCTATCAAACGAGCAACCGTTGTTTTTCCTGTTCCAGGATTTCCAACAAAAATCATATGAAGTGTCTGCCTCTGCCCATTTGAAATACCTAAATCTTCTCTAATCTTTTCAAGTTTCAACAAATTGTATAAGCTTCGTATATGCTCCTTTACACTATCAAGTCCAATAATCTCATCAAGCTTTGCCTCAAGATTGAAAGTACTCTCTTTTTGGGGCGCCATAAAGTCATTACCTATCAAGGTAACTAATTCATCTCTTGATGGAGCATCTACCAAAGATAGTCGTTCTGTTTGCCTTCTTATTGCTTCTTCCAAGACATTTATTGCCATTCTTGCATTTCCATTTTGAGCCCCCTTCTTTAGATTTGTTGCAAGAACCTTTCTGATAGGTATTTCCACATCTTCTCCCAAAGAAAATCCTTTGTCTTTAGCTTGTTTATTAAGTATCATTAGTAATTCATCTACAGAATAATCTTCAAAAGTCATTGTTATGCTAAACCTGGATCGTAATCCAGAATTGGCATCAAGAAATTCTGCCATTTCTTTTTTGTAACCAGCCAAAATCACAACAATATTCCCGACATTATCTTCTATAAGTTTAACAAGCGTATCTATAGCTTCTTTATCAAATTGATTATCGACAGACAATGAATATGCTTCATCAATAAATAGAACGCCACCTAAAGCAGATGTAAACAATTCTCTTGTCTTTGTAGCTGTTTGCCCAAGATAACCAGCAACTAAACCTGCTCTATCCACTTCCACAAAATTGTCATTTGCTAAATAACCTACACGATACAAGATTTTAGCAAGCAAACGAGCAACATATGTTTTTCCCGTTCCTGGATTTCCCAAAAACAGCATATTCATGCTCTGTTTTATAGAGACTTCAACACCTGCTTCGCTGCGTTTTTTTTCTATTTCAAGCTGTGCATTGAGATTTCTTATTAATTGTTTCACTTCACTCAATCCAACAATTTTTGAAAGCTCTGCTTCAAGATCAAATTCATTTTTTTCTAAACCAAAATCATTTAGGCCAAGTATATTCAAATCTTCTACGTAACTGTCACTTGCACTTAAAATTGTGTGCGCATGGGTTGATATAGCTTTTTCAAGTACGTTGCGCACCATTCTTCCATTACCAGAGTCATTTTTTCCCGGTATTTGTTTTTTGGCATAATAAGTCAATAGTTCTGAGTCACACTCATCCTTAATTGTGTATCCCTGACTTCTAGCCATCATTTTAGTAATTTCAAGGAGTTCATCGGAGGAATAATCTGGAAATTCAATCATGTGGTTGAAACGAGATTTGAGTCCAGAGTTTGCATTAAGAAACTCACCCATTTCTTTAGTGTATCCTGCCACAATAACGACCAAATCTTCACGATAGTCTTCCATGCACTTAACTAGCGTATTTATAGCCTCCATGCCATATTGATCATTTTTCCCAATAGCTAATGAATATGCTTCATCAATAAATAACACTCCACCTATAGCAGAATCTATTACTTTCTTAGTTTTTTGAGCTGTTTCTCCTATGTATTGTCCAACCAAATCGCTCCTTGAAACTTCAATTAAATGTCCTTCTGAAAGCAATCCTAGTGCTTTAAGATATCGTGAAATAATCCTTGCTACAGTAGTTTTTCCAGTACCAGGATTTCCAGTAAAAATCATATGTAAAGAAAACCTAGTGTCTTCATTTCCAGTTCTCATTTTCTTAAAAATAATGGTTTCTTCTAGACCAAGGACAAATTTTTTTACATTATTTAGTCCAATTATTCCTTTTAGCTCTTGTTTTATTTCATTAAGCTGCTCCTCATTTTTAGTAGTTTTTAATTTTCCCAGAGCAATTCCATCCGCGCAAAAAGTGTTTTCTTCATCGATAGTAAGCATTATCTCCGGTTCCGCACCAACATTTCCTTTCAACATCTGTTCAATAAGCGGTTTATAGATCTCACTCTCCAGAGTTTTTTCAATATAATGAACACCACTTTTTGTGTTACACGCTTTTACTAACGGATGAATGATACTTGTTGGATTCAAGTACTTTCCAGATACTTGAGTAATTTTATCTTGATATTCAAATATAAATCCTTGAACGATTTCACTTAGTGCATCATCTTTTAATATGTCCGTTTCTATAACACCGTCAATATGATCAAAAAAATCATTTTTAAACATATTATTTATGACAGACCTACTCTTATCGGAAATCAAAATTACACTTTTACCATTTGCACTGATATAATCATTTAATCCTACAGCATAACTTCCTGTATTCTCTTGAAATTCGCCTTTATTCCATCCAAATCTCTTATTTGACTTAAGACTTCCTTCTATACCCAAGGTTTCTAAATTTCTTATAACCTCATCACATGCCAAGTCAAATCGATTAAGTACAACAATAGATGCATCACTATAAAAAGCTCTATACATATCTGGATAAAACAATTTATCGATATCAGCCTGATTTGAGTAGTTGGCACAGTCAAGTTCATAAACTGCAGACCCTTTCGTGATCTTTTGAATATATAATAATTTGGCAAGTACCTTTATCGAATAGCTTCTTCCAGTACCATTAGGTCCTATTATTATGAACATATTTCTAAAGCTCTTACTATCATCACTAACCAAAAAGCTCTTTTTAAAAATAAGAACAAGTTCTGACAAATACAAATTCTGGCCGACTACATACTGTGGCAGCTCATTTGAAATCGCATCAAAAGCTTCTTCGATTTTTTCGGAGTTCACATTATTACTTCTATTTTTTTTATATGCAATATTTGTTAAGTGACCATCGAAACTCTTAGAACTCTTTAGTCCAAAACGTTGTAATAAACTTGGCTTATCTTGCGGTTTTCTATTATAATTATTCATTTCCTGTTCCTTCATAATTGCGGCTTATTATCATAAATTGTTTTCTCGAAATTACTTCTACATTTTTCACACTACTGAGAGAATTCAGCATTTTACTCCATTAAAAGTGCACCACCATGCACATAAACAAATACCAGTCTGGTGCAATAACCAAGACTGGTATTTACTATTCATCATCCCGTAAATTTCACAGTATAATTTAAATCAGACACTTCATAAATTCTAGTATTGCCTTCATCATTTAGAGTGTACTCTATCCTCAATGATGTAATAGAACTACCGATAAGGTCTTTTATGGTACTCGTATAATCCATAGGTTCATTTATAATTGACTCGGATGCACCACTGACTTCCCACCGATGGGAATTATAAACTGAAACATTATTTATAAGTATATCCTTAACTACTACATCAAGATAATCTTCATTTGAATTACTAATTTTTAAATACATATCTGCATACTTGGGTGGTTCACTATCGCGCGGTTCAAAAGATATAAATGTAAAGTCTAGATCTTTATACTCACTGTTATTCTCTGCTGTAGCTTTTGTGCTATCATTACTACTATTTCCAAACCAATTTACTTCATTTCCATCTTTATCAGTAACAGTATAAGAAACAGAGTACTCTACATTTTGATTTTTAGCTGCTTTTGCATCCAATCTTCTATCTTGAATCGAAGTATATGCATTAACAACTATTACCGTCAAAAAAAGCGAAACTAAAATACTCGCCACTACAAATACCAAATTCTTTTTAGCAAATAAGCTTTTAACCCTATTCCTATTTCTTTTTTTTTGTTCTAACTGAATTAGATCCTCAAACTTTTTCATAATTATTTAGTCACCTTTTAATCCATATCTGATGTTGACCCATAGATGCACCTGGGCAATACATTGTCAACTTTTTCCTATCCATGCTCATTAGTGCATAGCTAACACTATAATCTCGTTCTGCAGGATTTTCAGACAGTCGCATATCGTAATACGAAAAAGCATTCAATCCATCCTTTTGGAAATTTTTCCACTTATTGGTGCCTAACGGCATATATATTTCATTTCCATCATCAATTTCGACCACTTCTCCAACATATATCTCACCTTGCCTTTTTATTTCCATAACCATCCCCGATGCGTTAACATTATCATCAGGCAGTCTAACCCAACCCCCCTCTACGCTCGATAAAGGCTTATATAGTAAAGAAAAACTTATAACAGTAGTCACCAAAGCAATAAACAAAAATGAGCATATAATAGTTTTAATATTCAGATTATTAAAATGACCTTTTTTATAAGTTTCGAATTGTTTCTTTTCAATATACCTTTCCATGTCATACACGCTCCTATTTTGCATATTTCCACAATCAATCATTATATCCTATCGTCAAAAAATATTCCGTAATTTTTATTTTGTTTAAATTAACCTTTTTTTTCGCACTACATCACCACATACTAGTCAACTTTCTTTTCTAAAAATGTCTGACATTACAAGTAATTGCCCATATAAAATACCTCTTTCAACATGATTTTATCTGTACTATTCGGCTCTTCAGGATCTCTTTTGCATGATGGGTACGGATAAGTCGATTCATTATAAACAAGCTTATTCGTAATCCAAAAAATCCTCCTTCCATGGGCTTCACACGTCATGTAAACGCAGGGCCTTTTTTTGCTAATACCATTAGAACATATAGGGTGCACTATAAAATCACCCGTTCAAAGGCGCATAAATAGGCACTTTGTCGTCCACAAGAGGCCAAATAGCAGTGAATCACCGGACTGAATTTTGAGATTGTTTTGAAGAAAGAAAATAGCGCCTCCTGTGAATGGAAGGCGCCATAATTAACTCAAAAAGTTCCAATTTATCCATTAATGATAATAAATAACCAATTATTTCTAAAACTTTTTTGTATGGTAACACATCACTATCTGTTCATCATATGAATAACCACTATTTACTTTCATTGGTTCTTCATTCTCCCCTATTAGTACCTTTTCAATCGAATCCTCCTTTACTATCCATCCAGTTAATAAGTCATCAATTGCTCTCATGTAAATATTTAAAAAACCAAGTTCTCGCAATTGATTTCCTACCTCATCTTTGTCTTTCCCCTTGAGCCTTCTCATGCTCCATGGAATTATTATTGTCTTTTTTTCATGATATGAAATCACTACTTCTTCATTTTCTTGGAACGATAGCCTACTAGAGAACTCACTTACACCTCCAATAGTAATACTTTCAACCTCAAATCTATACTCATCGCTATAATAATCGATATCTTTTATTGGAACAGTTTTTATGTTCTTAAAACCACTGCTTATAAAAAGTGAAATAACAGGATATAAGTGTTCTCCAATAAGTTTCTTATAATATACCCCGAGGCATACAGAAGAATCCTTTTTTCCAAAAAGCCTTTTAACAAATGTTTTTTTCTCAATATAATCCAGACTGTCCGACAGTTCCAAATGCCTATTCTTATCAACGAAGTCTGAATAATCAATCAGACAAATACCCTTTTTATCCAGCAATTCGTGAATTGCTCTAGATACAGCTTTCCCATAGTATTCATAAATTGGAGAATCAGTATTATCTGAATGCCCCCAGAATACCCCTGTAATATGGCCCCAATTATTGAAATCCACATAAAATTCCCAGTCTGTATACCCTGTATTAGACTCAACTGTGCAAGTGATTTTGGCGCCTGATACATTAACATTCTTAATTCTTTTTATTGTTCGAGCTGCAGAATAGGCAATATCCTCAAACTCACTAAAAGAGATACCATACTTAAAAAGGCATGGCATCTCTCTTCTTTTATCCTCTACTCTTTTTGCTCTATCTTGGTCTGTTAGTTCATACATAAAACTTAATCCGGTGTGTCAACAGAAATAAGCTACTGAGTAACACCGTGAAATTCCTTTCTCATTCATGTATTAGAGTACTATATCTCTACATATTCCTCTAACGTCTTATTTATTCTTTCAGGCTCTCCATCCCCAACAGTCTGATAAAGAACTCCCTCTTCATCCTGCCATGTCAGAATTTTATCTGTAGCAAGATCCTCAATAACATAAAGATTCCCTGGGATTCCGAGATTCCTTTTTCTCGCCTCTAGAGTCACAAAAACTGTATTAAGTCTTTTATTCTCTACAACTCCCATTAATTCATGACCATTAGCAGTGGCGCACCCACATTCTAAAATGAACTCACGGAAATCAGGATCAAACTCCAATCCCAATTGTTCCTCAGCCTTTTTTACTTCATCTTCAGTAGAACCTTTGATAAATGCGAAATCTTCATATTTCTCAAGTATACTTCTTACCTTTCCCATTAAACTGCCCCACTTTCCAACATCCTTGCAACAGTCTTCCAGAAATTTTTTCTTTGAACAGCAAAGGCCTCACGATCAATCTCAGATATCGCTTTAAAACCGTGAAGAGCAGCATTATCATGCTCAGATTGTTTCAGTATCGCCAGCGTTGCGTCTGCTTCCTGTCCTATATGATGCAGTTCATAAGACTTACCACTTGCATCTAAAGGAGATAGTCCTAATTTCATTCTTTGTAAATTAGTTCTCCCCCACTCATCAACCAGATTCAAGTCTATGTCTGAGCGGACTAAAGCTGATTTACCATTCACCATTACAGATTTAAGTCCAGCATCTTGGAATACTTTAAATTCTTCCATCGAATGGAATTGAGCTATAACCTCTGCAGGATATCCCGTTTGCATCTGTATTGCAGCAGCTTCTTGGGCGCTAATGTGCAACTCAAGCCCCTTCAGTGCCTTCATTGCCTTGGCATATTTTACAGACTCCGAAGTGCCTCCCATAATGGTTCCTGATATAGCTCCCCATTTAAAGCTTTCACTTGCTTCTAAAGCTCCAGCTTTAATTGCAGCATTCATATCCCCGGTCTGCATTCCAGTAATCACGCCTTGTGCTACCCCGCCTAGCCCTGCTGAAGACAAGGCCATTATAGTTCCCGTTTTGGCAGAAGCTGCAAAAATCAGGCTTACCGCAGGTGCTCCTGCACCCGCAGTAACTACTGATACAGTTACACAAACAAGAATTACACCTGTTCCAATTGCTACATTTTTAATTATTCTTTCATATGTATCATCGTAATCTTCAAATGGCTGAACAATTGTCTCCCCAAGATCGTTCACGGTGAACACATATCGTTTATCTCCATATACTTCCTCGATATCCTGCAATGTATATCCAAAAAATATATTCGCCTGAGAATTATATGCCAGTTCTTCTAAATACTCTTTTGACACATATACAGCGCTGACATTTTCTACATAGTACTCCTCATTTTTGAGTTGAGATACAAGTTCAGAGTACACGCTGTCTTCAACGTAATCTAATAATTCATCACTTTCTAGACTGTCAAATTCCGGCTCATATACATATTCCTCCGGATCCCCTAATTCTTCTTCAGGAATACTTTTCTCTACAGAAGCCTCCATTTCTTCTGAAATCACACTTTCACCAGCAACTGCTGACGTATCTGTTTCAGTTATATTCTTATTATCTTCTGTATTATTTGCGCAACCACAAGCAAGGATCGAACAAGCTAATAATAGAGCTACTACTCGCTTAATCATTAGTTTTCCTCCTCATTATTCTGTGAATCGTTTTCTATTTCCTTTTTGGTTTCATCAGAAGCCCTCAGCTGTGCTTCTAGTTTTTTTTGCTTCTTTTTATTACCACTTAAAACGATAACAAGAGCTAATAGCAGCACTACAATAACTGCGCCCATCGCGATAACTAAAACATTTCCTCCAAGATTCATCTCTGTATTATTCTCTTCAGGTTCAGGAACTGTTTTAGTAGCCTGTTCTTCATCTACAGCTTTTGGTTCAAAAGGAACTACTTCTTCCGACTTATCCACACTTGTTTCTGATGTAACCTCTGGTTCGGGCTCTGGTTCAGGTTCCTCTATTACCGGAAAGCTAATAGTACCATCCATATCCAATATGGCGCCTTCTGAAAGAAGTTCGTTTATTTCTTCCACCGACTTCTTGGTAGACGCCATAGCTTTCATAATTGGGCTATCCCCAACATATATTGTTTTCGTCATTGGCGCACTATCAGTATAAAGATTTTTAACTGTAAAGGTATAAACACCTTCATCAGTGTATTCATCACCATCTTTTGCTGGTCTACTAAACCTTACATCTCTTTTGTATAGCTCACCATCCAGTCCAACCACTGCTCTCTCAACATCAATGGTTAAATATCTAGACTTTGCCATATCCAATTTGAATCCATTTGAAGTAATAGCACCATCACTTAATTCCTTGCCCGACTCAACATCAAATGGATAAACCATACTGTTGCCATTTCTTATTTTGAATTTAAAAGAGATTTTGTAATCAGATACCGAGTTTATTCCCTCAGTATTTTTAATTTCATAATCCAATGCAACTTCATAATCGCCTTCTTCAAATAGCTCCACTTTTGTGTCGGCATTCGTCCTTGTGTTTGCAGCTAAATAATCTGTATAAATGACAGGCTTATGAACAACATTTTCATAATCGGTATACTGTATTATAAGAGCTCCATGCCGCAAGTTAGTTTTGGATATCTCAAAATGCTGGTCTTCTCCATCCTTATCTTCATTTATGTATAACTTAGAATTGCCATTTAAACACTTTATATCCTGCTTTAATGTAAACCAAAGTGTTACTTTATCTCCGACATTTTTTAAAAATACTGGCACATCTCCATCTACTGTTTCTCGTGTATACCCATTAACAGTAAATGTTCCTATATCCCATCCATAGTGCGGGTCATCGCTCGTTATAGCCAGCTTTCCCGAATATCCATTATCTTTTCCCGTATTTACCTTTTCGCCCATCTCCTTTCTGGGCGTTGTAGCAGCAGATGTAGTATTTCCAGTGTTCTCAGAATCATTTACAAGATAAAAAGTGTAGACTTCAGCATAGTTTTCCCATACGCTATCATCAAACCAAAGCTTATTCTTCTTTGTTACTTTCTCAACCATGTAAGCTACTATCACTCTATAATAGCAACCATTTACTTGTTGGATATTTGATGTTTTATAAAAATCACTTACATACTCTGAGTCTTCATATGTAACATCCGTGAATGCTAAATCTGTTACCCAGTTTTTTCCGTCAAAGGAAGTTTGCAGAACCACTGCTCCCGAATCTATATCTTTGCCAAGTGATTCTCCATTTACCTTTTTGGTAGGTGCATAAGCATAATGCCAACTAAACTCATCCGCAGTGTCGTATACACTTCCCAGTTCGTAAGATAATTGTACATTTCCGCTTGTAACCTCATAAGAAGGCACATTATTTTTACTCTCAATAGGCTTAAGGTTTCCTGTAACAGAAAATGATCCGAATTTTGTTTGGTTTTTTATAGTGGATTTCGGGTTAGATGTATCGATATTATATTCAGGATCTTCTCCAAAGAAATACAAACTGCCATCTATGCTAATTTTGCTTTCTTTAGCATAAACAATATCGCATTTAAAACTAATGATATCAGTTGTCATTAAGATGATAGTCGTTAAAATCACCACTAACTTCTTGCCACTAATTTTCATAATGTACCTCTCTGGGAATACTATTTATATATCTATGTGTATTATTTCACATCTACAAAATAACTAGGTCTCTTACACTTCTCGCCCTTTTCAAAAGCAGGAAGGAGCATTTCTTTTTCTCTTTGTTTTCTTGCTATTTCGTCCTGCTCACTTCGCTCAGTCTTAATAGGTTTCATCTTTTCATATCCATCAGGAATCGCATCTTACTCTTTTTGGCTTCAAGTATAGTATGATTTGACTCATCTGTAAGATCCGCTTTCTTACGCGCTTTTTCAGCTTCTAATTCAGCTTTTATCTCTTCCTGAAGCGCCTTCTTTTCTTCCTTCTTTTTGGCATTCTCTTCGGCATTGGCCTTTATACTTTCTGCAGCTTTATGTGCTCCAGTAGACACACCCTCTGCAGCAAGCTTTGCTCCTTTAGCCACACCATCTGCCGCGGCTTTTGCACCATTCTTAACACTGTCCGTTATTTTTCCAGCAGCTTCACTCTCTGCAAAGTCCTTTATAGCATCGCCTGCCTTAACTCCCATCTCTCCGACCTTGGATACTGCATTTCCAACAGCAGAAAGGAAGCTCTTCTTTTCTTCTCCGTTCTTAGCCATATGCCTTTACCTCACAGTTCGCTTATCCAATGCTATTTAATAATTCTTTCGTTACATCCAGGTACTTTA
>JAEEGL014887922.1_pt1 | contig 12241 bp, 10 predicted proteins | sample 9134231 | NCBI WGS metagenome assembly JAEEGL01 (sample SAMN16246548, study PRJNA631951) | gut metagenome | biome: gut microbiome; feature: rumen; material: fiber-attached | host: Bos | place: Iran: Karaj | collected 2018-10
CGCATAAGGAAAGTTGTAAAAATCAAGATCCGTGCTGTAGTAATGACTTTTTACTGCCCACATATATTCATGCTGCTCTTCGTTTAAACCGTCTCCGTATGTACGGCGCTGTGCATCACGCATAAGCGCGCAGAAATCATCTGCATTAAGAACTGAGTCTGCACGTTTTTCAAAAACACTCTGTTCAAAATAAAAACGGCACAGAATATCAACAAGTACCTGAGAAGCATCCTGTAAATCAGAATCAAGAATCTGAAGCTTGTCAGAGTCAGAAGCATTTTTTATCATGTCCTGCTTTACGATTGTTTCTGCAAACGTGCTGGCTGTTTCTGCAAGCGTCATCGGATAATCCGAAAAAGCAACCGGCTTGCCTTTGAGGCATGAAAAGTGATATGCATGTCCTGCTTCGTGTGCAAGAGTTATAACGTCATTAAACGTGCCCGTAAAATTCGTAAGGATGCGGCTCTGGTGTCCTTTCGGAAAATCTTCATCGTATGCGCCGCCGACTTTTCCTTTGCGGATTTTTGCATCGACCCAGTTTGAATCAAAAGCATTGCGTGCAAAAGAAGCCATGTCTTTTGAAAACGATGCATATTTTTCTACAACGTAATCGCAGGTTTCTTTAAACGTCCATTTTTTTGTAAAGAGTGAATCAGTGGTGCTTTCAAAAGAAAGCGGAGCAAATAAATCATAAAATGCTATTCCTTCATGATTTTTTGTACCTGAAGTTGCACTTGACGTAAGATTCATTTTGCGGAGAACGCATGCTTTTGCTTTAAAATAATTGCGCCACATTACAAGTGCATCTTTTAGCGAACCGATGAGCGCATTCAGAGTTTTTTGAGAAAGACGGCCTGCAAAAAGTGCACGCTCAAGTGCAGAGTTCCACGAACGTTTTTTATTCAGCGTAACAGTTTCGCCCTTTAAATTATTGAGCGATGCTGCGAGTGCGATTTTATTTTTTTCAAGAAGTTCTTTTTCTTTTTGCCATGAAGTTTTTCTAAGCTGAGGGTTTTCTGAGTAAGCATCGTTCCTTAATTCGTTAAAGGTTTTTCCGTTTTCGTCATGAAGGTTGCTTATAATCTGTTCCTGAAGATTTCCCCATGCGTTGCCGCCGGTCTGCTGAAGAAGCAGCGCGAGTTTTTCTTCTTCAGGAGGAAGAAGATGTTTTGCTCCTTCAAGAATTTCATCAATTAAAAATTTATAGTCACTGAATTCAGGAAAGCGCGTATAAAATTCATCAATAAAAATTTTATGACTGACTAAAATCGATGTAAATTTTACATGCTGATCATTAAGGCGTATGCTGATTTTTTCCATTGCATCAAGATTATTAAGATAACGCGTGTTCGTTGTGTCTGTTGAATAAATTACGTAAGCATACGCAAACAGCGTCTTTGTATTCAGCAGAAGAAAATTCTGATTTTCAAGATAAGATTTAAGCCACAGGCAGAAGTCAAAATTTGAGTTTGCTTCTTTAGTAAATTTTATTGCAGTTTCTAAAAGCTGATCAGCCGTTTCAAAAAGCGAGTCTGTTTTTTCAAGAGCTTCTTTGTACTCTTTAGAGTCGAGCGATGAAAAAACAGAGTCAAGGTTCCATTCAGGAATTTCGGTTTTCTTTTCTTCAGTCATATACTGATTATAATGTATAAAGAGTATTATGAAAACCTGAAAACGGCCGGTTTAACATGCGACCTTTTTTACCGGCCGCTTATTAGAAAAGTGCGCGCTTAATGGCCGCGCACTTACGGAGTTAACGGCCGCTGTTTTTATCAGGCGCGTTTTTACATTTCTTTGTAAACCCTTACATAATCAACGTAAAAGTGTGCAGGGAGCTGTGATGGTACTATAGAACCGGCCCAAGTTCCAAATTCGGCAGATATTTTAAGATAACAAGGAACTTCGCATGTTCCTTCGCCGTAATCTTTTCCCGGCATATTATAGATAAGATGTTTTTTGTCAGTTCCGTCCATGTAAAGTTTGTAGCCGTCTTTATCCCATAAGAACCACAGATCATGGTACTTGCCGTAAAAGCTGTTGTCTATTGTCTTGCCTGCCGGATGCTTACCCTTATGATTTTCGCCGTATCCGTCCCAGTGTATTGTTGTATAATAAGATTTTTCATGCGGAACGATTTCGATTATGTCTATCTCAGCTCCGTCAACGGCACCGTTACCTGCGGTAGCGTCGCTCATTTTGTCGGTCATAAGCCAGAATGCGTACCAGAGTCCTTCTGCCTTTTCTGCTTTAAAGCGTATGTTGTAAAGTCCATAGGCCTGCTGAAACTTTCCACGAGAACGAATTCCTCCGCTTATTGGAGTTCCTGCTGGATACTTTGATGTGTCGGCTTCTGAAAGTTTACATGTTATGACGTAATTGCCGTTTTCGAAAGTACTGCATTCGTTATTCCACCAGCCGCCTACATTCTGTCGCTGTTGCTGTGGACAATAGTTCCAGTTTTTAGAATCGATTTTGTCCTGATTGAATTCATCAGAAAAAGTAAGTTCGAATTTTTTCCCGTTAAAAGAAAATCCACTGTCAGAAGAAGAGCCCGAGCATCCCAAAAATAAAGGCAAAATAAAAAGTAAAAAAAGTTTTTTCATGATTTTCTCCCCAATATTGTAAATGAATCAGCGCTCTGACTGAAGGTAATGCCGGAACCAGGTTCCTTTAAACATGGTAAAGTGCGGATTGCTTCAAGCACTGCATCTTTTTTTTCTTTATCGACTACAATTAAAAGCATTTCTTTTTCAGGAACGATGTGAACTCCAAAAAATTTTTCATCGTCTTCGCGTGCCGTTCCGCGTGCGTTTATTACGGTTCCGCCGCCTGCACCTGCTTTTCGTGCTGCTGCCATTGCATCATCTGCATAACCACGGTTCAGAATTACCGTTATAAGCTCATGTGTTGTTTCTGACATTTCTTCTTCTCCCTTAAACTCATTTCCGTTTTTTAAAAGCGTACCTGCACCAGTTGAAAATAAAATGCCGAAATTTGGTTTTTCATTTTCACATTCCTTTTGTATTGCTGAATAAATTGAATCTTTTTTTTCACCTTCAACAACGATGTAAATAATATCTACTGTTGAACAGCCCAGTCCAAGCATGGAAGCAAAACTGCTCGCGCTTATTCTTCGCCCCATACACACGCTTCCGCCAAAGCTTCCGGCATTTACTGCAGCTGTAGAAATTGAATCTGCCCTTCCATGCGGAACTTCACATATTAAAAGTGAATATTTCACGATAAAGCCTCCTTTGATTTTTTGCGGGTTTTTATTTTAAAAATTATTCCAAGAATCTGAATCGTAATGAGCGGAGTCATGGCAACAAGTGCAATCACTCCAAAGGCCTGACCTGAAGAAGTTTCTGTTCCGCCTGATGCAGCTCCGAGTGCAAAAGAAAGTATAAAGGTGCTCGTCATGGGACCCGAAGCAACTCCCCCTGAATCAAATGCAATTCCTGTAAAAAGAGGTGGAGAAAAAAACGTAAGAAGCAGTGCAAGTGCATAACCTGGCACAAGAATGTACCACAGGCTGAATCCGTAAAATGCACGGAGCATGCTTATTCCTACAGAAAGAGCAACGCCTGCACTGAAGGCTGCAAGCATGACGCTTTTTTTAATTGTGCCTCCGCTGACATTTTCTACCTGTTCAGTAAGCACGTAAACTGCAGGCTCTGCGCATACAACGACGGCTCCAAAAATAATTCCTGTTGCCGTAAGAAGAAAAAGCCAGAAGCCGCCGTTATGTGCCTTATTTCCGAGTGTTTCACCGAGAATGCGTCCGGCGTCCATAAAGCCGCCTTTTACTCCAACAAGAAAAATCAAAAGTCCGATAAAACTGTAAAGCAAACCCTTAAACATGCGGCGCAATTGAACCGGCGGCATTTTTAAAAGGAATATCTGAAACACAATGAACATTACTACAAGCGGAAGAAGTGCAATTGTAACTTCATTAAAAACAGGGTGGATCAGTTCAACAAATATTCCGAGTGTTGAAGATGAACCGGTTGTGTTTTGCAGAGAAGAAGCGGCCTGCGCTGTAATTGAGGCCGCGGCATCTTTTAGGGCGCCCGTCTGTGCCGCAACAGCGTCCGAGCTTTGGAGCATATCCGCAGCTTGTATAGAACCCGTCGCTCCCAAAATCTTTGAAAGAATTCCGTAAACACACACGGCAAGAATCGGGCCTATGGATGCCATTCCCGTAAGACCGAAAGAATCATCAGAAGAATCCTGGCCTTTTTTTGTTATACCCGCACGAACTGTTGCAACGCCCACACCGAGTGCCATTATAAAAGGAACCGTCATTGGTCCTGTAGTTGCACCACCTGCATCAAACGCAATGCCTTGAAATTCAGCAGGACACAAAAAAGCAAGCGCAAAAACAACTGTGTAAGAAATAATCAGAATGTATTTAAGACGAACAGAAAGCACTGTACGCAGAAGACCAAGCATTACAAAAAATCCGAGTCCCGCTGCAATCATAAAAATAAGAAGCCACCTGTTGATTCCGGCTGCTACGTTTTTTATCTGATCTGCAAGCACCTGTACATCCGGCTCTGCAATCGTAACAATCACACCGATTATAAACGCAGCACAAAGAAGCAGAGGAAGACTTCGCTTACTTGTAAGGGCAGCACCGCTCCGTTCACCCGTAGGAAGAATGCCGATATCAACACCAAGCAGAAAAATTGTAAGGCCGATTATAAGAAGAACGCCACCGGTTAAAAAGCGTATAATTGTTGTACTATCAAACGGCGCAACTGTTACGCCAAGCAGCAGAACTATTGCCATAACCGGAACGACAGAGAAAACCGTTTCTTTAAATTTCTGCAGAAGGTTCAATGATTAATACCTTATTTTTCTCAGCAGTGCCAGCCTTTTTTCTGAATGCCTTCGACCCACTTTGCGGCAAGAAGTTTTGCTCCTTCGAGGTCATGATCGCGGTAGTTTCCGCATTCAACTTCGGTGGTTGCAGGAACAGGCTTGTTCCACACTGCGACTTTTTTGAGTACGTTTACAAAATGATTTGCAATTTCTTCTTCAGTGCGGTCGCCCCAGACTGTAAAATAAAAACCTGTGCGGCATCCCATCGGACTAAAATCAATTACGCCGGACATTTCGTCACGGATATATTCAGCAACAAGATGTTCAATAGTATGAATCGCTCCTGTTGACATAAATTCTTTGTTGGGCTGGCAGAAGCGGATGTCAAACTTTGTTACGATGTCGCCTTTTTCGCCTTCTTTTTTTGCAGCAAGACGTACAAACGGCGCCGTTACTTTTGTGTGGTCAAGATTAAAACTGTCTACGTTGTATTTTTTTTCACTCATGTTTTTCCTCCGAATGTTAAAGTTCGCGAATCATCTGCATGACAAGTGAAGCACTTAAGTTAGCCGCGGCTTCCTCATTAAAGTCGTAAGTTGTTTCACCTGTATCGTCTGCCATGTCACTCATGCAGCGGATGATTACAAACGGAATGTTATTAACGTAAGCTGCATGTGCAATTGCGGCGCCTTCCATTTCAACACAGGCAGGATTGCAGTCAGTGCGGATTTTTTCTTTTACGGATTTATCACTTATAAACTGATCGCCCGAAGCAATGCGTCCGCATAAAAGCGAATGAGTTTTTAATTCATCAAGAGAATCAAAAGCTGCTTTTGCTGCAGAAATAAGCTTTTCATCAGCAATAAAATCTGAACAGTCCATCTGCGGAATCTGTGTAATCTTATAGCCGAATCCCGTTGCATCCATGTCATGATACAACGCATCTGTTGAAACAACAAAGTCCAGAACTTTAAGGCCGTGTGCCATTGCTCCGGCGATTCCCGTATTGATGATTGCAGACACGCCAAAGTCAAGGATAAGCCGCTGAGTGCAGAGAGCTGCGTTTACTTTTCCTACTCCTGATTTTACGAGTACAACTTTAACACCGTTAAGCGTTCCTTGCGTAAAAATGAGCGTGCCGATCTTCTTTTCTGTTGAATCCGAAAGTTTTGATTTTAAACTTTTGAGTTCAATTTCCATTGCACCGATGATTCCGATTGTTTTCATACATTCATTGTATATAACAACTGAACAATGGTAAAGATTCCCGCCGAGTTTTCCGTTTTTACTTTGTAAACTCAGAACTTTTAAGTGAAATTTCGCCTGAAAAAAGAGTTCGCAGAGAGCCGTCCGGCAGCGTAACGCAAAGAGAAGCGTCGTCCGTTATGTCCGTGGCAACTGCTTCATAAACATCGCGGTCAGTTCCTGCAAGCGGATGCACTTCAATCTTTTTTCCGAGCATGAACACAAGACTTTTATATTCATCAATTACTTTTCTTTCGTTTTCATTCAGAATATGAATAAACTGACCGTAAACTTCCGCCGCAAGTTCTGCGCGTACTACTGAGGATTCAGTTTTTTTATCAAGAATGGAACCCGCAATTTTTGAAACTTCTTTTTTAAATGCCGAAGAATTCGGTTTTATGTTGATTCCGATTCCTATGACTGCGGATTCAATCTGTCCTGTTTCAAAGTTAGTTGAACCTTCTGTTAAAATTCCGCAGATTTTTTTTCCGTTATAAAAAATATCGTTTATCCATTTTATGCCGCACTTAATTTTATAAAGTGACTGAATTGCCCTGCACACAGCAACTGCGGCAAATGCCGTAATTTTTGAAGGCTGAATTACTGTGTCCTGAGGAACAAGAATTATTGAAATGTAAATGCCTGTTTTTTCGGGAGAAATAAAACTGCGTCCTGAGCGTCCACGTCCTGCCGTCTGACTTTCTGCAATAATCACAGCATTATTGTATTTACTTCCTGCCGGTGTAAGTGAGCCATCAGGGTATTTGAGCATGACGCTTTCAGAAAGAAGTTTTCTTGCATAAGTGTTTGTTGAATCAATTTGCTTAAAGCATTCAATATAATTGTCTGCCAGCTGAGGATAAAACTTTTTAAGATAAATCCTGAAATTTTCTTCAGAAAGGATATCTGCCTCTTTTTTTAAAATATAACCGCCGTTCGTTGTTCCCTGAATTTCACAGCCTTCTTTACGCAGGGAATTTATTGTCTTCCACACGGCCATTCTGGTTACGCCGCAAAGCCGGGCAAGTTCTTCGCCGTTTACCGTGGAATTCATTTTGAGGGTTAGTTCCTGAAGAATTCTTTCTTTTGTAGTCATGGGTAAATAATAGTTTATCCTTGATATAATTCTCTGTGGGTTTCCAAATAATCAGTCCAATCATGAATTGCATAATCACGGATGGTAAGTTTATTTGAAAACTTTACAAATTCAATTTGCCGTTTTGAATCAGAATAAATTGTTGGTGCAATAAGAATACATTGAGCATCAATTTTATTTTCTTCAATAAAAGCTATTAAATGTCGTTCAATAGGCCATACTTCCATCATTGTTTGAGTACGCCCTTCTGCCATTGTGACTTCAACTAAAATACCATTACCATTTTCAAAACATTCAATGTCGCCTTTATTTCCGCCAGCTGTTGAAGTTGGTAAGCCAGTATCATCACATGAATAATTCGGCTTTACAATAACAGTTGGTAATTTCGATTTTATTGCAAGTGCTGTTAAGAATTCCAAACGAACAGGAGCTGCAAGAAATTTTAGAATATCATCTTTTGAGGTTTTACGAGTAGCCAAAATATGTAATTCATTTTTTATTTTATCCCATTTGTAAGTTTTAAGCCATTCTGAAAGTAAATTATTTGTTTTTTCATTGCTTACAACTTCTGATTTTTGAGCGATTAAGTTTTTATCGATTTTTGACATATATTCAAAATACTTATGTTCATCGGTAAAACGTTCATAATCAGAATAATTGTTAAGAATATACTCAACTTTATTGTCTTCGTTATGATTTATATCGATAAAACGGCCTGCTCCACGCAAAGAAATAAGCCCGCTCATACGCATTTTACGGATAAATTCATCAACATAGTCGTTCATTATTGAACGAGGATCAAATTTCTTATATTGGTCATGCATTATCTCTTTAATACATGTATCAATGATAACCTCATCGCTTGGGGTAAAACCATAATCTTTTCGAAGTTTTTTTATTCTTAGATATAAGTCAGAAGCATTATTGTCTTTCCAAAAAAGCAATAGTGGTATTTCTTTTCTTGATATTCCGACGCCATTTCCACATGTGGTATCTGCATTTATAAGTCGAATGGTTTGCAAAAGTAATAACAATGGAATGTTATCATTTAAAACTTTTACAAACGGATTTGATCTTTGGGAACGAGCAAGTGACTGTAAGAAAACAGACTGTTCACGCTCTGGGTTTTTTAAGTTAAGCGAGATTTCATTATTGCCGTCGATTTGAATATCTACGATATCAACAAGAATGTTTCCTAATTCGGAGAATTCTATTTTTTGTCCAATTTTGAAATAAACAAATCCAAATTCTTTTGCAAGGTCAAAAATTGTTGCAAATCTTGAGGGATATCCCCAATCAAACCCAGCTTCTTTATGTTGCTGAGGGTTATTATTTATGATTTTAGAAACGGTTTTGTCGTCTAAAAGATTTACAGCAAATTCTCCACCAGCTGTTTGTTTCCAAATTGATTTTATATCGTTGGAGACTTTCATTGGACGATAAAGTCCGTATTTGATGAGTTCTCCAACGACAGAAGTTGCTATTTCATTTGTTAAAATTTGGTTTTCAAATTTTTTTAGGACAAAGAGATTGTATTTTATTCTTTCGGGATTTCGGACTGTTGTTGTATAGAGTAATGGTTTGTATTCTGCCTTTCGTTCTTTACTTGTCATAATTTGTTATTAAAACCTCCGAAAATGATTTTACGCTATTATCGTGGTAATTTATATAATTACTTTTTATTGGGTAAACATTATATTTTTTTGCCCATTTCAAAAGTTTTGTATTTTCTCTTCCTTTGTAGTTTACTACATCGGAAAGTGCAAAACGAATTTTATTTTTATTTAATTCGTCAAGTAATGAACAAAGTTCATCATCGTCTTTTTGATTCCAAAGTTTGTTGTATTCACTTGCTGTGATTAAATAAGGTGGATCGAGATATATAAAATCATTTTCACAAACAGTTATTTTGGAAAGAAATGATTTATAATCTTCATTAGACCATTGAATGTTTTTTTTATTTGTAAGATTAACATAATTCGAGAGGGCTTCTACTGCATTCTGATTAAAATCAACATTTCCAACAGGAAGGTTGAACTCTCCCCTTTGATTGAATCTAAGCATGCGATTAAAACCATAAATTAGTAGTAAATATAAATCTGCAATGTCTGTACGGTCTGAAGTGTTGTATTTTTCTTTTAGGCGTTTATAAAATTCTGCATTATATTTTGCAAAATATGTTTTTACATACTTCTTTTTCAATTCAGGAGGTACAGTTTTACCTTTGTATGAACAAGTAAATTGGTACTCATCAATCTTAGCAAAAAGAATATCAAGTAAATCTTTAGAAGAAGAAAATGAGGATAAATAATAATGAAGCGACATTACGTTTTTATCAATGTCATTTTCATGAAACTCATTTGCATTAACATTAAGAAAAACTGAGCCTCCTCCGACAAATGGTTCGATAAATCTATTTATTTCGCTCGGAAAATATTTCTTGAGCTCTGGAATAAGTTTGTATTTATCACCTGTATAGAAAAATGGCGAACGTATTACTTTTTCTTTTTTCATTTTATCTTTGTAATATAAAGTAATTCTTGATGATTTTCCAAATTTGTTTTGCCAGCATTAAAAAATCGATAATCTTTTTCAAACTTTTTTGTCCTTCCTTTTTTGTTTAAGGACTCTTCAATTTCTTCAAGTTGGATTTTATTTTGAGAACTTTTGCTCCTTGAGTTATATGTATTATTATATGAGACAGCCAAATACTTTGCATCCAAATTTTGAATTAAGTCATCGAAAGTTTTTGGGGCTTGAGCATTGCAATATTTACTCATATTTTCAAGAGGAGGTTTCATTGCAGTTCCAACAAGTTCTGGCTTTTTCCATTTTACAAGGTTTTCATAAACATGGTAAAAACGAGAATACTGGCGAGAATTGTAAGGCGGATCTATATAAACTAAATCAGATTTTATTTCACGTGCTAATTTGTTTGAATCTTCGCGATAAATTGTCAGGTTTTCAAATTCTTTTACATCGATTAATCGAAGTTTTAGCTCTGCTTTTTTAATTGGTTTTTTTATGTATGCTTCAAAATGTCCAAGAGTATTGGCATGTTTATCAATGTTATAAATTAATGTAGAAAGCAAAATTGCATATTCTTTTTCAGTTAAATCTGATTTTGAATTTTCAATATCTTCACGAATCCAACCTATCTTTTTTGACATATCATAGTCAAAATATTTTCCACCATAATTAATTGAAAAGTAGTTATCGCGTAACTTTGATACGTCCATGCTATTATAAAGTTCAAGTTTCCTTAAAATCTTTTCTCTATCCCAATTACCAGTTTTAAAAAAAGCGGTATAAATTTGGTTATTTGAAAACAGAAAATCGTTAATAATTACATTGTCATACATAGTAAGCATTTTTTTTGCCACAACTCCTGTTCCTGCAAAAATATCTGTTGCTATATGTATATTTTTAGTTTCTGATTGAATAATATCAAAAATCCAATCTACAAGTTTCTGTTTACAGCCAATGTAACGTCTGCTTTCAAGTGGTATAGTCGCTCCGGGAATAGAATCTGCTGCAAGTGATAAATAATTACCTTTAGATTCAAGTTTTTGTTTTGCAACATCAAGAATTTGTTCTTGATTTGAATAAGATTTTATATTTTCTAAAATTTTGTCGCTGTCTCGTTGAATTTGCAGTTGATTGGAATCTATGTTATAAAATCTAGATAATACAAAAATTTGTTCGTCTGTGGGAAATCTGATTCCAGATTCAATCCTACAAAGTTGGCTTTCTTTTATTCCTGTGCGTCTTTGGATTTCTAATAATGAGAATCCTTGTTCTTCTCGAATATTCTTTAAGACAGTTCCAACATACATATAAATTTTCCACCTGTTGTCAATTATAATAGAAAACCAACCATCTTTCTAGTTGTAAAACGAAATTGACATCAATTTTTATAATATTTTAAGAAGCTATTTATACATATGACGGTTGAAAAAGCACGGCAAAAAAAGTAAACTCAAAGTATTATGAGAACGGCGACTATAGAGAGAAACACATCCGAAACTCAGATAAAACTCACGCTTAACCTTGACGGAAGCGGAAAATGTGACGTAAAAAATCCGATTGGCTTTTTTGACCACATGCTTCGTTCTTTCTGCAAGCACGGAATGTTCGACTTAACGGGTGAACTCAAAGGCGACCTTGAAGTTGATCAGCATCACCTGCTTGAAGATACCGGCATTGCATTAGGCATGTGCTTTGCAAAAGCGCTCGGTAACTGTGCAGGAATTTTCAGAAGCGGATTTTTTATTTATCCGATGGATGAATCTCTTCTGCAGGCAAGCGTTGACTTTGGCGGACGTCCGTTTCTTGTATGCAATTCCCAGCTTTCAAATATTCCGCTTGTTTCAATAAATCAGGACGGAAAAGAGTCCAGTTTTCAAACTGATTGTTTTGAAGATTTCTGGCAGGGCTTTGCTGCAAATGCAAAATGTAATCTTCACCTTGATACAATAAGGGGAAGAAGTGATCACCACAAAATGGAAGGCTTATTTAAAGCCGCCGCGCGCGCCATTCGAAGTGCGGTAGAAATCGATCCGAGACGCAACGGTGAAGTTCCTTCGACAAAAGGTGTTATTTAAGTAAGCGCCTGCTGATTTTATATTACGCAGCGTTACCTTAATAAACTTCAGTGCCTGCGCCAAAAAAATGCGCGGGCTTTTTTGTAAAACGGAGCCGGAAGCTTTTTAATAAAATGTGAGTTTCCTGTATTCCTTAAACTGCGAGGTACAAAATGAACATAGATGAAGAAATCCTTAACCTTCTTAAAGACAATGCTCGAATTTCTGTTAAAGACATTTCTGCAATGACAAAGCAGACAGAAGCCGATGTAGAAGCAATTATCCGCAAGCTTGAAAATGACGGCGTTATCATGAAGTACGCCGCAATCATCAATCCTGAAAAAGATGCGGCGGCCAAAGAAAAAGTTGTCGCCGAAATTGAAATACAGGTTCAGCCGGAACGTGAACACGGCTTTGATGGAATAGCCGACAGAATATACCGCTTTCCGCAGGTAAAGTCAGTTTATCTTATGAGCGGCGGTTATGATTTAAA
>JAEEGL015436110.1_pt1 | contig 12241 bp, 8 predicted proteins | sample 9134231 | NCBI WGS metagenome assembly JAEEGL01 (sample SAMN16246548, study PRJNA631951) | gut metagenome | biome: gut microbiome; feature: rumen; material: fiber-attached | host: Bos | place: Iran: Karaj | collected 2018-10
AAACTCGAGGGCCGCCGCCCCCGTATCATGATTGCCAAGATGGGTCAGGACGGTCACGACCGCGGCGCCAAGGTCGTCGCCACCGGCTATGCCGACCTCGGTTTCGATGTCGACATGGGTCCGCTGTTCCAGACTCCCGCCGAGGCTGCCAAACAGGCCGTGGAGAACGACGTGCACATCCTCGGTGCCAGCTCGCTGGCCGCAGGCCACAAGACACTGCTGCCGCAGGTCATCGAAGAGCTCAAGAAGCTTGGCCGTGAGGACATCATGGTCGTCGCCGGCGGTGTCATCCCGCCGCAGGACTACGACTTCCTCTTCAAGGCCGGCGTCGCCGCCGTCTTCGGTCCCGGTACCGTCATCAGCGAGAGCGCCATCAAAATGATGGAACTTCTGCTGGCAAGCCGCGAATAGCACTACATCATTCCGATATGAAAAAGACTGTGTTTTTCATAATGCTCCTCGCCACCGCCTCGGTGGCGAGGGCTTTTGATTTCAGCCAAGCCACTGCCGGAGGCCAGACGCTCTACTACACCGTCACCTCGGGCACCACCGTCACTGTCGTGGCCCCGTCCGACTACTGGGAAGACCACAGTGCCCCCGTCGGCCGTCTTACCGTGCCCGCCACTGTCACCCATAACGGTGTCACATACAATGTCACCGCCGTGGACAACAACGCCTTCCGTGGATGCGAAGAACTCACAGCAGTAGAGCTGCCCGGCAGCGTTACCACCATCGGCTATACAGCCTTCTACAGCTGTCCCGTACTTACATCGGTCCGTCTGGCCGAAGGGGTTGCCGAACTGGGTCGTATGGCCTTCGCCTTCTGTGCCCAACTCGACACCATCGAGCTTCCGGCGACCCTGCGCAAGATAGGTATCAGCGCCTTCCATGGCACAGCCTACGTCAACAACCAGTCGAACTGGAGCGACAGCGTGCTCTACATCGGCCCCTATGTCATCATGGCCAGCAGTCTGGTGACCGGTCCCGTCGATGTTGCCGAAGGCACCCTCGGCATCGGCACCGGTGCCTTCACCTACTGCCACAACATGCGCCAGATCAACCTGCCGTCGTCCCTGCTCTACGTCGGCAACCTGGCACTCTCCGACTGTGAGTCGCTCGACACCATGCGCGTCCGTGCCACCGTGCCGCCCACCTTGGCCGACGATGCATTCAACGGCAGCTCACTTCCGACGGTGGTTGTACCGTGCGGCACACTGTCTGCCTACACCTCAGCACCTTACTGGAGCCAGCTGAACCTCATAGAAGACACATGCACCCAAGGTATCGCCGCCATTGAGGCTGCCGATGCCGTGACAGTAATCAGCATCGACGGTGGCATCGAGGTGCGTGGCGCCGAAGGCAGTCCGCTGGCTGTCTACGACATGAACGGCCGTCGAGTCTGCCATGTGCCGAGTGCAACAGGCTCTCAGCGCATAGCGCTGCCGACCAGAGGAATATATGTAGTAATGATTGCCGGTTCTGCCCCCTACAAGGCTGTCTCCGGAGTGAAATAGACGGTGTCGCGCACCGCAGTATGGTGCGAGTCCACCTTGGTAGCAAGTCGGTTCATGGGTTCCTGAACCGACTTGAATGTTTTCTCAATAAACTTCGTCCCTTGCGGGGTATTGCCCTGTTCCTTCTCGCGTATCTTCGGGTTGGTCTGGTATAGTATCATGGCCATAACCAGATATATGGCGAAGCCTATAAGCACCACGCCGACACCCTTGTTGAAGAAGTTGAGCACCTTGGCGGTGAACCACTCCTGCATAAGTGATGCCAGGCGGCACTTCAGCAGGTCGCATCCAAGTGTGGCTGCCAGCAGTCCAGCAAAGAAGACATATCGGTCCACGCCGACCAGTCCTACTTCGCCGGAGAGGAGAGCGATGACAGAGACCCAATAGATCCAGATGAAAGGATTGAAGATGTTGAGCATGAAGCCCTGAATGGCCTGATGGCGCAGACGGGTGCTGTCGTCGTTGCGGAACTTGAGGCGGCTCTTGGCATCCTGCACCGCCACAGCTTTCTTACGGAAATAGAAAACGCCCATCGCCGCAATAGCGGCGCCGCCGATGCTGGCCACGTAAACATTGTGCAGTGCGGCCTCCATATCGACATTTTTGAGCACCGTAAGCATGAGGAATACCACCACCACATCGCTCGCGCTCACGCCCACCGCAAAGGCCATAGCCTTACGGAAGCCATGCTGTATACTATTCTGTATCAGCCCGAAAAATGCCGGTCCGAAACTAAAGAACAGCGACAGCGCGATACCTGATAATATGCCTACTAACAAGTGCATTGCTCAAAAATTGAATTTGCAAAGATACGAACTTTTTTCGACATGGCAAAAAAAGCTTACCAGAGAGAAAACAAAAAGCCTCCGGCCAGTGGCCGGAGGCTTATGTTCAGTGTTGTATCAACGCCCTGAGACTACTCCTCCTCGCCTTTGGCGATGGCGAGTTTGCCGCGGTAGTAACCGCATTCGGGGCAAACGTGATGATACATTACTTGTGCGCCGCAGTTGCTGCAAGTGGTCAACTGGGCTTTCTCCAACGCGTCGTGCGTTCTTCTCTTGGCCGTTCTGGTCTGCGAGAATCTGTGTTTTGGATGTGGCATATTGTTATTATTTTTATTTGTTTTATTTCAGTTTTTTCAGTGCGTCCCACCTTGGGTCTGTCTCGTTCTCCGGTTTTGCCAGAACTTCGTCAGGCACGATAAAACGTGTCATCTCCGGGTCGCAGTCTCCTTCAGAGTGCCTGTGCTGCATCGGCAGACGCACGGCGACGAACTCGTAGAGCCATTGGCTGAGGTCTATCTCGGTGGCCTTCTCGGGCAGCACCGCCACCTCCTCGTCGTCGCTTGTCTCGCTGTCGCTGAACCTCACGCACAACTGATCGTCACCCTCCACAGGCACTCTCAACTCTCCCAGACAGCGGTCGCACCATGTCGTCAGTTCCCCTTCCAAGTGGAAATGGAACATCAGATTGTGCTCCAATCGATCCATTTCTGCCTTGATTACGACATTTCCACCCCTCAATTCGTCGTTTTCATACCTCTCAAAGAAGGTATCATCAAGCTTGAACACATAGCTATATCTGCCTGGTTTCAAGCCACAAAAGCGCACTGTCGTATCATCATTCCGGCTCATCGTGGCACTCCTTTTGAGGGTGCAAAATTACAAAATAAATTGATACTGGCAAAATAAATCTTCATTTTATCTATTTTTTTGGGATTTCTATACCTGATGACAGTAGAATCATTCCAAATTTGGGCACTTCATAATTCACTTGTTTTCAGTATATTCTATGGTTGTTCTTTGACTGTTCTTTGGTTTAAACCAAAGAACAGTCAAAGAACAACCATCAAACAGTCTGATAATGAACGCCTTTATTATAGCGACATTGGTCGGCTCTTGGTGATGCACCAATGTAGAGGATTCATTACGACTGGTAAGATACTCTCCCTGGCGGCTCTGAACGCTGAAACCCAGGAGGATCCACACACCGTAGTTGTCGACGGCATCAAAAAAAGCACTCAGATGCTGAGGTGGATTAAAGCCTCATGTTGTTAAAAAAAGTTAAATAATGAACACTTTTCGCTTTTTCGTCGTCATATATATAGTCGCGGGGGAAAACGGGACACAAAACAATTGCCCCCCTCATATAATAAATAGTAAAACCGAACAAAATGAAAAGGCTATCGTTATTCGCAGTTTTATTGCTGACAGTCAGCGCTGCCACAGCACAGAAACTTTCGACCTACACCACCACGGTCGACTACCAGGAGTATATCTCCATCGCCTCAACGGGCACACAGCTCACCTCGGTGGTGGGCGACATGGGTCACCAGAGCATCGCCATGCCGTTCAACTTTGAATTCGGCGAGAACACAATCAGTCAAGGCGCTCCGGTAATGGTGCGAGCCGACGGCCACATCATCATGGGCAGTGTGCCTTCTGGCTATTCGTCGGCGGGTTACGACAACGGTTTCACATATTACAGCAATTATTACAATAATTATTGCGCCATAGTGCCGTTCCTGCTGCGCGACGGGCAGATGCCGTCGGGCTCGTCGGGTTGCTGGTGGCAGGTGGAGACCGACGACAACGGCGAGCAGACATTGGTGATTGAGTTTAGCCATGTGCAGCACTATTCCGGCGGTGCCAACGACGACTTCAACTACCAGCTGCGGCTGCACCAGAACGGCAATGTGTCGGTACACTACGGCCACATGGAGAACAACAGCAGCGACACGGCATTCAACTTCCTTATGGTAGGCAAAGCCATCGACGAGAGGGTTCTGCTTGCCGGCACATGGAACTCGCCTACAGCGATGTCGCCGTCGAACCTTGCGAGCGGCAGCAGCAGCGGTGCCGCCATCACACCTTATATATATGGCATTCCCGACAGCAGCCTTGTGGTGATCTATGAGCGACCCGAGCCGCCATGCCAGAGGCCCATGAATCTAAGAGTCAGCGACCTATCTGTCGACGAAGCCACTGTGACATGGACCGGCACACCGTCGGCCAACAGTTACTGGGTGGAGTACGACACGGTGAGCTACAGCACGCATGGCGGGGCAGCCAACCGCAACGGTTTCAGCACCGGCGACACCACCGTCACCCTTTCTTCGCTGCTGCCCAACAAGCACTATTGGTTCTACGTGCGGTCGGACTGCGGGAGCGACAGCAGTAGTTGGCAGTCCATCGACTTCTACACCACCTGCCCACCTATCAGTCACAGCGCTTTGCCGTGGACCGAGGACTTCCAGACCTATACCACCAATGCCACCCAACATACCATATTCACCTCGGGTTGCTGGCGGCGCAGCAACAGTCAGGCAGGCGTAAGCTACCAGAATACACCCACCACACTGCGGCGACTCAGTATGCATGTCAACGGTTCGAACAACAATACCCTAGTGGTGGCGCTGCCTCCGTTCGACAGCGTAGCCGACTTGGAGATAACTTTCTCAGTGTACTATGACAACGACGGCTCCCTCTCGGTAGGTGTGCTCGACGATGCCGCCAGTTTCGGCTCGTTCGTGCCGCTGCAGGTCGTCGACGTGCCTACCAATACCTGGACCGAGCGCACGGTGCGCCTCACAGGCTACAACGGCGAGGGAAACACCATAGCGTTCAGGCTCAGCTATGGCGGTAGCATATGGTCGCAGGCCTATCTCGACGACATCGACGTGCACTTGGCCTCGGCTTGCCCTGCGGTGCAGGAGATAAGCGTAGACAGCGTGGGTGCCACGACAGCCGTGGTGAGTTGGGTCGACCCCAACAACGTGGGCAGCTATCAGGTGACCTACTATCCTACCTCCACGCCCACCTTGGCCGCCACGGTGACATCCACCAGCCTGTCGGCCACCATCACCGGCTTGACACCCGACATCGACTACACCGTCGAGGTGGCCGCCCTGTGCGGCACAACGGCATCGTCGGCCGTAACCGACACCCTGCATACATTCTGTCTGCCGATGGCGCTACCGTTCAGTGAGAGTTTCGAAGCGCTGTCCATGCCTGCCTGCTGGGAGATTGCGGCACTGCGCTTTTGGAACAGCACATCAACCGTTTACCACCCCGCCATCTGCGACACCATGGTGCACAGCGGTGCCCGCTCGCTGATGCTCACCTCACGGCGTCCCTCCAGCAGCGCGAAAGACGCCACATGGGTGGTGCTGCCGCGCACCACCGTGACGCCCGACAGGCTGATGCTCGACTTCAGCTACCGCGTGCCCCTGTGGTGGGATGTTGTGGAGCTGGCCGTGGGTATCACCACCACCGACAACGACACCAGCGGATTCCACCGCATGTTCACCATAAGGCCTGCCGACGACCAGTGGCACCGCTACAACGTCGACTTCGGCCTCTATACCGGCAGCGAGGGACGCATAGCGCTGCTGCAGATCAACCACACCGAACGCGGTTACTGGGCTTCGCGCCCTGCCGACTACGGTTTCCTCGACAGCCTGCAGGTGAGCGAGATGTCCAACTGCACCCGTCCTCTGTCGGTGACATGCAGCAACATCACCGCGACATCGGTCACCGTCAGCTGGGCAGAGCCCAACAGCGTGGGTACCTACGAAGTGAGCTGCGGCTCGCAGAGCCAGACCGTGAGCGGTGCCACCACGTGTACGTTTAACGGCCTCACACCGCAGACCACCTATACTGTAAGTGTGCGGCGCCTCTGCTCAGGAGTTCTCACCGACGCCCGCACAACGACTTTCAGCACCGACTGCACTCCCGAAAGCCTGCCGTGGAGCGAGGGCTTCGAGTCGTGGAGCAACGACGGCTTCGATGCCTGCTGGGCTCGTTTTGCAAGCTACAGCGGCCAGATATGCGAGGCATCGACCATGTTCCACCGCACCGGTTCCAAGGGGCTCTTCATCCGTTCGCCACGCAACTATGACACCTACAGCGACCAGAAGACCATGGTCGTGCTGCCATGGTTCGATGCTCCAGTCAACAATCTCATCATAGGTTTCTATGTCAAGGACGCCAACGGCCTGTTCGAGCTCGGCGTGGTCACCAATGCCTCGGACAGCAGCACCTTTATACTGATAGACACCGTCACTCCCGGCACGGGCAGCTGGTGGTACTACGAGCACACATTGACGGACTATACTGGTCCGCAAGGGCGGCTGGCACTGCGCTATAGCTGTCAGGGCACCAGCTACAAGTACACCGGTGTGGACGACATCACCGTCGCCCTGGCCGCCACGTGCAGCCGTCCCGACAGCCTCGTGGTCGACAGCACAAGCCTCAACACCATCAGCGTCACCGTGGCCGACCATAACGCCGCCGGCCACTACCGCTTGTGGTGGAGCGACGGCACACAGACCGACTCGGCCGATATAACAAGCTACAGCTATACAATCACAGGCTTGAACCACTCGACACGCTACAGTCTCGAGGCCGCAACCATCTGCGCGTCCGACAGCAGCCTTACCCTGACTTGCGACATCATGACTGCAACGCTCTGCGGCATCATCAGCCATGCCGACCTGCCCTATACGGAGACTTTCGACAACGGAGTGCCCTACTGCACCTCGTTTATCGACTATACCAACCCCAACATCGGCGGCAACCGCACTACAGACTCGCGCTACCACGGCACCTCCGGCAGGTCGTTCGCACCCACGGTACACAACAACGAGGAGCCTGTATTCCTCGTTCTACCCGAAGTCGACAGCCTCGGTGACCTGGCTCTTCACTTCTGGGCACAGAACTCATACTGGCAGGACAACAAGATTACCGTCGGCGTGATGAGTGACCCGGCCGACACCACCACCTTCACCGCCGTGCAGACAGTGCTGCCCACAGTAAGCTATACATGGGAGGAATGCCATGTGTCGCTCGGTGGATATAGCGGCACCGGACGCCATGTGGCGATGCGCCTTGGCGTGCGTGGCACCTCCTTAGCCGACATGCGCTGGATAGACGACGTGACGCTGATGCAGGACCTCACATGCCTGCCACCCGACTCGGTGACGGTGGCCGCCATCGACAGCGGCACAGTCACCCTCGTGGTCCACGACCCGCGCCATGTGGGCCACTACCGCCTGACCGTCGATGGCGGCGACACCACCGAGTGGACAACCGACACCATAGTCGTCGGCGGACTGCAGATGGCTACCGACTACACGGTGCGTGTTGCCTCGATATGCGCCGACGGAGCCGTAACCATACCGGTAAGTGTCGCTTTCACCACCGAATGCGGCACCTATCCCCTGCCCTACGCCGAAGACTTCGAGACACAGCCGCTCTACCACATGGCACGGTGCTGGCAAACGGACGACTCAGCCACCAACAGCCCAAATGTCACCCAGCTTACCTATACCTACAGCGGAGCTCAAGCACTCTCGGGGTCAATCCATGCTGAAGACAGCTGCATCAGTTTTTCCACACCGCAGATTGCCGTGGATGACACAGCTCTGTCCATCACTTTCCATATCTACGGCAGACAATCGTATACCGACAGCAACTACCATGCTCATCCTCAGCCTACTTACTTCGAGGTTGGATGGAAAGACCACACCGGGGCCGAGGTGCTCCTGTATGCAGAGAGCCTGCCGGCGAATAACTCGTACGACATGACCTGGACCCGTGTAAGCTTCGACGGCCATGGCATACCGCTCGGCAGGGGGGCGCTGACTTTCCGCATCATACGTCATCCGGCATCATCATGGGGCAGCTATGCTATAGACAGCGTCGCCATAGAGCGCATCTTCCACGAGCCTGTGCCTGCCCCGTGCCTTGCAGTGGACACTATCGCCGTTAGCGAAACCGGACTTGGCGACATCGCCGTAGAGTGGACCGCAAGCGGCGAAGAGCAAGCCTGGCAGGTGCACCTTTTCTCCCCAATCATAGACAGCCTGATTGACTGCGACACGACATATTTCTTACTCAGCAACCTCGAAGCGGCTACGGCCTACAGCGTCAGCGTGCGCCCCCTGTGCGACGACGAGACCGTGCTGTGGAGCGACACCGTAGACTTCACCACCGGCAGTTGCCCGACGGTGAGCGACGTGACTGCCACAGCGACGTCGTCACACACCGCCACAGCCACTTGGACTGCGACCACCGAAGGACCTTGGCGCGTGGAATACGGCCTCACGGGCTTCAACCAAGGCGAGGGGGCAAGCATCACTGTAAGCCAACCCATGGTGACACTCGACTCACTTGAAAGCAACACATCCTATGATTTTTACGTCGCCACGCTCTGCGGCGAAAGATACCGCAGCGTATGGAGCAACGTGGTCACCTTCACCACCTACAATGACGGTGTCGGAACCGTAACGAAAAACAGCGTCAGCATCACCCCGAATCCTGCGAATAGCAGTATCGCCGTTATCGGAGCAGAGGGTCCCTGCGATGTAATGCTGCGCGATGTGTCTGGGCGTGTGGTGCTCGTACGGCATGGGGTGACCGACGGACATGCCATACCCGTTGACTGCCTGCCGCAAGGAGCCTACTATGCAAGCATCACCTCGGAAAAAGCAACATACACAATGAAGCTTATAGTCATGCACGGAGGCGTACGCTAAGAGTTACGGATTTAGGTTGTAGCGTCAGCCCCTTCATAATTCGGATTTCAAAACACTGGGTCCTCCCGCTCTGTTTATCTATTGTTCTTCCGTCGTTCTTCTATCAACCATAGAAGAACGACGGAATAACAATAGATAAACAATTGAAAAAGGGTGCTACTTTACAGCGGCCCTGGCGGGATCATGGTGAAAAAATATTTTGCCATATCCGATTTATTTTGTATTTTTGTGGTGTAAACCAATTGTCTAATCCAAAAGCCTAACACCTGATGGAGAAGCGAATAGGAACAATAACCATACTCTTGCGCGACCGCGAAGTGTCGCTTTCTGTCAACAAATTGCTGTCCGAACATGCCGGTATTATTCTCTGCCGGCAGGGTTTGCCATTCCACGACCGTCCCGTTGCCGTCATCTCTCTCATCGTCGAGGGGACGGTGAACGAAATCAATGCTTTGACGGGCCAACTGGGCCGCCTGCCCGGCGTGGAGTGCAAAGCCGTCGTTACCAGAAACAATTAATCTTAAAAACAATAATAAAATGAAACATCAGAATTTCATAGACCGTGACAAGCTCTACGGCATGATTGACCAACCGGCACCCAGCGAAAGCGAGCTGAACGACATCCTCAACAAAGCCCGCCAGCTGAAAGGACTGAATCTTCAGGATGTGGCCCACCTGCTGAACGTGAAAGACGAGACCGGTATAAAGAAAATACTCGACACCGCCGAATACGCCAAGAACGAGATTTACGGCCGCCGTCTTGTGCTGTTCGCACCCATCTACACCGGCAACGCCTGCGTGAACAACTGCGTCTACTGCGGCTTCCGTCGCGACAACAAGGCGTTGAAGCGCAAAATACTGACCCTTGACGAGATCGAGGCCGAGACGCTGCAGCTGCTGCGCATGGGTCACAAGCGCGCCCTGCTCATCTGCGGCGAGAGCCCGCGAAACGACGCCAACTACATGGTGGAGGCCATACGCCGCACCTATGCCGCCAAAGACGAGAAAGGCAGCACCATCCGCCGCATCAACGTGGAGCTGGCACCCATGAGCGTCGAGGACTACGCCAAGCTGAAAGCAGAGAAAATAGGCACCTACGTCTGCTTCCAGGAGACCTACGACCCGGTGGAGTATGCCAAGTTCCATCCCGCCGGCACCCCCAAGGCCGACTACCTGTACCGCCTCACCTGCATGGACCGTGCCCAAGAGGGCGGCATCAACGACGTGGGAATCGGCGCCCTGTTCGGATTGGTCGACTACCGCTTCGAGATTCTGGCCATCATGGAGCATGCACGCCATCTGGAAGAGGACTACGGCTGCGGCCCCCACACCGTCTCCTTCCCCCGCATCGAGCCAGCCGAAGGCACCCCCTTCAGCCTGCCGGAGAATATCCCCCACCCCGTGAGCGACAAAGACTTCATGAAGATTGTTGCCATCATCCGCATTGCCATGCCCTACACCGGTATCATCATCAGCACGCGCGAGCGTCCCGAACTGCGCGACCAGCTGGTGCGCTACGGTGTGAGCCAGATAAGCGCCGCGTCGGAGACCAACCCCGGCGGCTACGAGGAGGACAACAACAGCAGCGAGGCCAAGCCCTACGAGAAGACCGGCAATACTGGCGCCCAGTTTACCCTTGGCGACCACCGCTCGCTCGACGAGGTCATCAGTATGATGATCGATGGCGGCTACATCCCCTCGTTCTGCACCGGCTGCTACCGCAAAGGACGCGTGGGTGCCGACTTCATGGACCTGGCAAAGCCGGGCCTCATCAAGGAGTATTGCAAGCCCAACGCCATGTTTACCTTCCGCGAGTACCTCGAGGACTACGCCTCTCCCGCCACCAAGGAGAAAGGACTGCGCCTGCTCAAGGAACTGACCCAGACTTTCACCAAGGAAGAGCTCAAGAAGCGCGTCGAAGGCAACCTCTGCAAGATTGGCGACGGCCAGCGAGACCTCTATTTCTAAGCAACTTAACAACAGCCTGTTGATATCTAAAGTCGGCAGGCTGTTTTCTTTTTATTTGAAAGGTGTACCTTTGCATCGTCAAAACAAATTGAAAACAACACATTTATTAACCAATCAAAAACATCGAATTATGAAAAAAGCATTATTCACAATCGCACTGGCCGCTTTCGCATTTATGGCCAACGCACAGTTCGTCGTCGGAGGCCAGATTGGCTTCTACTCTGACGGTGGTAACACCCACTTCAACCATGTAGATCCCGTCGCCGCCGCGTCGTACGACTACAACACCCCGGGCTACACTGAGGTCAACTACAACAGCTTCACCTTCCTGCCCAAGATTGGCTACAACCTGAGCGACAAGATGCAGGTTGGTGCCAAACTCGGCATCGAATGGAACAAGACTGTCGACCACAGCGGCTATGACTTCATCCGCAGTCAAGTGCCCGAATTTGAAGGCTGGCAGTCCGAGACAAGCCTCGGCTTTGTCTTCGCCCCCTACTTCCGCTACAACTTCGCCAACAGCGGCAAGTTCACCTTCTTCTGCGAGGCCCAGCTGACCTTCCAGTTAAACCCCAACGCCAAGCGCCATCTCTATGAGAGCGCCTACACCCTTGGTGGCATAAACGTCGCCGAAGTTGATGAGATTGACGAGACCTACTCGTTCAAGTCGACCAGCATCGCCCTGACCGTGGTGCCCGGCATCAACTACAAGTTCAACGACAAGTTCTCGGCCGACCTCTACATCGACCTGCTTGGCCTTGGCTTCAGCCACCGCACCACCACCACCTTCAACGACCTGACCGCCGGTGGCGTGGCCGATACCTATGAGACCACCCGCAGCTACAACAGCTTCTACCTGATGGCTAACACTGACGCCCAGACCCTGGCCAACCACCTCAACCTGTTCCGCCTCGGCTTCAACTACCACTTCTAAACCTTCGAAGAAAAGTTTTCATGGTTTTGATAGAGAAAGGGGCTTCCCTCAACGGGAAGCCCCTTCTCATTTTGCTTATCTCTTGTGTCAGGCGTCGGCGAAGACCTTGCCGTCGCCGAGCGTGACCTGCAGCTTGGTGTACTCGCAGTGGAATTCGTTGCGCAGGCGGTCGAGGTAGCGGCGGCTCTCCCAGTGGCACATGGGAAGGTCGTGCAACAGGCAGTTGCCGCAGGTCTCGGGAGTGGTGGCGGGCACCTCGGTCTGGGTGAGTATCCACTCGAGGCACTC
>JAEEGL016132099.1_pt1 | contig 12241 bp, 10 predicted proteins | sample 9134231 | NCBI WGS metagenome assembly JAEEGL01 (sample SAMN16246548, study PRJNA631951) | gut metagenome | biome: gut microbiome; feature: rumen; material: fiber-attached | host: Bos | place: Iran: Karaj | collected 2018-10
ACCTCTCCCGCCGCGTCACGGTCATCGACGGCAAGACACGGCGCGGCGCGCTGCCCCGCTTCGGCATGCCCGAGACCGTCGGCCGGGAGCTCACCGGCAAGACGCTGGGCCTTGTGGGCAGCGGCCATGTGGCGCGGGAGCTCGCGCAGATCGCGCGGGACGGCTTCCGCATGGAGCTCCGCTGCTTCAGCGCCCACCGCAGCGCCGCGGAGATCGAAGCGCTGGGCTTCCGCCCGGCCTCCTCGCTGCCGGAGCTCTTTGCCTCCTGCGACTATGTGAGCCTCCATTGCCTGTTGACGACGGAGACCTATCATTTGGTCGATGCCGCGCTGCTGCGCGCGTCGAACCCCGGCCTGATCCTTATCAACACGGCCCGCGGCGGGCTGATCGACGAGGCGGCGCTCTATGAAGCGCTGCGGGACGGAACGCTTACGGCGGCCGGGCTGGATGTGTTTGAACGGCAGCCGCCCGCAACGGACAACCCGCTGCTGAGCCTGGATAATTTTCTTGCGGGCATGCACGTCGGCGGCAGTACGCACGAGGCCCTGGAGCGGAACGGCCGGACCGTCGTGGACGCCGTCTTCGATGCCCTGGGCATAGAGGAAAAATAAAAAGCAAAGACCACCCGCGCAGCGGGTGGTCTTTGCTTCAATGCTCTTTCGGATAGATGTGGTTGACGCCCTTCTCGGTCAGATGACGGCGGATGTCCAGGCCGAGCAGCTCCTGGATCACGAGCTCCCCGAGATACAGGATGCGGCAGCCCTCCAGCAGATGGCCCGCATAGGCCCCGTTCCGGTCCGAGATCGTACAATGCAGGTGCGGCTGCCCGTCGCAGATGAAGCCCTCGACGCTGACAACCTCGAGCGGCACGTCGGTTTTTTCATCGATGTATACCTCGGCGGGGTAGCCGGTCGTCGAGATCATGTGCAGCCGCGAGCGGTCAAAGGTGGCGATCCCGCTGACGACGACGGCGTTCTCGATTCGCTCCTCCCGGATCAGTCGCTCGACGCTGCCGAGCAGGTCCTCGCCCTGCACGAGCTTGAGAATAAAGGTCCGCCCGACGCGGTCGGATACGAATGTTTCCATGAGGATCCCTCCCTGTGCTTGATGGACCCAGTATAGCATCTTTCCGGCCGGGGAGCAAGAGTGCCGGCACAGGCGCAGGGAACACAAATCGGCGCTTGTGGGACGGCAGTACATGTGCTATAGTAGAGACGGAAGCGGCGATCGTCGGCGACAGCGGGCGGAAACCGCGCGGCTTCCAAAGGAGGATACGAACGTGAAAAGAGCATTGTCAAGCCTTTTGATCCTGGCGCTGGTGCTGTCTCTGGCCGCGTCCGCGGCAGCCGGGCCCCTGACCCTCTATACGGCAAAGGACGGCGTCAAGGTTTACGCGGACAAGAACACGAGCGCCATGGTGGTGAAGACCCTTTCGAAGGGCGAGGCCGTTCAGATCGAAGACTCCGTGACGGGCTGGTACGCGATACGGGTCGAGGACCCGAGCGGAGACGGCCAGATGCTTGGCTGGATCCCGGCCGCCGACTTGACGACGGTCGCGCCCTGCGTCCACAGCTGGGGCGCGTGGACCGTCACAAAACAGCCCACCTGCACGGCCAAGGGGCAAAAGACGCGCGTCTGCCAGCTTTGCGGCGAGAAGGAGACCGCGGCGGTCGACAAGCTGCCCCACACTTACGGAAACTGGTTCGTGCGGCGTGAGGCGACCTGCACCGCCGAGGGAGAGTATTACCGCGTGTGCCAGGTCTGCGGCCACGAGGAGACTTCGGTGATCGAAAAGAAGCCGCACACCTACGGGGACTGGGTGGTCCTGCGCGATGCGACCTGCACCGCGACCGGCCTGAAGGCCCGCTGGTGCTCGGTCTGCGGCTATGAGAAGGACAAGGTGATCGACAAGCTCCCGCACGCCTACGGTCCGTGGACCGTGACGACCGAGGCGACCGATCACTCCGCCGGGGTGGAAACGCGCGTATGCCAGGTCTGCGGCCACGCCCAGACGCGCAGCTTCGATCCCCCCGGAACGCTTCGCCGCGGCGACAAGGGCGATGCGGTGAAGGAGATCCAGACGCTCCTGGTGGAACAGGGCTATCTGGAGAAGAAGAAAGCTGACGGCTCCTTCGGCGGCGGGACCGAGAAGGCCATCAAACAATTCCAGAAGGACCAGGGCATCACGGTCGACGGCGTCGCCTGGCCCGAGACCATCCGCCGCCTGCACCACGATTTCGGCGAATGGGAGGTCGTGATCCCGCTCAGCCGCTATACAGACGGCGAGAGCATCCGTGTCTGCCGGGAGTGCGGCTATACCGAGCGCAGGATCGTGAAAGCGAGTCCCGCCTTCGCCCGCAAGGACGAGGGGAACGGCATCAAGACGATCCAGAACATGCTCAACGCCCTCGGCTTTGACTGCGGAGAAGCAGACGGTTCCTTCGGCGGAAAGCTTGAGCGCGCGTGGGAGAGCTTCGCCCTGGAGAATAACGCCACGCCGGAGCTGGACTGCCTGCGCCCGGGGGACATCGACCTGCTGACGAACGCCTGGATCGCCGGCCTGGGCGAGGACGCCTGGAGGGGCCAGGGCGACAGGACCACCCCGGTCAACCTGATCCTGACGGTCACGCTCACCGGGGAAGAGAACGGCATCCAGTACTTTGACTGGACCGTCTCGAACCTCGGACGGGAGAAGTGCCGCTTCGTCGGGCTGCTGCTCGGCTTCGGCCCGGAGGCCGACTTCACCGCGGACAATCAGGTCGTGGTCATCGACCGCGCCCGCCTGAAGGCGGACGGTCAGAACCGCCTTTCCGGCAGCTTCTGCGTTCCCTACGACTGGACTGTGCCGCTGTCCTTCTGCGCCATTGCGACCGAGGACGGCACCGGTGCGGTCTGGACCAGCAACAGCGTCTTCTCCGGCACGGGTTCCTGAACCAGCGGGGCAGCGCGTTTCCAGATCCTGCATACGAAAAAAGCAGCGCCGTTTCAACGGCGCTGCTTCGTATTTTATGTGTGGTGTTCTGCGCTTACTTGGCGCGCTTCAGGGCGATGGAGTAGACGTCCCCGAATTCCTGCACGATAGCTTTGTATGTGTCGCTGCCCGCGAAGCGCAGCTTCGAGTCCCCGTTGCGCAGGTCATGGACGCACAGGAGCTGATCGCCCCAGAAGTAGAAGGTAACGGCGGAGTGCTGTCCCACACGGTAGGCGTCGGCAAAGAAGACCAGCCCGTCCGCGTAGTAGAAGCCGATCCGATACCCGGTGTTGGGATCGTCATAAGTCGAGGAGGTATACCAGGACTTGCGGTTCCCATCGGAGTCCTTCCGGCTGTAATAGGTCTTGTTTACGACGTCCTTCTTCTCCGTGTCGGTATACGACACACCGTAGACCAGGTTGTCCCGCAGCGCGATGGCGTACGGAGAAGTGGGATTGGACGGGATGCTCACGGTAGACGGGACATACGAGGGAACGTCGATGATGATAGAGATGTTGGAGGCCTCTGTGAAGCTGGCGGTGATCTGCTCCACATAGCGGTCGCAGACAGAGCGGTTGCGGGTCGGGTAGAACATCTTGATCAGGTAGATGACCTGGTCGGAGAGGACGCCCTGAAAATAGTAGATGTCGCTGCCGTTGTAGCCGCTCAGAGAGAACTTCGTGGCCTTTTTCGAATCATAGGTGGGATTCGGATAATCCTGCTTCAGGGAACTGTACAGACTGTTGAAATAGACCGAATCCTGCTGATAGTACAGATAGGTGTCGATCTCGGTCAGGATCAGGTCCATGTTTTGATCATAGTTCGTGAAGTAGGTGGTCGTGTAGGCGTTGTTCCGGTCGCGCTCGACGTTGGTCGAGTAGAAGCCGGAGGGAAGCGTGACGCAGGCGCCGCCGTCAAAATAGAAGATGTTCTGGTTGTATACCGGAGCCGGTGTGGTCATGGCGCCGAGGAAAGTGAAAAACTTCCGGCCGTTCCAGCCCATGCGCCCGTCCGCGGTCGTGAAAAAGCAATAGCCGGACTTTTCGGCGAGGACCGTGACCTCCGTGCCGTTGGCCACCGTACCCAATACCCCGTTGCCCTCCTGCGGCTTCGGCATGAAATAAATACTGCCGTTTGCGCGGCTGGCGGTCACGGTCGCGCGCAGCGGCGTCTGATAATAACAGTCGGAGGTGGGGTATTCCAGCGGAACGTTCAGATTGGACGTGGTCGAATAGGCGCTGTCGGCCATGGCCAGTCCCGGCACGGACAGCGTGAGCAGGACAACGCAGAGCAAACAGGCGATAAGACGTTTCATTATGTGCAACCTCCCAATATAGTTGTTCGCGGGCTTTCTGCGGCCGGTCGGACGTTTGACCGACCGCGCGATTCGACCGATGCCTTCTTCTTGTAAAATACCATATCCGACGCCGGGGCATCAAGCTCTTTTTTGTGCCGCGCCGGAAAGGGGAAACCGGTTTTTCGGGAACGGGGACCCTTTGCCGTACAGGCCGCTCGATCTTGTCGTCTGTGGATAGGACGGCGGTGCGCAGGATTTGTTCCCATCAGAAGCTTAACAGCCGACAGAGCAAAGCGAACCCCCTGCCGTATGGGCGGCGGGGGCTTCGCTTTGCATGGGTGCGGCGGTTCGGTCGGCGGAGAAGGCAATCAGGGCATCTGCCGGATCGCGGCGATGACCTCTGCCCGCACCCGGGCTCCCTCCGGTATGGGGTAGAGCGCGTAGGCGTGGTTCATCTTTTCGCCCTCGACATAGCGCAGCGTCACGCCCTCCCGCTCGCAGCGGGCCTTCAGGCTTCGTGCGTCGGGAAGAAAGATCTCATGCGTGCCGACATACAGGGTCAGGGGCGCGAGGCCGGTCAGCTCCCCGAACAGCGGGCTGAGCCGATAGTCGCGGGTATCCGTGCTCCCTGCTCAGTTCTGACCGGCGTCGCGCAGCATGTCCCGCACGAGCGTGGGGTCCTGCCGCGCCAGCTTTTCCGGGATCTCCGTCTCCATGCCGATATCGAGCCAGGGGGAGAAGAGCACGATCTGCCCGGGCTGAGGAAGGGCCGTTTCCCGCAGCAGGTATTCCGCGAACGCAAGGGCGAGCCCGCCGCCCGCGGAGTCTCCGATCATGGCGATGTGCTCGGCGCCGACGCTCTCCGCAAGCCGCTCCCACAGCCCGTGCAGAAAGGCGAAGGTCTCCTCAAATCGGTGCTCCGGCGCCCGCTTGTAGAGGGGAAAGACCACCGAGGCGTCGGTATCCCGCGCGATCCGGTCGCAGAGCTGCCAGTGCTGCGGGACCGGCGCCTCGCAGTAGGAGCCGCCGTGCAGATACAGCACGAGCTTCCGGCGGCCCTTTTCGAGCCAGATCGTCTCCACGCCGTCGATCTCTTCCCGGGCGATCCGCGAGCGGATCTTTTTGACCGGCAGCTCGGCCGGCTGTCGGTTCAGTTCGCGCAGCTTCTCAAAATACGCCGCGCGGGCCGCGGGGTCGCCGCCCATCTTCTTGTATCCGTTGGTCCTGAGCACAAGCCAGGCCACTTTGCTCATGATGCTGGCCATGGTGGGAGCCTCCTGTGATTTTCATATGACCTCAGGGCGTTCCGCCCGTCAGATCGCAGGCGAAGAGGTCCGCGAAGATCTGCCCGGTATAGCGGAGCCGCCCCCTCTCGTCCACCTGCCCGGCGAGGTGGTAGCGCTCGTCGTCGATCGTAAAGCTGCCCGCGGGGAGATTCGTTACGACCTCGCAGCTCTCGTCCGGGCTGCCGTAGAACACGAGCGCGGCCCGGTAGCCGTTCATCCTTTCGTTGATGAAGGCAAGCGCCTCCGGGGGTGCCATGAGACAGAGAGCCGTGGAGAGACAGTCGGCGTAGGCCGCGTCCTCTCCGATGACCGTGGCGGTGGCGATCCCGCGCTGCCGCTCGTCTGCTGCTGGCGTGTTGGCCGGCCAGCCTGTCACGGGGGAGAGGATGTGACAGTAGCGGATCCCGTCCGCGATGCGGCAGTGATCGTAATCGCCGCTGGTCGACAGGCCGCAGCGCGCGGCCGGGACGGTGATGTAGCTGATGTCGCCCCCGCTCAGCCCGCGGGGCTTTTTCATCCCGAGAAGAAAGACGTTTTCCTCGCCCTCACGGCCGCTCAGCAGGCTGAGACTGCTTCCGCCGCAGCTGAAGTAGCCGTATTCATATCCCCGCTCCCGCATGAGCGCGGCACAGGCGTCGGCCGCATAGCCCTTTGCGACGCCGCCGAGGTCGAGCTGCGCCTCGAAGGTCCGGCCGTTCACTGTCACGGCGGGGATCGCCTTCTCGAGCCGCCACGGCTCCTCTCCGCCGCCGGTCAACTGTACGCCGGAGAAATCCGCCAGCGCCGCAAAGGCGCGGATGTAGCTCTCCTCCGGCGGGTAGGCTTCGCTGAGCGGCTCGTCCGTGCCGATCTCAGCAAAGCGCGGCGAAAAGCCCCAGAGATCCACGAGGGGAAAGACGCAGGGATCGTACAGCCCGTCGGTGTCCGCCCAGGCGCGCTTTGCGATCTGCAGGATCTGCGCCGTGTGCCCGCCGATCTCCAGGCTCTCTCCGCAGGGCAGCGCGTTGAAGCGCGCAACGTCCGAGCTCTCGATGCTGACCGAGACGGCGTTCTCGATCTCCGCGAGCAGGTCCTTCAGTTCCTTCCAGACGCGCTGGAAGCGTCCCTCCGCCGCGGGGTCCGAGAAGTCGTCGAACACGACCATGGAGCAGACCGTCCCAAAATAGGCCGTCGTGACCTTGCTCTTCCCGCTCAGGGAGGCCGTCTCCGCCGCGGGCTCCGTCTGCGGAGGCGCGGTGGGCGCCGGCGTTTCGACAGCCGTCTCCGGCACGGCGGGTCCGCCGCAGCCGCAGAGAGTCAGCAGAAGCAGCGCCAGCCCGAACGCCAGGAGCTGTTTTAATCTTTCCCGCATTCCCGTTCACTCTCCAAAAAATCGGAGCGGGCATGGCTTCCGTCATGCCCGGCCCGAATGCCTGTATGCCTGTTCGCTATTTGTAATTCCAGAGGTAGTTGGCCGCCGTGCGGTAGCAGTTGCGCACCATCTGTCCCGACAGCGTGCCGTCGGCCGTCGTGCCGGTGTATACGATGGAGGTGCCGGTAATGGCTTTCCGGCTGTAGTCGTCGATCGTGTATTCCCAGTCGCCGTCGTAGTCCCTGACCAGCCCGTCGGTGAAGGCGTCGAAAGCCGCCGCCGAGTCAATCACCGCGCCGAGATAGGCGTCCAGCTTCTCCTGCGGTACCGAGAAATAATCGGGCTTGCGCGTGCCGTCCTCCACGACGCGATAGGCGAGGACCTCCCGGCTGTCCGTGTCGACGACGATGAGCAGCACGAAGGGATTCGGCTTGGCAGAGTCGTAGGGAGCGCGATAGGCGCCCTCATAGTTGAAGCTCTGTGCGCCCTCCACCTTCATGGCCAGCACGTTCCGGCCGTCCGCGTCCGCTCCCTCGGCGGCGAAGAGGACCGAGCCCAGCTTCTTTGCGTCGGGCTGATACTCGCTCGAGACGGGCGCATACGCCGCCGGCCAGATCTCGTTCAGCTCCTCCAGGCTCTGCGTCAGCGTCTCGGAGAAATAGCCGTATACGTTTTTGGCGTAGTTGGCCGCCGTGCGGACGGCATAGAGCACGGCGCGGCTCGTCGCGCTCGCGCCGCTGACAGGCGAGATGCGCATATCCGGCAGCGCGAACTCCCCTTCATAGGCCTCCTGCAGATAGCTCTCGGTGATCTGCTCGGGGAAGCCCTCGGTCTGCGCGAAACTGTCCAGCATCCAGACCCCCGTGACGAGCCCGTCGCGGGAAATCTCCACGCCCATCGTGACGGTGGGCGACTCGTCCATGTGCACGCCGTAGTTGCCGACGGCGCGGATCAGCACGCCGTCCTCGGTCAGGGAGACGTCCTCGACCTGACCGAGATCCTCAAAGACGCGGTAATCCTCCTCCAGAGCCTCCAACGTCCGGGCTTCGGGACGGAAATCCAGCCCGCCGCGGAAGCAGTCGGAAAAACCGGCGTACAGCGTTAGATCTTTCTCGATCGCCGCCGCCGGATCAAAGCCCGCCGCCGGGTCCTCCGCCGTGAACCAGCCGACGAAGTCCCAGCCGGGGATCGAAGGATCCTCCGCCGCAAAGGGCTGTTTGCTCGAAACGGTAAGCGTCTCCTTTTCCTCCCCGTTCACGATCAGCTTGACGCTGTGCCCCGCACCGCAGGCCGTGAGCAGGAAGACCGTCAGCGCGGCGGCCAAAAACAGGACCCACGCGCGCCGCTTCATTTTCATGGCAATTCCCCCATTCGTCCTCGGCTCCGGCAGGGAATGCCCTGCCGGAGCCGCAGGAAATGGCTGTTTTCGTCTGTTCGCCCGTATACAGAATACGCGTTGGCTTTCGCCCGTTTATTCCATCGGGTCGAAGAACGCGTAGTTCTGCGGACGCATCTTGTAGGTCGCCCAGGTCTCGACGTTGCTGCTGTCGCCGTCCGCGGTGCCCATGATGAGCGCGCAGACAAAGACGCAGTTGTGGAGCACGTCGTAGGTCATGCTGGCGTCCTCCATCTTCGTGCCGTAGGCGTCATACAGCGACCAGGCGCGCTTCATATCCTCGCGCACATAGTGGTTGGCGTTGACGAGCGGCATGCCGAAGGCGATCGGCTGCCCGGACATCGCCGCGCCAATACCCGCTTCCACACCGGCTGCATCCGGATACTCGATGATGCCCTCGCCGCGCTCCTGCAGGAGCATGTTGTCGCCGGTGACGGTGGCATAGTAGTGGACGCCGTAGCCCTTGGCCGCCGCAGCCACGTTCAGGGGACCGCAGGCAAGGCCGGTGTTCAGATCGGCATAGGGATGCCAGATGTACATCGGATCGCTCGCGCCGTAGGAGTCCTTCTTGGGGATGACTTCGCCGTTCTCATACCACACCATCCCGCCGACGCCCTGCGTGGTCTCGCGGAAAATGCTGTCCGCCAGGACGATGATGCTGATCGTGCCGTCGTTGATGGTCTTGTCGCTGTCGACATAGGCGTTGTTGCCGAAGATGCCCTTCTGCTCATCCACGTCACGCACGACAATGAAGTAATAGTCGGTCCAGTGGTGGGCGTTGGGAGCCAGGCAAGCAAAGTCCAGGATCTCGGCCAGCTCCGCGTCCGTGGGCGCGTTCTCGATGCCGGGCTTGAAGAAACCGGTCTCATACTGGCCGTTGTCGTCCTCGATGCTCATGAAGGCATAACTCTCCTTGTACCAGTCGAGGAACTCCTGCGGATCGTAGGGAGTGTTCTCCAACTCCTCGACCTTCGCCGTCTGTTCGGCCAGCGCGGCCTCTGCCTCCGCGAGCGCGGCTTCCTTCTCCGCGAGCGCGGCGTTGGCTGCTTTCAGATCGTCTTGCGCACAGCCGGCCATCATCGGGACCAGGAGCAGGATAACCAGAAGCAGTGCCAGGATGCGTTTTTTCATGTGTGTCTCTCCTCCTTGATATGTATTTATGTTATGCGCCTTTCGACGCACTGTTACAGGACTCCGAAAGTGTTATGCCGATAATCATAATACTGACTGTTTCTAAAGATAGTTTAGACGCTCGGCCGGCAAATGTCAATCGGGCTTTTCCGTTCGCCCGCATCTTTTCGGGCAATAAACGCGCGGCCATTCCACAGGAATGGCCGCGCGTTTCTGCGGTCGGATCAGAGAAGGGCGGGACCGGTCCTGCAGAGGGCGGATGCTTTGATACGGGGATGCCCATGCGCCTTTGGTACGCGGCGCCGTCTTATCCTCCGTTCTTTACTTCGACCCGGAACAGCCCGTGATGATTGCAGTATGCATAGAGATGCCGGACGCAGTCGATCCGAAAGCGCGCCTCCGCGCCCCCTTCGGGGTACAGCTTCACGAACTGCACGCTGTGATCCGAAACGGCTGCGAGAAAAGAGATATGGTGCTCCTTCGTCATGACGTGGTCCATGCTGACGAAGTACTCGTCCTCCAGCCGCTGGAGTCGGATCGCGTGCGGAGGATCCGGCGCCTCCGGCACAGCCGGAGGGAGAGTAATGCCGCAGCAGCTGACCACAGCCTCTCCGCTCGCCTGGATGACGTTTCCGCAGACCGGGCACACATAAAAACACAGCTTCACAAGGTTGGAGGCCCGGTTCCGGTTTCGGATCTCGTCGCCGGAAAACAGCTCGATCACGGAGATGTCCAGGGCTTTGGCCAAAGGCTCCAGCAGCGTGATGTCCGGCAGACCCTGCCCCGTTTCCCATTTGCTGATGGTTTTGCTGCTGACGAAGATCTTGTCGGCGAGATCCTCCTGCCTCATTTTTTTGCTTTCACGAAGCCTGCGTATCGCGGCTCCGGTAAGGTATCGATCCACGGCTTTCGCCTCCTCTCGCGATCATCCTATCATGATCCCGGCGGCGGTTCAACCTGCGCTGCGCAGACCGCAGCCGTGTGTGGGTCCGTCGGGAGTTTTCGCTTGCTGTGCTTAAGCGGCATGAAAAGCACGGAACGGAGAATGGTTTCTGACCGAATGCGCGCGGCGCTGCCAAAGATTTTTTAAGAATTCTTTTGTTGCAGCCGCCGACGGAAGGGAGTATGGTAGTTTTGTCAATCAAGCATGGGAAAAAGAAAGGGACTTGAAATGAAGGAAAACGGATTTTTTAAAACTACGGCGGTGTTTGCGCTGGCGTTCCTGCTGCTGACGGCGATCGGAGGCTGCGGCAGGCAGATCTCCGCGGCAGAGACAGCCGCGCCCGTTTTGACCGCCGCCCCTGTCAGCCCGGCCGAGCCGGAAGCCGTGATCGTGGTCGGAAGGCAGGACGGGGAGCGCTTCGAAGAGACCATCCTGCTCGAGGGCATGGAGGAGACCGTCCGATATGAGCACGTCCGAAATGACACGATCGGGGTCGAGCTGGACTACGACTATGAACGCTTCGCCCGTCACAGAGAAGCGGGCCGCGAGTGCTTTGTCTCGATCTACGACTTGCCCGCTGCACCCGAGAATTATCTCGAGGTGACATACAGCCCGCAGGATGCCGATACGGCCGCCGCGTCTGTCAGAAAGGCGCTTTCGCAGGAGTATGAACTCCTTGAACACGCGCGCGAGCTGGATCGCGCGGGCAGCTGCATCTACATCGAAGCCTCCGAGCTGAAGGGCACCGGCAGGATGGCGGACCAGCTGCAGGCGGTGTATATCATCCCGGCTGCCGACGGCTGCCGCATTGCCGCCGCGCACTACTCGATCGAGGGCGCCGAGGGCTTCGGGCGGCGCTTCCACTATATGATGAATACGCTTGCGGCCCTTCCTCGCCAGGCAGAGGGACTGTCGGACGAACAGGCTCTGGCGGCCGTCCAGAACTATTGTTACGCCCGCGATCCGGACCTGAAGAACGCGGTAAACGCCGGAGAATACCCGGTTTATTGGGATGTTTCATCAAGCGGCGAACAGCAGGCCGTGGTCTTGTTCCGATCCTATACGGGGGCGCAGATCCGGTACTATATCGATCGGGTCACGGGCGATGCCTACGTCACCGAGTTTGTTTCCGGGATCACCGACGGGGAACAGCGGACGGAGGAAAGCTTTAACGTGAGAGACTATCTCACCGGTCAGGATGCTTCGTCCGGCGCGCCGCTCTCCATAGAGGGGAGCTGGCAGTCTGCCTCGATGGGTTATGAAGCGGACGGATCCTTATACCCTGAGTATTACGTGCGCTTCACGGATTCGGAAATATGCTATGGACATTTGAACGGCGGAGAGTTCATTGCCGATCATGCGGACAGGATCCTCGGCCTTGCGAAAACGGCTGCGGGCGGGATCAGAATCCAGGCAGAGGCTTCCAACGGGGTGCGGTACACCTATCAGACCTGTGAAAGCGATCCCAACGTACTGGAATACTTTGAGACATGGCGGGAGGAAGATTTTCCGGAAATGTACAGAGGCGGCGCGTCGCTGTTCAGGAGCAGCTGACACCGCAGGGAAAAGCGATTTTGCGCGGTTCCCGCTTGCGCGGTTTTTTGAAGCGAATAACAAAAAGCGCCATAAGCGTGATCGTCATGCTTATGGCGCTTTCATTGCCGGCTTGAAAAGACACAGGCTTTGATAAATGGTGGGAGAAGTTGGATTTGAACCAACGCAGGCCGAAGCCAACGGATTTACAGTCCGCTCCTTTTGACCAGACTCAGGCATTCTCCCATATTGGCGGACCCTCCGGGGATCGAACCCGGGACGCGCCGGATCCTTAATCCGGCGCGTATTCCGGTTCCGCCGTTTTTGCATGTG
>JAEEGL017174505.1_pt1 | contig 12241 bp, 8 predicted proteins | sample 9134231 | NCBI WGS metagenome assembly JAEEGL01 (sample SAMN16246548, study PRJNA631951) | gut metagenome | biome: gut microbiome; feature: rumen; material: fiber-attached | host: Bos | place: Iran: Karaj | collected 2018-10
ACGATGAAAAAAGAAATAATTATAGCAGGATTTGGAGGTCAGGGTGTGCTCTCAATGGGTAAGATTCTGGCCTATTCGGGACTGATGGAGGACAAGGAAGTGACTTGGATGCCCGCTTACGGTCCTGAACAGCGCGGTGGCACAGCCAATGTGACGGTTATCGTCAGCGACGAGCGCATTTCTTCGCCCATCCTCAGCAAGTACGACATTGCCATTGTGCTCAACCAGCCTTCGCTCGAAAAGTTCGAGCCGAAGCTCAAACCTGGTGGCATTCTTATTTACGATGGTTTTGGCATTATCAATCCTCCCACCCGCCAGGATATTGAGGTGTATCGCATCGATGCCATGGACAAGGCTGCCGAGATGAAGAATGCAAAAATCTTCAACATGATTGTGCTGGGCGGACTGCTGAAAGTGTGTCCCGTGGTAGGTGATGGAGGTGTGGAGAAAGCTCTCTACAAGACTTTGCCCGAACGTCACCACGCTCTCATACCGCTTAATATGGAAGCTATCAAAGCTGGTCGTGAGATTATTAAGAAGCAGTAAAAATGAACAAGAAGTCGGTAACCATTCTATTGTTGGGAGCAGCCTTGTTGGCTGCTCCTGTGCATAGCGATGCCAAGCGTCCGCTGAAGCGCAAAATCACGGCTAAGGCCGACTCGCTCAAGCAAGTTTTTCTTTATAGTCCCAATGAGCGTGCCGGTCTGCACATTGCCACCCAGCGTGCCGACAAGCAGTGGTACGACATGGGTATGCTGGTGGGTAGCGACTATTCGAGCTGGGGTAGTGAGAAACGTATGTACAATCCATACGTCATACGTGCCAACGACGGCTCGTGGCGGGCTGTATGGCAGGTAAACCTAACGGCTCCCTGCTTTGCCGCAGCTTATAGTCAGGACCTTGTCACCTGGCGTCCGCAAGACTATCCGCGCATGTCAGCACAAGGAGTGTTGTCGCCTGTCATTTTCAAGGTGAAGAGCGACGACCCGCAGAAAGAAAAGTTCATGATTTTCTACCGCACCCCTGACGAATCGCTCCGACAGACGATTGCCAGCAACGATTTCCGCACATTCTCACCCGACAAAGAGGCTGGCGAGCATGCAGAGGAAATGATTAGCAAGTACTCGCTGCTCAACGATACCGTCACCATCGATGGCAAGCGATTCACAGGCGCCATCTTCCCGCTGAAACCTTCGGAACTGAACAAGATTGTGGAGTGTTTCGACCGACAGAAAGCTGAAGCCGAACTTAACAGCGAGGCCATGAAGGACGATGCCCACCGCTACGAGGGCATGAAAAACGTGCAGGCCACGCTCACCGTGTTCCCTAAACAGCAGAAGGCCATCAGCGACAAACTCATTGGCGTGTTTTTCGAGGACATCAGCTATGGCGCCGACGGAGGCCTATATGCCGAGCTCGTGCAGAACCGCGACTTTGAGTATTCGTCGGTTGACCACAAAGACTGGAACGCCACCACAGCGTGGACTTCGCCTTCGAAAATTGTTATTCAGACCGACAATCCCCTCAGCAAGAACAATCCAAACTATGCCGTGCTCTCCACTCATAGCATTACCAACAGCGGATGGGACGGCATGGCACTCAAAGCTGGTGACAAGTACGACTTCAGTCTTTATGTGCGTTGCATAGATTGCAAGAAGAAAGACTTCACCGTACAGCTGACCGAAAACGGAAAGACCGTTGCCACAACCAAACTGCGTGCTCAGGGCGATGGATGGCAGCAACTCACCGCTACGCTGGTTCCCCAGCAAGACACCCATAACGCCCAGTTGGTGGTCACTCCGCTGAAAAAAGGTGCCATGGCTGTAGATATGATCAGTCTCTTTCCGCAGAAAACGTTTAAAGGGCGCAAGAATGGCCTGCGCGCCGACCTGGCACAGGCCGTTGCCGACTTGCATCCCAAGTTTGTGCGTTTCCCCGGCGGCTGCATGAGTCATGGCGAAGGTTTGGGCAACATCTACCGCTGGAGCCAGAGTGTAGGCCCACTGCAGGACCGTGTGCCCGCCCGCAACCTCTGGAACTACCACCAGACGCGCGGACTCGGATTCTTTGAGTATTTCCAGTTCTGCGAGGACATTGGCGCTGAGCCGCTGCCAGTGCTCGCTGCCGGCGTTCCCTGTCAGAACTCACCTGCCGACCAGAACGGCTACGGCGGACAGCAGGGCGGCATTCCCATGGACCAGATGCAGGAGTATATCGACGATTTGCTGCATCTCATTGAGTGGGCCAACGGCGACCCAGCCACCAGCCAGTGGGCCAAGATGCGTGTCGACGCGGGCCATGCCGCTCCCTTCCGTCTGAAGTACATCGGCATTGGCAACGAGGACATCATTTCAACCGTCTTCGAAGAGCGTTACGAAATGATTGCCCGCGCCATTCGCGAGAAGTATCCCGACATCAAGATTTGCGGCACGGCAGGCCCGTTCCATGCGCCTTCGGCTGACTACATTGAGGGTTGGCGCTTTGCCAAGGAGCACAAAGACCTGCACGACCTCGTGGACGAACATTACTACGAGTCGCCGGGCTGGTTCCTCAACCATCAGGACTACTACGACCATTACGACCGCAAAGGCCCCAAGGTGTATCTTGGCGAATATGCCTCGCGCACCCGAACACTGGAGTCTGCACTCGCCGAGGCCATCTACCTGTGCAACATAGAGCGCAATGGCGACGTGGTGAGCATGACCAGCTATGCGCCACTGTTCTGCAGCGAGAAGCACAGCAACTGGAATCCCGACATGATTTATTTCAACAGCGACAGCCTGACGCTTACCCCCAGCTACCACACGCAGCGCCTGTTCAGTCTGCACACGGGCAACCGCTACATAGGCTCGCAGCTTGAAGTCACAGCCGACTTCAAAACACCTGAGACGCGCCTCTCGCAAGAGCGCAAACTCAACAAGCGCGTGGTGGCCAGTGTGGTGCGCGACACTCACACGGGCAAAACCCACCTTAAGGTGGTCAATGCCTTGCCCGCACCGTTGAAACTCACCGTGAAGGGACTCAAGCTGCGCGCCACGGCCAAGACCGAGATATTCTCTGGTCAGCCTGCCGACAATAGCGTTACTCCTGTTGCCGGAACCCTTGGTTCTGACGACGGTCTGCTCTCGGTTCCCGCTTATGCTGTTGTGGCAGTGGAACTGTAAACCCTTTCCCTGTTGAAAGCCACAAATAAAGAGTTCAGCGTTATGATTGCTCCTCAATTGGGTAGGAGCTGTCATAACGCTGAACTCTTTTTTTGAACCTACAACTAAGCCGTTTTTACTTCACCAGTATTTTCTTGTTTTTGTGGATATACACGCCACGTTTCAGGTCGCTTGTGCTGACGCGCCGTCCCTGCAGGTCGTAATAGATGTCGTCGTCAGGGTTTTGCAGAATGGTAGGGTTGATGCCGCTACCGTCGTTTTTATACGTGAAAATGGTGTTATAAAGCCACTTCAAAGGTGATTGTTCGCCTTCGTGGTTGTTGTTGTAGTAGAAAATCCTAAGGTCGTACTTGTAGTACTTAGGAATAAGCACTTCACTACCCATCGAGAAAGACACTGTGGCAGTTTCGTTAGGTTTCAGGCTGAGATACCAAACTCTTTGCCACTTCCAGGCGGGATAACCTGTTTCGGGGCGGTAGATTTGATTTCCATGCTCGTCAATTTCATTTACGAGTGTTGTTACATCTATTACGTTGTTGAAAGTGGTAGTACCTTTGTTTGTGATTATGCACTCAACGTCGAGGTTGTTAAGCACCACGTTGTTATTGAGTCCACGCGTGTTTATCTTAGCTTCGAGGTTATATTCCGGGGCATCTGTCACAGTCAGCTTCCCTGTGTAAATCACCTTCTTCCCGTCCCAGTCGGTGCAAATCCTGACATCGTGTGTTCCCTTTGCGGGGGCTTCAGTGCAGAAGTCGATGTAGTCCGACTTGCCCGGGTCAACGTATGCGCCCACTCCCGTCCTCATCTTCTCCTCTTTGTCAATCCAGAGGAAAAGCTCATTCTCGTAATTTGTACCGTTGTTTGTGAACCAAACGCGCATGTTCAGTTTCTCACCTTCGTATGCCGCATAATATTCCACTTTGTCAATCTTTATATTAGGCTCCGCTGAGGATACGCCAATACGAAGGTTGTTGCCGTTGATGGTGGCGGTATAGTGGCGCATGGGTGTGCCGTCGTCTGTCGTGTAGCGATACTCACGGTAATCTTCCCATTCCTTTGCTCCGCGGTTGCGGAAAATGGGAAACAGCTGATAGGTGCCGTGGGCCAGCTGGTTGCCCATGTTGAATTTCATGTTGAGGTTGGTGTATTCCTGACTGGTGTTCGACGAGCAAAGCTCCTTTTTCAGCAGTCCGTTCTGAAACAGGCCCCATCCGCAGTCCATGGTCTTGCCATTGCTGTCGTGCCGCCTCATGGTGGCGCTGAGCTCGATGTCCTTGAAGTCGGCTGTCGAAGAGCTGCGCGTGAAGTCGGCTTTCTTAAGCGCATAACTGCCATAGTCAACGCTCACCACCGGCAAGGCATCGTTGCCCTTATTCGGCTGGAAGCCGAAATAACCCGCCTGACTCACGTTGTAACCACTAAATTCTACAGCACCGTACTGATTCCAGCAATCGTTAATCACACCCAGTTTGTAAAAAATGTTGGCACTGCCGCGGTTAGTTTCTCCCAAGTTGACATGGAAATAGCCTCTTCCGTCGTAGCCGTCAATGATGAACTGGTGCGACGGGTTTCCAACAGCCCCAGCCGAGTAGGGCACGGGGCGCCCTGCCTTCAACTCGTTATACACCATATCCTCCCACACGTCGTGCGGATAGTTGCCCGCCAACAGATAGCGTGCACCCTTGTCGTAATTGAAATACTTGGCTATAAGCTCATTGTCGAACACCGACGCTGAACCATCTACTGAGTACTGCATCTGCACGGCACAGCCCGCATACATCAGCAGCTTTGTCACCTCCTGGAACGCCTGGTCGGAAGGGTCAACATCCTTTCTGTAATCCACCATTTCGTAATTCAAATACATCTTTGAATAATCGAACGTGGTGGGCGGCAGTTCAGGCATTTCGTAACCATTCCATGTCTTATAGGCAGGAATAGGCACAGTTGTACTCTTTGGATACTGATAATAGTACATCAGCTGGGCAAGTGCAATGGCCACGCAGCCCACCATCGTGTTCAGTCCGGCGTTCTCATCGAAAGGGCAGTAGAAATTTAGAGGTAGATACTGGTGCCATGTAGTCTTGATGAGCGGCACAATAGCTGGGCGGTTTGCTGCCGCTGCGGCCTTGCGGACAACAGGGGCTCCCTTTTTCATTTGTGCTAATTGCTGCTCGTAGCCCAGCAGCATCACCTGCATGGCCTCGGGCATGAAGTTAGGGTTGAAATCGTCGGCCTCGCTGTAGGCCAGTACTGGCTCTATGCGGTCGTCGTCGGCAACAATGACGAAGCCCCCGTTTGCCTCGTCTGCAAAGGCGAAGAGATTTTTCATGCCGATGTCTTTGACTTTCAGTTGCCGCTGTGCGGGAGCAGCTTTCCTGCCGTTGATGGTGATGCTTTTGGTGCTCGCCAAAAACTCTTTGGCAATCTCTCTTGCTTTTTCCTGTCCGATGGGCTCAGCCATCAGCAGCAGAGGCATGGCCAAAACAAAGAATGTAGTTATTAGCTTTTTCATGATGCGTTGGATTATTATTATTAGACAATTATTCAGGAGTTAATAAGCTCAGGAACGGAGAAGTCATAATGATGATATTTCTTTCTGTTGACAAAAATAATGATAATAATGCAAACATACAAGCATTTCGCAGTTTTTTTGAAGCATCTCAATTTTTTCCGTACGATTTATACATAAACGCTGGTATGCGAAAAACAAATGCACGAGCCATAAAAACCGCGCCGTGAGTCTGAACAATAACTCACGGCGCGGTTCTCAAATTTTCTAGCCTATATTATTCAAACCTTCCGATGCGCCAGCCATTCCCTGCCCATGTAGGGGCGGGGTGGCCGTAGGCCGGGGCGGGGTCAGTATTATTATCGCAAAATAGCATAATTACAGACCCCACCCCTAGCCCCTCCCCTTGAGAAGAGGGGAGCTGCTCCCGCCTTGTGTTACTATGAATAATGCAGGCTAGATAATTTCTTGCTAACGTCGCGAGTTATTTTTTTATTACCGTAAAATAAAAAAATATCTCACGGTAATAAATAATAATTCTCTAGTAAATCTGAACGTAACGCCTGATACCTCAGATGCTGAGTTGCTGAATGCCGCCGTAGGGTACGAGATAAGAGAAGGCGTGCTCGTCGGCGGGGAAGAGCCCGGCGTAGATGGCAGCGGCAATCAGTACGCCGCCGTGGGCGAAAATGGCCACGCGGCGAAAGGGCTGCTGGCACAGCTCGTCGAGAAACGAGGCCACGCGGCCATAGAACTGCGGAAAGCTCTCGCCGTTGGTGGTGGGCTTATGCATGAAATCGTCGTACCACTCCTGCAACTTAGGGTCGCTGATGCTGTCGAACTGCTGCATTTCCCAGTCGCCCATGTTCATCTCCTTCAGGCGCGGGTCGAAGGTAATTGACAATTGATAATTGACAATTGATAATTGCTCTTGGCTAATTGATAATGGGTCACTGTTCTTCTCTTTTCCTCCTTCTCTTCTCATACAGTATTCAGCCAGCATGCGGGCGCGGGTGAGGGGAGAACTATATACGCGGTCGAACGGCATGAGGGGCTGAAGGTTGCGCAGCGTTTCGGCAGCTTCCTGTTCGAAGGTGTCGGCCACGGGCACATCGGTCCATCCGTAGCAAGTGCCACGGGGAACGCCTACCGAGGTGTGACGAATCATGATGAGGTCCATAGGCATTATTAGCGGCTGCAGGTGATGGTCAGGTAGAAACTCAACTCGATGAGCAGGAACATGGCACCGCAGCAGTCGCCGGTGTAGCCGTGCAGCCTTCGGTTGATGAACAGATAGAGAAAATACATGACGAGACAGGGCACGAAAATAGTCAAATCCCAGCGCAGCCATCCCTCGGTGATGCCTATATATAATAAAGGTATAAGCGGGAGCATGCCCTGAGCAAAGAGACTGAAGCCGGCAACGGGACTGAACTTGCGATAAACGGTGTGGTTCTTGGCTGTCTGCTCGGTGCGGGCGTACGGCAGGAACATGATGATTTGCCCGGCTACCATCTTGCTGTAGGCGTCGCCGCCCAGCACGGCCAGGGCCGCATAGAAGGGCTGCAGATGGAGCAGTGCAACGTAGAGCAGGGCGAAATAGAAGATGAGTCCCAGCACGCCGTAGGTGCCGATGCGCGAGTCTTTCATGATTTCGAGCACACGCTCGCGGTTGTTGCCGCCACCGCCGAAGCCGTCGCAGAAGTCGGCCAGCCCGTCCTCGTGCAGCGCACCGGTGATGAGGATGCGCGCCACGATGGCCAGCAGCAGGGCAATGGGGTAGGGGAACACCATGCTTCCGAAATAGATAATGGCGGCCATGATGCTGCCCGTAAGCCAGCCAACGAGGGGCCAGTGCTCCACCACGGTTTTGTAGCATGACTCAGGTGGCTGACTGATGCGCCAGAATGGCAGACGGGTGAAAAAGATGAACGCCGCCAAAATACGCTCGTACCACTTTGTGTTGTCGATATTTACTTCCATTGTTTACAGTTTACAGAGGGGATGGGTTAGAAATATTTCGTAATATTGGCATTCTGAAAGTTGTTCATTTCGTTCACCATGCGCACGGCGCTCTCCACGATGGGGTAGGCGCACAACGCACCAGTGCCTTCGCCCAGTCGCATGCCTAAGTGCAGCAGTGGGCGCGCATTCATCAGCTGAAGCATGAGCTTGTGGCCGCTCTCGTCGCCCTGGTGGCCGAAGATGGCGTAGCTGAGTACATCGGGGTAAAGCTGCGAAGCGGCCAGCATGCAAGCCGACATGATGAATCCGTCAACCATGACCAGCATCTTCAGTTCTGCCGCACGGAGCATGGCTCCGATGGCCGCAATCATCTCAAAGCCACCGAAATAGCGGAGAATAAACTTTGAACCTTGAACATTGAACATTGAGCTTTGAACATTGAAGTGGTTCACGGCTTTGGTCAATATCTCGCGCTTGTGCAGAATGCCCGGAGTGTTGAGACCGGCGCCCGCACCAATGCACTCGTCGAGTTGAATGTTGCCCAGCAGATGCATCCAGATGCTGCTGGCCGACGTGTTGGCAATACCCATTTCACCGATGCACAGAATGTTGCACCCTTCGTCGGCACACTGGTCGGCCATTTCGCACCCCACGTCGATGGCACGGTCGAACTCTTCTTCGCTCATGGCTGGTTCGTGAAGGAAATTGCGGGTGCCGCGCGCAATCTTGCGGTCGATGATGCCGCCAACGGAGCTCAGGTCGTAATCCACGCCTACGTCGATGATGCGCAGCCGGAATCCGTGCTGGCGACAGAACATATTCACGCCGCCGCCACCACGGGTAAAGTTCATCATCTGCTGCCAGGTAACCTCGCGCGGGCTGACGCTGACGCCCTCGCGCTCAATGCCGTGGTCGCCGCCAAACAACAGGTGACAGGGGTGGCTGAGCCGCGGCGAGAGCGTCTGTTGCGCCATGCAGATTTGCATGGCCAGCTCCTCGAGCACGCCCAATGAGCCTTTGGGCTTGTTCAGGTTGTCTATCTTGTCTTGAATGGCTGCTCGCAGTCGTTCGTCGGGTTTTTCTATATGGAATGTTCTCATGTTTGTTTGGTTTTTACCTTCATCGGAATGCCGCTCACCATCATCACCACATCGTCGGCCCGTTCGGCCACGTACTGGTTCATCCAGCCCTGCAGGTCGGTGAACCGCCGCTGCACGGCATTGGTGCTCACGCCGCCGCTGCCAATCTCGTTGGTCACAAAAATGAAGGTGGCATCCTGACTCGTAAATCGGTCGAACTCGGCCTTGGCGGTGGCGAGCGCCTGGTCAACATCCTGCGACTCATAGAAAAAGTTGGTCAGCCAGAGCGTAATGCAATCGATAACCACCACGCGCCCCGACACGTCGTGACGGCTGAGCCATTGCTCCTCCTCAATGTTGGTCCATTGTGGTCCGCGCCGCTGCTGGTGGCGAACGACGCGCTGGCGGAACTCGTCGTCCCACACGTGCGCAGTGGCCATATACACAGGCTGTTGGCTGAGGCTCAGTGCCACGCTTTCTGCATATTTACTTTTTCCCGACCGCTGCCCGCCGGTAATGAGTATGATTCGTTTCATACGTGCGAAGTTACTACAAAAAGCGCGTTCGTACACTATTTTTAGGGTTAAAAAAGGTGATTTTTGCCTTTTTCTGCCTTTGGGGCTGCCAATCGGCCTGGTTTTCATCACAATTTGTCGTTTTTTTTTGGCAATTCCATTCTTTTTGAGTTATTTTGCACTCGCTTACGTTAACGGAAAAAGAAAATTTTTTGATTATTATTCCATTATTATGAAGAAAATTGTTATGACGTTTGCCGCACTTGCTGTGGCAGCAACAGTGTCGGCACAGGCACTGACAGAAAGCAAATCCACCGACAATATCTACATTGGTGTGAACGGTGGCGTGGCTACCAAGACCGTCGGCAGCAACTGGCTGAAAAACCTCAATCCCAATGCCGGACTGCGCATCGGGCGTTATTTCACTCCTGTTTTTGGCCTTGCCGTAGAGGGTAATGCCTATTTCTCGAACAAGCCTTACAAGTCGTCGGCAACGGCCATCCGTTTCACCAACGTCTCGCTGCTCGGTACGGTGAACCTGAGCAACTGGTTCGGCGGTTATCAGGGACAGCCGCGCCCCTTCGAAGTGTCGGCAGTGGCAGGCTTTGGCTGGGCGCACCTCTTCTCGCACAACGTTTATAAGAAAGCCAACCATGCCACCTCGAAAGTAGGCATCGACTTTGCCCTTAACCTTGGCGAGAGCAAGGCTTGGCAGATTTATGTGGAGCCATCCATGACCTGGTGTTTCCTGGGCAACGCCGTTAACCATGTGGCTGAGACCTACAAGGCTGGCGTGAACACCTATCAGCCTTCTTACAACATCAACAACTCCATGTTCCAGCTCAACGCCGGTATCATCTACCGATTCCGCAACAGCAATGGCGAACACTATTTCACCACCGCTCAGATTAAGGATCTCAGCGAAATCGACGCCCTCAATGCCCGCATCAACAGCCTGCGCAACGAAATTGTGGGTCGCGATGCCGACCTGGCCTCTAAGGACCGCGAGATTGCCGAGCTGGCACGCCAGCTGCGCGACTGCAAGAACGAGAAGAAACCCGTCATTGTTCAGCAGAACACAACATCCACTAACCTGTTGCCCACCGTCATCTTCCGTCAGGGCAAGTCGAACGTCGATCCCGCCCAGATGGCACAGATCGAGCTGATTGCCATTTACATGCGCAACCATCCCGATGCCCGCGTTGAAATCAAGGGCTATGCTTCGCCCGAGGGCGATCCCGAGCTCAACCAGCGCCTGTCTGAGGCCCGTGCCCAGTCGGTTAAGGATGTGCTTGTCAACCGCTATCACATCGCTGCCAACCGTCTCACCACCGTTGGTTGCGGTCCCACCGCTACGCTCTTCGAACAGGTTGAGTTCAACCGCGTCGCCACTTTCAACGACAACACGAAGTAGTGATTCCGCAGAGTTTTACGGTGTTTTCACATTCGTTGAGGCTTCATGGGATAGCTTGATAAAACCGAGAAAAGCCACAAAAACCGAGATAAAACGTTTTCGTTTATTTTAGTTTTTTGTGGCTTTTTCTCGGCTTTCTGTTTTCTTTTACTTTCTTTGCTGAAGAAGGAGTTTTTGTTTGAAACTGTTACTAAATGAAAGCGAACGACAAATAAAATTCCCATTTTGTTGGTATTTCTAATAAAAAGGCGTAACTTTGCACTTTGTTTTGTAAATCATTGCAATGGAAAAGACAAGAGCAGAAAAATGGCGCAAAGGGATTGCATACGAACTGGCCTTCTGGAATAATGTTTACAGATGGACTTACACGTTTCGTGGCATGATGGACTGGTCGCATTATGGCGGTACAATTGATCTCGAGCTGTTCGATGCAAATGCTTTCCTTTTGCAGCACGACCATCCGCTTGTGCTTGATGTCGGCTGCGGCATGAGTTATGCTACGGGTAACTATCTGTGTAATGGTGTGGGCCTACAAGAACTGAACATTCATTATGTTGATCCGCTGGCAGACGGTTTTAATAAGATATTAAAGAGGCATAAGCGCGACTTGCCTTTGATAGAGTTTGGCATGATGGAGTATCTTTCGGCTTTCTATCCTGACAGCAATGTTGCATTGGTCATCATACAGAATGCCCTCGATCATTCTTCGGGTCCTGTTAATGGTATTGTAGAAGCGCTTCGGGTATTGAAAGTGGGAGGTGTACTCTATTTAAACCACCATCCTAATGAGGCAGTGACAGAACGCTATAAAGGCTTTCACCAATTCAACATTATTGAAGAAAAAGGGCAACTTGTGGTATGGAATCAACGAGAGCGGATAGTGGTGGACAATCTAATAGGTAGTTTTACCCGTATGCAAGTTAAAACCCACGATAATGGACATGTGGTTGCTGTGATTGAGAAAATGGCAGAAGTACCAGCCAATATTTTTGACGATTTTTCTGAGCGCAAGCAGTTGTGTTTGAATCTGATGGACTCTTATCAGGGTTCTGTCTCTGTGATGCGAGTATTTGCAGATAAACTCAGGTATTGGTTCTTTAATACTGGACAATTTTTTGTACAAGCATTACCATGGTCAACAAAAATGAAACTTAAAAAAATATTGAAAGTTTAATTGAGATAGATAGAAATATGAAACATCCGTTGAGAAGCAGCGTTTGCACCGAAGGCCGCCGCATGGCTGGCGCGCGTGCCCTGTGGGTGGCCACAGGCTTGAAGCATGAGCAGTTTGGCAAACCCATTATTGCCATCGTGAATTCGTTTACCCAGTTTGTGCCAGGACATACCCATCTGCACGAGATTGGGCAGATTGTGCGCGAGGAAATTGAGCGCATGGGCTGCTATGCGGCTGAGTTTAATACTATTGCCATCGACGACGGCATCGCTATGGGGCACGACGGTATGCTTTACTCGCTGCCTTCGCGCGACATCATTGCCGACTCGGTGGAATACATGGTCAATGCCCATAAGGCTGATGCCATGATTTGCATTTCGAACTGCGACAAGGTGACACCGGGCATGCTGATGGCGGC
>JAEEGL017421985.1_pt1 | contig 12241 bp, 8 predicted proteins | sample 9134231 | NCBI WGS metagenome assembly JAEEGL01 (sample SAMN16246548, study PRJNA631951) | gut metagenome | biome: gut microbiome; feature: rumen; material: fiber-attached | host: Bos | place: Iran: Karaj | collected 2018-10
AACGTGGTCTTTATCAATAAGAACCACAGACTCATGTACGACCTTAAGTACAGGATCCGCGTGGTATGTATGGAAGAATTCCCGCGGGTCACCAACATCGATGAGTTGATAGGCTTTATCTACGGGATATTGAGCCAGGATCACGATATCGAGACGGTCTTCATCGACAGCATAATGAAGCTGGGCGACGTCAAGATCGGCGACCTCAAGGATTTCCTCGAGAGACTCCAGGATATATCCGAGAATTACGGCCCCTCCTTTACCGTGAGTATCAGCGCCGAGATCGAAGATCTCGGAGATTATATAAACAACTACGAGATCCTGAACCACTGACGCGGCCGACAGCGTTCCGCGGAGAGTGGAGAGGGCGGCTTGCGCCCGCTCCGCCAGACTGCCGTGATATCGCTTCAGCGCGCTGAAATTTCAACGATTACCGAATCTCTGACCCGCCGATCGACGGGTCTTTTTTCGCCTTAAACGGATATCGGCCTTAAGTTATTCGATAACTTCCGATAGTTCGCACATTCCTCTTGATATCTTCACAGAATCTTGACAAAAGCGCATCGTTTTTGTAAAATAACTTTCCCTAAGATAGAACGGACAGTTCTATTGGGAATTGCCAATGATTTATAAGGAGGTAAACAAACTATGAGCAAATCCCTGCGTAAGATCCTTGCTCTGGTTCTGGTCCTCGTTATGGTAGTCGGGATCGCCGCCTGCGGGAAGAAAGAAGAAGCTCCCGCTCCGACCAATGAGCCCGAACCCAGCACGAACAACGAACCCGAACCTGTCAAGGAAGTAAGCTACACTTTCAACGATTACAGCTCCTCGCTGGCGAACAACTGGAACCCCCACACTTGGGAGACCAACGCTGACAGAGCAGTCCTTTCCTACGTCGCTTCGCCCTTTATCGATTACTCGATCGAGGATTCCGAGAACGGAGTCTTCCAGTGGGTATTCGAGATGGCCGATTCCGTAGAGGACGTTACCGCTCAGCACCAGGACGACCTGACCAAGTACGGAGTAACTCTCGCCGAGGGAAAGACCCCGGAGACCACCACCGAGGGCTACGTCTACGAGTTCAAGCTCAATCAGAAGGCCGCCTGGGCTACCGGTGAGAAGATCACCGCCGACGATTATATCTATTCCATGCAGCAGCTGCTGGCGCCCGAGATGCACAACTATCGCGCCAACAACTACTACTCCGGTGAGTATGCCTATGCCGGAGCCGAGGCCTATTACTTCGGCGGGACCACCGCTTACATGGATTCCCTCGGCGCCTGGGCCATGGCCGACCTGACCAAGAACGAAGACGGTCAGTACGTCAATCCCGACGGACAGCTCATGTACATCGGAGTCGATATCCCGCTCGACTGGACCGGCGGAGACACCCTTAAGGACTACGTCGACGCCTACGGCGACGCCTATTTCGACGTTACCAACTGGGACGCCATCGTCGCTCTTATCGACGACGAGGGACTCATCCCCCTCACCGACGAGAACCTCGCTCTCTTCGCTCCGGTAACTACCGGAAACCCGAACTGGGGCGAGTCTGACGCCGACCTTCCCAACTACTTCGCTTACGCCAAGACCTTCCCCGAGGCCAGCTTTGACCAGGTCGGAGTCTACAAGGTCGACGATTACACCATCCGTGTAGTCACTCAGAACTACGTAGCGAAGAACTACTTCTATTATTCTATCGCCGGAGATTCCACCTGGCTCGTATACAAAGATCTCTACGAGAAGGGCAAGGACACTTCCGGAAAGCTCGTGACCACCAACTACGGTTCCTCTCCGGAGACCACGATGTCCTACGGAGTATACAACCTCGTTTCGATGCAGGCCGACAAGCAGATGGTATTCGAACAGAATCCGAACTGGTACGGCTGGGAGAAGGGTGAGGACGGAACTCTCGTTTCCTACACCAACTTCCTCGTCGACGGCGAGAAGAAGCAGCAGTACAGGACCACCAAGATCATCATCGACGTAATGGACGACACCGCTGCCAAGCAGGCCTTCCTCAAGGGCCAGCTTTCCCACTGGAACCCCAACGCCGAAGACCTCGTCGCCTACTCGACCTCGGATCAGCTCTACAAGGAGCCCGAGACCTACACGATGAGATTCTTCTTCAACTGCAACCTCGAAGCTCTTAAGAAGATGGACGAGAGCAAGGGCAACACCAACTCGGTCGTTCTTTCCAACATCAACTTCCGTAAGGCGTTCTCCCTCGCCGTAGACCGCGCCGAGTTCTGCACGGCTACCGAAGGCTACGTACCCGCCTACTCCATCCTCAACAGCCTCTATTACTACAACATCTTCGACGATCCTACCTCTTCCTACAGGAACAGCGAAGAGGCCATGACCGCCATCACCAACCTCTACGGAGTCGAATACGGCGAAGGAAAGGCCTATAAGACCCTTAAGGAAGCCTACGACTCGATCAGCGGCTACAACCTCACCGAGGCCAAGGAGCTCATGGCCACCGCCTGCAAGGAGCTGGTCGCCGCCGGTCTCTACAAGGAAGGCGAGCCCATCGTTATCCGTATCGGATATAAGAAGGGCGCTATCGACAGCGTAGAACAGAAGCAGACCGCTCTGCTCAACAAGTACATCAACGCCGCGGTCGAAGGTTCCGGATTCGGACCCGTCACCCTCGAGGCTGTAGGAAACATCGAAGACCGTTACAGCGCGGTACCTGCCGGCGAGTTCGCCATCGGATACGGCGCCTGGGGCGGCAACGCCTTCGGACCCTTCTCGATCTTCCGTGTATACCTCGATCCCGACTACACCAAGATCCACGAGGCCGGATGCTGGGATCCCAGCAAGACCAACCTGACCCTGAACGTCAATGGCGAAGATATCACCATGACCTGGCGTGACTGGGGCAACAGCCTCATCGGAAACGGCCGCTTCGCGACCGCCGGATTCGAGACTCAGCTCGACATCCTCGCAAAGCTCGAAGAGAACTTCCTGAAGCTCTACTACTGCTTCCCGCTCTGCTCGACGACCATCTGCGACATGCTCAGCTACAAGAACAGCTACTACACCGATAACTTCAACATCATGTACAGCTTCGGCGGACTCCGTCTGATGTCTTACAACTATGATGACGCGGAGTGGGCTGACTTCGTAGCTTCCCAGAACGGAACGCTCAATTATGAGTAATCCGGTATCGGGAAACTGATCCAAGTTTAAGTACGACAGCGGAGAAAGCCTGCGCTTTCTCCGCTGTCGCCTATTTTTAGACTTAAACCTATGCTCAGTAAAAGGAGACGAGCTGATGGGCAAATATATCCTGAAAAGATTGGTACTGATGTTCTTCACGTTCTTCGTGATAGTGACTATGTGCTTCTTCCTGATCAGGCTGCTCCCGAGGGAACTGCCCCAGGAAAAGAACCTGCAGGCCGTTATAATGGCCCGCTGGGAGGCGCTGGGTTACAACAAGCCCCTGATAACACAGTACGGTATCTATCTTAAGAACATAATCACCGAGGGCGACTTCGGCACGAGCTGGTACATCGAATTCAGAAAGCCTGCGTTCGAGGTACTCATGGACAGGCTCCTGCCTACCGTTTTAGTCAATTTCTACGCGTTCCTTTTCTCGGTACCGGTAGGCATACTCCTCGGGATCTACGCCGCCATAAGAAAGAACAGGTGGCAGGACCAGTTTATCAGCGTAATGGTAATGGTCTTCGTCTCGGTCCCGAACTACGTTTACGCTTTCCTTGTACAGTACATCTTCTACTTCAAGCTGGGAGTACTTCCGCTCACGGTCTATTCGCTCGCTGACGCGGGAGGCAGCTGGCTGACGAAGAAGATGTTCATAAGTATGATAGCGCCTATACTCGCGCTGTCGTTCCGCGAGATCGCGAGCCTCTGCCGTTTCACGAGGGCGGAGCTCACCGAATCTCTTACTTCGGACTACATGCTGCTGGCCCGTACGAAGGGCCTTACCAGAGCCCAGGCGACGACCCGCCACGCGCTTAAGAACGCGATGGTCCCGATACTGCCGATGATAATCGCGAGCTTTATCGGAATACTGGGCGGCTCGATCATAATCGAGCAGATCTTCTCCATCCCCGGCGTCGGACAACTGTATATAAAGGCGATCAACCTGTTCGACTATGACGTGTTCATGGTCGACTCGGTCTTCTTTACCTTCATCGGTCTGCTCGGCGGTATCGTGATGGATATCAGCTATGGATTTATTGATCCGAGGATCAGAATGGGGTCGAAAAAATGAGTAAGAAAATGATCGACACCGCGAACATATCCGCGGACAAATTCACTCTGGTCAACCAGAACCAGAAGCTCTCGGACAAGATGTTCGAGGACAAGCCTGTGGGCTTTCTCAAGGACGCCTGGATACGCTTCAGGAAGAACAAGGGCTCTATAGCCGCGGCGATAATAATCCTGTGCATAGTCCTCTTCTCCCTGCTCGCTCCGCTGTTCATCACGAGCCACGACGCGACCTTCATGGACGTCTACTACGCCAAGAAGCCCAGCCGCAACATGACCCTGTCCAAGATCGGTATCGCGCAGGGCGCGACGATAAGGACCTTCTCGGAGGCCGGACTTATCCGCGACATCGCCATCGGCGTCGGAGCCGAGGACCGCGAAGGTACCGGACAGGTCACCATAGGCGAAGGACTGAAGAGCAAATACCAGCCCATACTCAAGATCGGCGAGGCCGTGCAGATGTCCGAGATCAAGGGCGCCAAGCCCAAGACCATCTACAACGACTGCAAGGTCGAGAACTATCTCGAGATAGGCTTCGTTTACAGGAGCATCCAGCAGAAAGAATACCAGAAGATCGTCGAATGGCAGAAGCAGACAGGACTCCAGGTCCTCTATCCGCTGGTCAACACCAACGATTACAACCTGGACCCCAACGACGCGAACTACTGGTACAAGTCGAAGAAGGGAACTCCCGTATCGACGGCCTCCGGAAACGCCAAGACCCTCTCGTACAGCGAGGATCTCGTTCTCGAGGACAACTATAAGCGCGACGCCGACGGCAACCCCGTCTATTACGAGTACACCGGCGGCGGAAGCCACGATACGGCCCAGTACAAGGTCCGCGTGCTCTACTACAACTATTACGTATATCTCAACGGTACGGAGCCCGAATACATCTTCGGGACCGACAGCCAGGGCTACGACCTCGCGCTGCGCCTCGCCGGAGGTATAAGGCTCAGCCTTATCCTCGCGATCGGTATCTCCGCGATCAACCTCACGATGGGCGCGATCTACGGAGCTATCGAAGGATATTACGGCGGCGCGGTCGACATGATACTCGAGCGTATCTCGGATATCCTGAACGGAGTCCCGTTCATCGTCGTAGCGACCCTGTTCCAGATGCACCTGGCGAAGAAGGTCGGACCCATCCCGAGCCTGCTGTTCGCCTTCGTGCTGACAGGCTGGATAGGGATAGCCTACAGGACCCGTACTCAGTTCTACCGTTTCAAGGGTCAGGAGTACGTACTGGCCGCGAGGACGCTCGGCGCGAGAGACCGCAGGATAATCTGGAAGCACATCTTCCCCAACTCCCTCGGTACGATAATAACCTCGGCTGTCCTCGTTATACCGGGAGTCATCTCCAGCGAGAGCATGCTCTCCTACCTGGGTATCGTCAAGCTCGGCGACGCCACTACGACGTCCCTCGGAACGCTGCTCTCGGACGCCGCGCCGATATGGACGAACTACCCGCACCTGCTCCTGTGGCCGGCGCTGGTCCTCGCCCTGCTGATGATATGCTTCAACCTTTTCGGAAACGGTCTGAGGGACGCCTTCAACCCGTCCCTGCGCGGAGTGGAGGACTAAGATATGGATAAGATACTTGATGTAAAAGATCTTTCGATCTCCTTCCGTACGACAGGCGGGACCGTAAAGGCGGTCCGCGATATCTCCTTCTCGCTCGAGCGCGGAAAGACTCTGGCGATAGTAGGAGAGTCCGGCTCCGGAAAATCGGTAACTATCAAGGCCGTACTCGGTATACTCGCCGGAAACGCTATAGTGGAGAGCGGCGAGATACTCTACGACGGCAAGGATCTCCTCAAGATCTCCGAGGAGGAGATGTGCGAGATCCGCGGAAACCGTATCTCGATGATATTCCAGGATCCTCTTTCGTCGCTGAACCCGATAGTAAAGATCGGGCGTCAGATAACCGAGGCGATGCTCCTCAAGGACAAGGGCAACCGCCAGACGGCGAAGAAGGACTTCGAACACGTGCTCGGCCTCATAAAGGAGAACTCCACGGCTGCCCTCGGCGCCGGGAACGCCGGAAAGGTCGACTCCATGGTAAAGACCTTCAGCGAATTCTCCGCCGAAGGGACCAAGATGGAGAACGAGTACAACATGGCGAAGGCCGCGGCCGAAGACCTGATATCTTCCGCCGAGGACTTCCTCTTCCTCGCGTCGAAGAAGCAGAAGATCGACGTAAAGGGAACGCTCAGTACGATGAGCTCCAAGCTCAAGGCCGTAAAGAACGACTTCCTTCTCCACGGATACAAGGACAAGCTCGCTTCCGTGGCTCAGGAGCTCAGCTCCGCGAAGAACCTCGCGAGCGGAAAGACCGACGAGGTCCCGGAAAAGGCCGTCGAGGCCGTTTCGGATCTTGAGAAGCTGCTCGAGGAGATCTGCTCGAAGACCGATCCCGACTTCTTCAGCATCGGCTACTACAAGATGAAGCACCCCGCCGAGGATCTTCACGCGACGGATATCGAGGCTCTGAACGAGACCGCCCAGAACTGCCTGAACAGCGAGTTCATGCCGCAGTTCAGGGAGATGGAGGAGGCCGGTATAAAGTATTCCTACGAGACCGCTCTCGAGAAGAAGAAGGCCGTGCTCGCGGAGCTTAAGAAGACCCGCGAAGAGCTCGGCTCCGGCGAGATCGACAGGAGCAGGGCCAAGAAGGTCGCTTCCTCCGCCGCCGACGTCGTGGAAGCTTCGATAGACCGCATGGAGATCATAAAGGACGCTCCGGCCTACACCTTCCGCTACGCCATGAACGACGCGATCGACAGGTACTGCGACGCGGTAAAGAAGAACCCGAAGGAGGAGGCCAGATACGCCCGCCAGTCGGCGAAGCGCGAAAAGCTCATCGCCAAGGGGAAGACCGTTACCTGGAAGGTCGTCCCGAAGGTCGTATACGATCTCGACGTACTGCGCGACCGTATCACCGAGACCGTCGACCAGATGTCGGCCCACTATGAGGATTACATCGCGAACGCCGAGAACGTCGACTACGCCGCCAGAGGCGAGGGTATCATAAAGTACCTCAAGGACAAGGCTTCCGCTATGGTCTACCGCGTAACGAGGGCCATGGCCAAGGAAAAGGCCATAGACCTTATGGAAGAGGTTGGTATACCCGATTCGCGTATCCGCTACAACCAGTATCCGTTCGAGTTCTCGGGCGGTATGCGCCAGCGTATCGTAATAGCGATAGCTCTGGCCGCCAACCCCGACATACTGATCTGTGACGAGCCCACCACGGCTCTGGACGTTACCATTCAGGCCCAGATACTCGAGCTCATCAACAAGCTCAAGGAACAGCGCAATCTCTCGGTCATATTCATCACCCACGACCTCGGAGTCGTAGCGAACATGGCTGACGATATCGCGGTAATGTACGCCGGAAAGATAATCGAGTACGGTACGGCCGACGATATCTTCTACGATCCGCGCCATCCGTACACCTGGGCGCTCCTGAGCTCGATGCCCGACCTCGATACGAAGGAGAAGCTCGAGTCGATACCGGGAACTCCGCCGAACATGATATATCCGCCGGAGGGCGACGCCTTCGCCGCGAGGAACAAGTACGCGCTGCAGATCGATTTCGAGCAGCAGCCGCCCGCGTTCAAGGTCTCGGATACCCACTGGGCAGCGACCTGGCTGCTCCATCCGAACGCCCCCAAGGTCGATCCGCCGCAGATAATAGTCGACAGGATCGCGAGAATGAAGAAAGCCGGAGGTGAGAACTCATGAGCGACAGAGATAACGAAGTTTTGCTGCGCGTGGAGAACCTCTGCCAGTACTTCAAGATGGGCCGTCACGCCGAGAACAAGGCCGTCAACAACGTCAGCTTCGATATAAAGAAGGGCGAGGTCTTCGGTCTCGTAGGCGAGTCCGGCTGCGGAAAGACGACCACCGGCCGTTCGATAATCAAGATCTACGACATAACCTCCGGAAGTATCTACTTCAAAGGCCAGAGGATATGCGCCGGGACCAGGAGCTACAAGGACGCGATCAAGGCCGCGGAAGAAGAGCTCAAGGGCAACGTAAGCGCCGAGCGCAGGGCCGAGCTCGAGGCCGAAATAGCGAAGAACCGCGAGGAGATCAAAAAGGCTAAATACGACCACAAGAACTCCGACAGGCTCTATTCCGAAAGGCTCGTGAAGGAGGTCAAGGAGAAGTACGAGACACTCTTCAAGGACGCCGAGGGCGACTCCGCTAAGACCGCCGAGCTCAAGAAAAAGTACAAGGACGATCTTCGCGTAGCGAAGAACACCAAGCTCATAACCCAGATCCAGATGATATTCCAGGATCCCATCGCTTCGCTCGACCCGCGTATGACGGTCCGCGAGATAATCTCGGAAGGACTCGTCATAAACGGTATACGCGACAAGGACTATATAGACGAGAAGGTCTATGAGATCCTTGAGATGGTAGGTCTCGTAAGAGAGCACGCGGGACGCTATCCGCACGAGTTCTCGGGCGGCCAGCGCCAGCGTATCGGTATCGCGAGATCGGTCGTGATGCACCCCGAGCTCCTTATCGCCGACGAGCCGGTCTCGGCCCTGGACGTATCCATACAGGCCCAGGTCATAAACCTGCTCAACGATCTGCGCGACCAGCTCGGTCTTACGATACTCTTCATCGCCCACGATCTGAGCGTCGTAAAGTACTTCTCCGACAGGATAGGCGTAATGTACTTCGGAAACATGGTCGAGATGGCCTCCTCGGACGAGCTCTTCGCCCATCCGATGCATCCGTACACGCGCTCGCTCCTGTCCGCGATACCTCTTCCCGACCCCCACGCCGAAAAGCGCAGGGTAAGGATAACCTACAACGCTCTCGCGGCGCACGATTACAGCGTGGATAAGCCCAGCTTCAGGGAGATAATCCCGGGCCACTTCGTCCACTGCAACGACGCCGAGGAAGCCGCGTACAGGAAAGAGTTCAATTTATGAGAAAAGACGACGAAGAGAAGAAGAGCTATTCGGGATATCTCATAGCGGCCTTCATCGGGGCGGCGATGGTATACGTGTACCTTGCGAGCCGCGAGTACTCGGCTTCTCTTCCCGCTGACGAAAAGTACAGGATGATATGCGACGCCTGTACCGTTCCGGGGGTGTTGATATTCCTCTCCGGAGTATTGAGTTCGCTCGCGAGGCGCGGCAGCTTCGACGGTATAGGCTACGCTCTGATGTACACCGTAAGGAGCCTTATCCCCGGAAACGGGGGAGAGAAGGAGACCTACGGAGAGTACCTCGAGCGCAAACAGGCGAAAAGCAGCGCCCGCGGCGGCGCTTATCTCTACATAGTCGGCGGAGCTTTTCTCCTCGCCGCGGCCGTCTTTTTCGTGCTCTACACGAGGGCGGCAGCCTAGTCAGGCGCAAGATGAAAACAAAAAAAGCTCCGGGGCAGTTCCTGCGAACTGCCCCGGTCTTTTTTTATCCGGGAAGCATGCGGTAGCCCATATCGTTTGATATATCCCTTGCGGCGCTTTTAACCACCTCAAGCAGCTCTTCGCCGCGCCCGTTCCATTCCCGGGTCGGTATCTGAAAGCAGAAGCTGGCTACCAGGACTCCCTCCCGGTCGTATATCGGCGCCGCGAGCAGGGCGCTGTCCTGATCTACCTCGCCGATATCGACGCAAAAGCCCTGCCTGCGGGCGTTTGAAACTATCTCTCTTAAGGACTGCTCGTCCGTCACGGTCTTCCCCGTGACGGGGCCGCGCTCCTGCCTGAGCACCGCGTCCAGTTCATTCTCAGAGAGCGCGGACAGGAGGATCCTGCCGGGGGCGCCGGCCCATAAGGGGAAGGAACATATCCATCTCGGGCGCTCGCCGGAGGGGCGGTCGTTGGACACCATCAGTACGGCCTTGTCGCCTTCTCTGACATAGATTACCGCGCGTACGTTGGATCCGTTTGACACCTTTCTGCTCATCATACCTCCTACATAGGTGAATGGGAATCTCAGCTGATATTTGAGTCCGCATTCATAGAATTTGTTCCCCAGGCAGAAGAGCCCAGTCTTCGGGTCTCTTACAACGTAACCCCTGTCCTGACAGGTGCGTATGAGGGAATAGACCGTCGCCCTGGTTATATCGAGGGCCTCGCTTATCTCATTCACGCTCATTCCGTCGATGTTGGCTGCCAGCAGGTCGAAGAGCTCAAGAGTCTTGCCCGCTATCCCGTTGGTCCTCGCGTTTATCTCTCTCATTCCATATCCTCCCGTCGGAATGTATAAAACTTTGCACTTGATATCGCGGCTCGATGGCGATATCATCAGTTACCTAAATGTTTAAATGGTTGCTATTATTGTATAAAAGATTATACAATAATGTCAAGTTTAAGGAGAGAATTATGAACAAGAGATTCTTAGCCCTGCTCATGATCCTCGTTCTTGTCCTCGGAGCCCTTGCCGGCTGCGGACAGAAACAGGAAGAGGAAAAACAGTCTGAACCTCAGAAGCAGGAGGAACAGAAGGAACAGAAGGAGCCCGAAAAATCTCCCGAACCCACGGGGAAGCTCCTGCCCACTACAGGGAACAAGGAAAAGAACGCGTTCACGATGGCAGGCTATATGCCGACCACGCTGGATATGTACTATCGTATGGGAGCTTTCGAGGGGGATGTCATAAACCTGCTCGCGGATTCGCTGTACAGATATGACAGCGAAGGCAACCTCGTGCCGTGGCTCGCGACTTCGATCGAGCCCAACGAGGATGGCAGCGAGGTCATGATAACGCTCCGCGACGACGTATACTTCCATGACGGAACGAAGATGACGGCTGAGGATGTGGCCTTCTCGATCGACCACATGCATCTGGCTCAGGGCGATTCGCTCGAGCAGAGCTCTGTCAGGGAAGTGATAGACGACACACATCTTAAGCTCACATTCCCCGATCCGAACGACTCCTTCTACTTTGAGAGCGATTTCGTCTACAACTGCGTCGTTCTCAACAGCGCCTATTACAAGGCCAAATACGACGATATCCACCAGGATTTCCTTCTCGACGTAAACGCGACCGGACCGTACGATATCGAGAAGATGGATCAGGTAAGCGGGACGATAGTCCTTAAGAAATACGACAAGTATTGGGGCGACAGAGGCTATTTCGACACGATCACCATCAGGGCGATAAGCGGCGACAGGAACATGGCCTTCGAGGGCGGAGAGATCGATATGTGCCAGTATACCGCCAATAACATCGTGACGGTAGAAGATTATGATAATGTCGTTACAGAGACGAAGCTCTCTTCCGATATCGTTTATCTCGCGCTCAACGCGAGTCATCTGAGTCCTCTTAACGATATCAGGGTAAGGGAAGCGGCGACTTACGCCGTTGACAGGGAGGATCTCGGAGCTATAGCGACCTCTTATTCCGGCGTGACCGCGTGGAATATGGCTACGCCCGACATGCAGTTCTATAACGATATCCTCCCGCATAGGACGCAGGACCAGGAAAAAGCGAGAGCTCTGATGAAAGAAGCCGGCTACTCCGAGTCCGATCCCTGCAGGATCAAGCTTATCTACCAGTCCGGCAACGATGAGCAGATGGCCGCCATCGAGATCCTCAAGGAGATGCTCGACGCCTGCTTCTTTGACTGCTCCATAGACGTGGATCTGGATCTTGAGAAATATATAAGCGGAGATTTTGACATCGGTATCATGGGGATGAGTCTCATGGGGGTCTGGCAGTACATGATCCTTTACTATGACGAGAGCTTCGCCGGACTCAACTTCTGCCATTACGAAGGCGACGATCTCCAGGATATCATAAATGAATACGCCGGCGCGCAGACTCAGGAGGAGGCCGACAAGGCGATGCTCCACGACGACTCGCTGTTCTGCCATATTCCTCTCGCCTATCCCGCGTTCATATACGCTTTCAACGCGGATCTCGACGCGAGCAAGGCTTTTGTAAACAGCAGCTACGACGCGAGCCTGATGAGCTGGAAATAACGATACTGCCTGAACATGTATCCGCGGCCGCCCTCCCTTACCGGAGGGCGG
>JAEEGL010229197.1_pt1 | contig 12240 bp, 13 predicted proteins | sample 9134231 | NCBI WGS metagenome assembly JAEEGL01 (sample SAMN16246548, study PRJNA631951) | gut metagenome | biome: gut microbiome; feature: rumen; material: fiber-attached | host: Bos | place: Iran: Karaj | collected 2018-10
CGGCGGAAGCGTTACCGTAAAACCGTTTGTAACATCTTCGGCAGACAGACTCAGTTCCGGAACAGGTATTTCATTTTTCACCTCGATCCCTCCTTTATAAAAGCCGAGAACCATAAAAATGAAAAGAAAAAACGAGGCGATTCTTTTGAAAAATAACTCCATAAGTATTCCTTTCTTGTTTCAGAATTCCGACTAAGCTGATTTCTTTTTCTTTGCGCTTGTTTTTAAGACAGTTAAATAACTGATATCGAAACTTATTTTTTCTTAGATTATATATTCATATCTGTTTGCAGTCAATATAAATTGCAGAAGGCGAACTTGAAATGTCAGACATTGATAAAATCTTCGAAAGCTTCGGGGATAATGATTCTGATCGTTATGATGACGGTGACGATTTCCGTAAATGCGAGGGATTTATGCGGAGAGTTATTCTATATTTTTATTGAAAGTGAATATATGAATATGATATAATAACAATTAGATTGACCGCGATTATTACCAAGACAAATATGGTGTCGTCAAAGTGTCGTCAAAAGCCTCAAGCCCCTTATTTTTCAAGCTTGAAGGCAATCACCAAAGCGCAGTATGACAAATCTCTCGGCGACCTTATTGAAAAGATGGGAATGGAGCGCGTGCTGCGAGAGACCGGCGAAGCGTTACCTTTGATTTAAGGAATGATATGATATGAAGAAAAATAACATCGTGTTCTATTTTTCGGATCAGCAGCGCTGGGATACGGTGAATGAAACAGTGACGCCGAATCTGATGAAGCTCGCCGAAGACGGCACACTGTTTGAAAACAATTTCACCTGTCAGGCAGGTGTCTTTTCTTTACTTTGAGTCTTAATTACCCTCACGGCAGTTTGCTGATTTATATAAATAACTATTGTATTTCAATATAACTGTATGATAGAATATATATTGGTAGTTTATATAATTAAGCACTTCCAAAAACTGTCTTGGAGGTATTTTTATGAAAACAGCAAAAAGGACCTTATCTCTTTTACTTTCGCTCCTGCTCGTGCTCGGCACGGTGGCTGTCGGTTCGATGCAGGCCGCCGCAACGACGTCAATTACCGCCGGGGTATTCGACGGTCTGAATGCGCAGCTGCATTACGGAACAGCCAATTATTATAAGGTTTACGCAGCTCAAAGTGACGGCAGCTCAGTTGAAATCGTTTATCTTAAAGCAGTGAAAACTGATGACAGACTTATAGTTTATGAGTCGTCCGAACCTGAAAGTATAAGAAACACTATGGATGTTTCTGCGGATTTTGTAGGGTCCTTCACTTATGATCCCGGTCTCGGTATTGAAACATGGACAATAAGTTTAAGCAACTCCGGCTTTTACAGCAGTATAGATTCGCTTTCCCCCTTGTCTTTTCCGTTTGCTCAAGAATTCACAAATCTGGGTGTAGAGCTGCCTTTAAATACAGTGAACTATTATAAGGTCAATGCAATCCGCAGTGACAGCGGACTGCCCGAAACCGTATATCTCAAAGCAGTCAAATATAATGGCTATTCCGGTACGGCGCCCGTTCTCAACGTTTATGAGGCAAATACAACAGGCTCTTTCAGCCCCGAAGTTTCCGAGGCTTTTTTGGCGGATGCCTCCGGCTGGACTAACGCCGACCGCAAAGAAACCTGGACCTTCTACTTGAAGTCAAATAAAGAAGGAGTTTACACCAACCCTTACAGCCGCATTGTTTCGTTTTCTCCCCTGTGCATCCCGGTAACAGCCACACAGATTTGGGACTCCAAGAATGAATTCGACCAATACAATCAGGTTATCGATAATACTATTACGTCATACAGAATAACCGACGAATCCGGTGATATTCTTGATTTTTCGGTCAAAAAAGCAAGCTATTCTCTGCAGGTTTCGCTTGACGGCGTATCATTCTGTGACAATAACGCCGTAACACCCGACGGCATAACCGTAAACGCCTTGTGTATTCCCGCGGTCGGCTCCACATCACCCGAAGAGTGGATTATCACGGTCACCGGTCTTGATCAGAATGACGGAGACGGCAAGCCGCACGAGTATAAGATAGTCCAGGATGAAATAAGAAGCCCACAGTACTGGCAGAAAGGTGAAACAAAGCTTGTACAGACCGTAAACGGTGTAACTTTTCCCGATAACATCGAGGAAACGATATCATACAAGCTTATGCTCGCATCCGGTAATTCCAAATACGAAATTCTGCAGATTGATAAAACAATACTCTATTCCAAGGTTACACGCCTGTCTGTTAAAGGGCTTACCGATAGAAACAATTATGTTTACGCAACAGTTACCGGCGCTGTCAGCGGCGAGATATATCAGAATCCCGACCTCGATAACACCTTAAATTTCAATAATAACAGCGTCATCAGGCTCAGCGATTTTACCGGCTCGGCAGACGGCGTAACCGTCAGCTTCAATATCGGCATAGATAACGGCAGCGCTTCCGTTAAGATAAGACTTACCCCGTCCGGCATGCTGACTTATGATTTTAACGGCCTGCCCATCGAAGTTTTCTGCCCGGAAGCTATCGACGGCTCCGTTATACCGGAGCCGATAGAGGTAGAGCATTACTATGTTTCCGAGGAGCCTTTATCGGCTGTTGACTCCCGCATTGTCAGTGAGCCTATGGATTACATGCCGATTGACTGCTATGAAGCTCTGCTGGTGTTTGCCAACCGGGTAAACAACGGCGAAACGGAACTCAACGGCAAACTTTTATGTGACATTGATGCGTCTGCTTCAAACCCGGAAAGTGATTCATATAACGCTTATTTTACCGCCTGGACTCCCATCGGTGACAGAAGCGAAATATCATACGACATATATTCAATTTATACAGGTACATTTGACGGCGACGGTCATGTTATTACCGGGCTTACTTTTGATGCCTCCGAGGGTTTTGCCGGGCTTTTCGGTTGTGTCGGTGAAGGCGGCATGGTGAAGAATGTCGGCCTTGAAGGCGGCAAGATAACAGGTAATGCTCAAGCCGGCGGCGTGGCCGGGTCAAATAACGGCACAGTCATGAACTGTTATAATACCGGAAGTGTATCAGGCACTTATGCCGGCGGTGTGGTCGGGATAAACATTCTCGGCACAGTAATGAACTGCTATAACACCGGTGATGTTTCCGGTGAATATTTTGTCGGCGGCGTGGCGGGGTATGTTGGCGGCACAATCGAAAACTGCTATAGCACAGGCACTGTAGCTTTGACCATCGGACCAAACTCTGAGTCTCGTGCCGGCGGCGTGGCAGGGTATGTTGGCGGCACAATCGAAAACTGCTATTATGACAGCAGCGTGCTGACCGGTTTTTCCACAATCGGAGATGGAAACGGAACAAACGTCACAGGCCTCACCACTGCGCAGATGACAGGCGCAGACGCGCTTTCGGATGATAACATGAAATTTGTATTCTCAGAAGGCGAAGAAAACCCATGGCTTGTGAGGGAAAACAACTGTAAGAACGATTATTATCCGCATCTTAAGGGCTTCAATCTTGATGAAGAAGCCGCTCAGATTCCCGCCGAAAGCATTGACGCCGAAAACTGGCCGCCTAAGACAGAAACCGGAACAGGCGAGCATAAATACGGCGATACGGGCGACGCCCGCTTCACCTGCTCGGTTTGCGGTCAGGTCGACAATGACGTGAAAACCGCCGTAGAGCTGGCAGACACCAAAGAAGCCGCAAAGAAGGCGCTCGATGAATACAAGAATCCCGCTGATTACAGACCCGAACAACAGGCGGCACTTGACGACGCAATCAGCGCAGGCAAGGATGCCATCGATAACGCGACGGATACGGACGGCGTAGCAGCCGCTCTGGAAAACGCAAAAGCAGCAATCGACAATATCAAGACCGACGCTCAGCTTACCGCCGAGGAACTTGACTCGGAAAAAACCTCCGCAAAGCAGGCGCTCGATGAATACAAAAATCCCGCGGATTACAGACCCGACCAGCAGGCGGCACTTGACGACGCAATCAGTGCAGGCAAGGATGCCATCGATAACGCGACGGATACGGACGGCGTAGCAGCTGCTCTGGAAAACGCAAAAGCGGCAATCGATGCAATCAAGACCGATGCTCAGATGACTGCGGATGAGCAGGCGGAGTTTGACGAATACAAGCAGGCACAGAAGGACGAGGTCGCCGGCCTTGCGAAAGAGGGCGACAGCGAAGAAAGCGCCGCGCTTATCAAAGCCGCACAGGATGCGATTGACGCGGTAACCTTCGACAAAGAAAAATCGCCCGAAGAAAACAAAGCGGCGGTTGATGCGGCGGCAAATCTCACGCAGCTCAACGAAGACCTTGAAACGCAGAGAGCCGCGGATCAGCTTGCCGCCGACAAAGCCGCGTTTGATGAATACAAAAACAAAAAGAAAGAAGAAATCGATGCTCTCGCTCAGGAAGGCGACAGCGACGCGGTCAAAGAGCTCATAGAAAAAGCAAAAGACGAGATAGACAAGCTTACCTATGACGAAAGCAAATCACTCGATGAAAACAAAGTGGCGGCCGACGCAGCGGAAAATCTCACGCAGCTTAAGGAAAACATTGCCGCACACCGCAAAGAGTACACCGCAACATTTATTGCCGACGGCAAAACGGTAGAAGAGATTAAATTCACAATCGATACCAAGAGCCTCAAAGAGCCCGCAGTGCCCGCAAAAGAGGGCTATGAAGGCAAGTGGAGCGAATATACTCTTGCCGCCGCGGACATTCAGATTCAGTCCGTATATACTCCGATAGAATACACAGCGACCTTCGTTGATGAAAACGGCGAAACGGTCAAAGAAGTTAAATTCACGGTTGAAACAGAAAAGCTCGAAGAACCCGAAGTTCCCGCGAAAGAGGGATGTAAAGGCGCCTGGGAAGAATATGAACTGACAGCCGGCGATATCACGGTGAAACCCGTCTATACTCCCCAAAACATATGCAAGCTTGATAATGAATATCACGGAGACTCCCTTTTCGGCAAAATGTTAACATTCCTCCATAATCAAATCTGGTATTTTTTCAGAATGCTGGGCTTTGACCTGTATGTGTCTGTAACATTTGATTGGTAATCGAATTTGAAACAACAGAATTCACAGGATTTTTTGAGTAAACGGATATTAAAAAGGAGATTAAGTTATGAGTAAAAAAGCAACAGGCGGAATATGCGCCATAATCTGTATGGTTTCGGTGGTAATATATTTCCTGTGGGGTATGATAGCGAAATCGTACACCAATGCTTGGATTATATTTATGATTGCCGGAGTTGCCTGCGCGAGCGTGAGCATAATAGCAGGCATGAAGAAAGAAAAGAACAGCGCGGATAACGACAAGCCGGAAGATAAAGAAAAAGAGGAATAATAGCCCAAAATGCCCGCACCGATATGAAAAATCGGTGCGGGCAGATATAATCAATTCGGCAAATCGTAATATACAGAAACATAAGCATATTTATAATCGGAGGTAATTACAAATGGGTAATGCAGCTAAAGTAAGCGAATTTTTAGACAAGGCAAAAGTGTTTTACTTTTTAACAACCGACGGAGATCAGCCAAAAGGCAGACCGTTCGGTTTCCATCTCCTGGCAGATGATAAGCTGTACTTCGGTTGCGGAACATTCAAAGAGGTTTACAAACAGTTACAGCAAAATCCGAAAACTGAAATACTTGCTATGGCAGGCGACGAGTTTCTTCGCTATGACGGAACAATGAAAGAAGTATATGACTAATCACTGCTTGAAAAGACAAGAGAGATAATGCCGGATATTATGGCAATGTACGATAAGAATGGCTGGACTATGCAGCTATTCTATCTCGAAAACGGAAAAGCCGAAATCCGCGGTATAATGGAGCAAAAAGAAGCTTTTGAGGTTTAATAAGGATTCAAATGAACAGCCGTTTGAGAGCGGAAAATGAGGAAGCTTATGTTGAAATTCGAACCGTTTTCCATTGCAGCACTTCAAAAGGCGATGCCGTATATAAAAAGGAATCCGTCACTTTGCGCCGATCTGTCCGCCGGGTACCTTTTTATGTGGCACGAAGGCAAAGACATTCAATTCTGCGAATGGAATGACACCTTTATTGTGCGTCTGAATATAGGAGAACAGCCCGCGTTCAGTTACCCTATCGGCTCCGATCCAAACGGAATGCTGAACGAGCTGACTGAGTATGTTCACCATAACCATCTGCCGTTGCGTTTTTTTGCCGTGGATGAGGAAACTCTCGGTAAAATCCGCTCTGATAAACTTCTGTCCCCCGCCATGTGGGCTTATGACAGACGCTGGAGCGACTATATTTATTCATTTGAAGAGGCCATATCCTTCAGAGGAAAAAAATTCAGCGGACAAAGGAACCACATCAACAAGTTTAGAAAGCTTTACGGAGAACCCGACATACGGTTTCTGACTGCTGACGACCGACAAAGCATCAAAGAATTCCTCGACAGGTACACAGAGGAGCATCCGAACCGGAACAAGCTGGAAAACCTGGAGCTCAGGCAAACGGAAAAACTGCTTGACGTATACGATTCTCTCGGTCTTTACGCCGCGGCTTTGTTTATCGATGGCGCTCCGGCGGCGTTCAGCATCGGAGAGGTTGTCGAAGACATGCTCCTGATTCATGTGGAAAAGGCACTGACCCGGTTTGAAGGGGTTTATCCGACCATGTATTCGGGGTTTATTCATCTTGTCTCCGATCATACAGGACATCAGCTTAAGTATATCAACCGCGAGGATGATTCCGGAGATCCGGGGCTGCGCACCTCAAAAATGCAGTATCATCCTGTCGCTATGGCAAACAAACACCTCGTTCATATAGATTCTCCGGCGGCGAAAATGGAGCCGGAATACTCTTTTTCATACGAAAGCGTTGTCCTTACCGAAATACGGGAAAGTGATAAGCAAAAATATCTGAGACTGAATACCGATATTGAAAACAATCGGTATTGGGGATATGATTACCGTGAGGACGTTAGCATTACAGGCCCGGTGGACGAAAACACTTTTTATGACTCTGTTATGTATGATATGAGCGCGGGTGATTCAATCAATTTCGCCATTCGCCTTTCTGAAAACGGAGAAATGATCGGTGAGGCAATTCTCTGGAATTTCACATCAGACGGTTTTGCCGAACTCGGCTGCCGCATACTGCCCGAATACCGGGGAAAAGGATACGGAAAAGCCGCTTTCGGAGCTGCCGCCGAATATGCCGCCCGACACCTGGATATAAAAATATACGCGCGATGCTTCCGGGAAAATACGCCGTCATATCGGATGATTGTTGCAAACAAATTCAGGCAGATTTGTGAGAACGGGAAATATTTATATTTCAAACCAAGTCCGGCATAAAGCCCTGAGCTTGAATTATGCTATACGGCACCGCGTGGCCGTCGATTGAAAAAAGGGGAAAACAAAAATGAAAAAACTGAAAATCTTTTATCTGAAAAATTGCCCTTATTGCAGGAAGGCGATTGATGCCGTAAATGAACTGAAAACGGAAAACCCGGAATATGATAAGATTGAAACAGAGTGGATTGAAGAGACTGTTTGCCCGGATATTGCAAACAGCTATGATTACTACCGCGTGCCCAGTATTTTCTGCGGCGAAGAAAAGCTGTACGAATGCAGCCCGGGTGATGATTACGTTGAAATCAAGCGGCAAATGGAAAACGCTCTGAATGCCGCTGCTTCGCGGTGAAACAGATAAATTCCGGCTGCAGGTCCGAAAAATTTACGCAAATCGGGTCTGAGCAAGATATTATAACCATTTTCCGGAGGTAAAATATGAAATCAAAGGTCTTCTTTACAAAAGAGATATCACCCGAAAAAGTTCTCGAAATGTATCGCCTGACCGGCAAAGCGCTTCCTGGCAAAACAGCGGCAAAACTGCACTCCGGCGAGGAAGGAAATCAGAATTTTCTCAGACCGCAGTTTTGGAAGCCCATTATTGACAGCCTTGCCGCGACTGTTGTTGAATGCAATACCGCATACGACGGTGCCAGAAATGAAACCACAAAGCATAAGGAACTTATGAAAAAACACGGCTGGGAGAAATACTTCAATATTGACATTATGGATGCCGAAGGTCCGGATGTGGAGTTACCCATTCCCGGCGGAAAAATCATCCGGAAAGACTATGTCGGTAAAAACCTGGTCCGTTATGACTCAATGGTTGTACTTTCTCACTTCAAAGGACACCCTATGGGCGGATACGGCGGAGCGCTGAAACAGTTATCTATCGGCTGTGCCTCGTCTGCGGGTAAGGCATATATTCATTCGGGCGGAAAGCAGACTGCTCAGGAAGGGCTCTGGGGAAACATCTGCGGGCAGGACGACTTCCTCGAAGCTATGGCAGACGCCGCCTCGGCTGTGGTTGAATTCTTCAAGGGAAATATGGTATTTGTAAATGTAATGAAAAATATGTCGGTCGATTGCGACTGCTGTGCGGTTGCGGAAGATCCTTGTTTGCAGGATATGGGTATTCTTGTTTCAACGGATCCGGTTGCCGTTGACCAGGCGTGCATAGACAGAGTCTACGGCAGTAACGATCCCGGCAAAGCGCACTTTATTGAAAGAGTTGAAAGCAGACACGGCATTCATACAATAGAAGCGGCCGCGGCACTTGGCTTCGGGTCAAGAGAATATGAACTGACAGAGGTTTAAACTCCGGTCCTGAGAATCGCAGCGGAATTTTATCCGCATCATCTGTTAGGCAGAAATAAAGCAGGCACTGTAACAAACAGTGCCTGTTTTTCAATATGGATTAGAACTTTATACTCTGTCCGCTCCGTACGGTTTTATTCGTTTACGGATTTGAAGTCCTGCTCCCTCGTGAGGTTCTTCATCCAGTTGAAGCGGTTGATTTTCACAACAGCAACAAAGCATTTCAGAATCTGGTCACATTTGAGGCAGGCAAAAACCACCCAGGCGGGCGCACCGAGATATAATGCTATTATTGCCGAGGGAAGGACAACTCCGAACACAAATATTATGTCGTTCTTGAATACAAAAGCTATATCACCGCCGGATTTTACCAGTCCGAAAAGGCAGGCCGCCTGATAGCAGGTGCCCACAATTGTGACAGAAAGCACGGTGCAGAACTGCATGGCGTAATGAGCCGCCTGAGGCGTTATACCCGAATAGAACGAAATAAACGGAGCTTTGATAAGCGTGAGAAACAGACCTGTCAGTATGCCGACGCCGAGAAACAGAACCTGAGTGGTTTTAGCATATTCTTTCATAAGCTCAGTTTTTCCCGCGCCTACGGTTTTGCCTGTAATGACACCCACGGCAGAGGCCATACCGTTCATTGTCACATAAGCAAAAGAGTTCAGATTATTGGCAACGCTCGCCGCCGCTATCACAGATTGATTCAACCTGCCGAGAATTATGGAGTTGCCCATAAGGTTTACGCTCCATACGACATTCCCGCCTACTATCGGAAGACCGTAGCGGATAAAATCCTTGCGCAAAAGAGCGTCTGTTTTGAAGAAATCGGCAGGCTTCAGTCTCAGTTTTTTGTCGGCTGAAAATACATATATTCCTATAGTGAAGGTTTCCGCAATGCGCGAGATAAGCGTTGCAAGCGCCGCGCCGCGAATGCCCATAGCCGGCAGCCCGAATTTTCCGAAAATGAGGGCGTAATTAAGAAAGATATTTATTACGAGCGAAATTGCAGAAACAATCATACCGATATTTGCCTGCTCAACGCTCCGCATTGCGGCAATAAGCGCCTGAGTGAGACAAAAGAAGGCGTAAGAAAAGCAGACTGTACGAAGGTAGATTACACCGTCGGCAATGACCTGACCGTCATGGGTAAAAATACCTATGATAAAGGAAGGAAAACATGTGCACGCAACCGTCAGAATCAGGCCGATAGCCAGCGAAAAATGCGTACCTATGGAAACTATTCGTTTTATGCTTTCCGTATCTTTTTTGCCCCAATACTGAGCGGCAAGCACGAGGATTGCGCCCTCAACGCCTCCCGAAAACATCTGTAAAAATGTCTGAAGCTGACCGCCCATATAGACGCCGGATACCGCCGAGTCTCCGAGAGAGCTCACCATTATATTGTCGGCAAAGCCGACGGCAAATGTAATAAGATTCTGCAGCGCGACGGGGATTGCAAGAGCAACGAGGGTGCGGTAAAATGATTTGTCGCGCGTAAAAATATGAATCCTTCCGGATTTGTTATCCATATAATTACCCCCGTTTCCTGTTTGTGTTTCGATTAGATATTATAAAACCGTACTGCTTTAAATGCAATATTCAGGCACAAAATAACTCTGTATTTTTCCTGATTCTGAGTCTTTATTTTTTTGATTTAAGCTGTTATAATAAAAACCGAAATAAAATGAAAAGGAGATGAAGCGTGTGGATTTAAAGAAAGCGGAAAAATTTATTGACAGGCAAAATGTCAGTTTTATCGGTTCGGTTGACGGCGAAGGTTATCCCAATATGAAAGCGATGCTCAAACCCAGGAAGCGTAACAGACTGAAAGAGTTCTGGTTTTCCACCAACACTTCATCCATGAGGGTCAAACAATATCTGGAAAATCCCAACGCCTGTATTTATTTTTACCGTAAAGGCCTTATCAAATATACCGGAATAATGCTGACAGGAAAAATGGAAGTGTTAACCGACAGTGAAACCAAGAATATGATCTGGAAAAAGGGAGACACGGTTTTTTATAAGGGCGGCGTCACCGACCCTGACTATTGCGTTTTGAAATTCACCGCCTCAGAGGGCAGATATTATTGCGATTTAAAAACAGAAAGTTTTAAAGTAGATTGACAGACCTCAAACCAATACCGGCAAAAGGAGAAACGGAAATGGAATTGATAAAGAGTTTTTCGGTAGATCACACCCGCATAATACCCGGCATATTTTTAAGCAGGGCCGACTGTTTAGGCGAGTATTCGGTTACGACTTACGATATAAGACTCAAAAAGCCAAACAGGGAGCCGGCAATAGATGTTGCGGCGATGCATTCTCTTGAGCACATCATTGCAACTTACCTGCGCAACGACCCCGAATGGAAAGATGAGGTCGTTTACTGGGGACCGATGGGCTGCCTTACCGGGTTTTATCTTATACTCAAGGGCAACCGCGCTCCCCGGGAGATTTACGCGCTGATGCTGAGGTCTTTCAGGTATGTTGAAGAAGTACGGGAAGTACCCGGCGCCACACCGGTGAGCTGCGGGAACTACCTTATGCATAACCTTGAAACGGCAAAATGGTACGCAAGGGAATTCGCGGATTATCTTGAAGCAAACGCGGAAAACAGCGGAATATTCGAATATCCCGGAACAGAACGGCTTATAACGGATGACGGGCAGAATTTCTACGATTCATAACCCGCAAAACAAAACCAGACTGTCAAGGCGGATAATCTTATGAAAAAGATACTTATCGGCGTTTTAATACTGGCTGCTGTTATACTCATATTTGTGAAAAAGCCTGCCGGTGACAAAAGCAAAAGCATAGCCGGAATACCGGCTCCCATACAGTCCGCCGCAACGGGCGGCACTTCTTTCGAAAAAGACGGGTATAAGGTATCAATCAAATACAAGGCTGATTACACCGTCGAGGCGCTTGTGCTGAGCACCCACAGCTATTTCTCCGGCAGTATCACCGACAAACTTGCCCCGAAGGATCTCGCGCTCGGCTGGGGCACCGTGGCCGAGTATAACGACAGAATAGATTTTCACTGGAGCCAGAGCGGCAGATGGTATCACTGGCGGGTTGACGACAGTTCTGTTCTCGGACCTGTGGGCGGAATTTCGGGCGTAAGCAAACAATCGGCAAATAACCATCTCATAGCGTCAACAGAAACAATACAAAAGCTGATTGAAAATGTTAAAACCGGAGACCATATCAGAATAACCGGTTATCTGATTGATTTGCGTGCGGAAAAAGATGACGGCACTTATTATACCTGGAGCTCAAGCACCTCGCGCGACGACACCGGTGACGGTTCATGTGAACTTATCTATGTCACAAAATTTGAAACCGTGTAAAACAAGAACTCCCTTTCGAATAACTGCAAAATAAACATACAGAATAAAGGACAGCACCCGTCGGTTTAAGGCGGGTGCTGTTAATGCTGTATTATCGGAACATAAGCGGAATAAAACTCGGTTTAAGTTTCGTTTGCCTGAATGAGCAAGGAGCTCAGATTGAATTCTTTTATCGGTTCATCGCCTGCCCTACGAACAAAATCAAGACGAAAAGGTGTAAGTATAATCA
>JAEEGL010977071.1_pt1 | contig 12240 bp, 14 predicted proteins | sample 9134231 | NCBI WGS metagenome assembly JAEEGL01 (sample SAMN16246548, study PRJNA631951) | gut metagenome | biome: gut microbiome; feature: rumen; material: fiber-attached | host: Bos | place: Iran: Karaj | collected 2018-10
CGGTCATCCGCACCCCAAAGATTTCCAATTTCACTGATTTCGACTGTCTGGCAGGCGAGAGAGACGTATCTCTGGATTACGTCACAAGTTCCGATTCCCTGGGAACGCCGGACCTCATCCTGTTGCCGGGGAGCAAAAATACCACCGAAGATCTGCTGTATCTCCGTGCCTCAGGGCTCGAGGAAAAAATCCGAGCGGCGGTAGCCGCCGGCACTCCGCTCATCGGCATCTGCGGCGGATACCAGATGCTGGGACAGGAAATCCGCGACCCTCATCACACTGAATCCGGCCATGACAGTGTTCGGGGGCTGGGCTTCCTGGCGATGACAACGACCTTCAGTCCGGAAAAACTGACATCGCAGGTGGAGGCCGATTGCCGCTCGTGGACCTTCCTTGGTCATGATATTACCGTCAAAGGACTCCGCGGCTACGAAATCCACATGGGAGAGACCTCATTTGACGGCGGTGAAGACGCGCACCCGCTCCATATCACTCGTCGGGCCGGGCAAGACGCGGATATCGTCGAAGGAACAAGCCGGGCCGACGGTCTCGTATTTGGCACCTATATCCACGGTATCTTTGACCACGACGATTTCCGGCGAGCAGTGCTGAACTCGATCCGACAAAAGAAAGGTCTCGCACCGCTTGCCAACACCCGCAACGTGAACGCTGAAAAGCAGCGCAGCTACGACGCCCTGGCGGACGTTGTGCGACAAAGCCTTGACATGGACAAATTACGGGCCATTATGGAGAATGACAGATGAGTACGGCAATTGTGGCCTTCTTCATCGACTGCCTGATTGGCGATCCCCGCTCCCGCCTGCATCCCGTGGTTCTCATCGGCAAGTGGATTGCTCTGCTGGAGAAATGGCTTTACTGTCCGGAGGACTCCGACCGCCGGAAATTCCTGTCCGGCCTCCTCTTGATGATAATCGTCCTGGCAACGGCCTACGAAGCAGTGGAGGGAATCCTCTTCCTCTCCTTGCTCTCGGGCAATTCCTATGTCATCGCTGCCATCCCGGCGCTGCTTCTGAGCTTTGCCATCGCGCCGCGCAACCTGGCGGAAGCAGGTCTCGAAATCCGCCGCTATCTTCTCAGCGGCGACCTTGACCAGGCCCGTTTCAAAGTTGGCTGGATTGTTGGACGCGATACCGATAAACTTACAGTGAGCGAAGTCACTCGGGCCACCGTGGAAACCATCTCGGAAAACATCGTGGACGGCGTCATCTCGCCGCTCTTCTTTTTTTATCTCGGAGGCGTCCCGCTGGCGATGGCCTATCGGGCGGCAAATACCATGGATTCCATGATCGGTTACAAGAATGATAAATATCTTTATTTCGGCCGGGCGGCGGCCCTGGCAGACGATGTCTGGAACTACATCCCGGCGCGCCTGACCGGCCTCCTTCTGGTGGCAGCAGCCTGGCTGATGCGATTGGATTGGCGGGCGGCCTGGCGTATAATGCGACGCGACGCGAAGAAGCATCCCAGCCCCAACGGTGGCTACACGGAGGCCACCGTTGCCGGGGCGCTGGGCGTCCGTCTCGGCGGGCTCAACTACTATTTCGGCCAGCCGTCTTTTCGCACCTATATGGGCGACGCCATCCACGAACTAGGACCGAAGCATATCAAGCAATCGATCTGGCTGATGTACACGGTCACGGTCCTGTTTCTGGGCCTGGCGTCTGCGGTCTGTTGGCGGTTGAACGGGGGGATTTCATGAGAGCTTTTTTCATCGGGCTTCAGTTCCTGACCCGGATCTCCATCGTCCGTCAGGACGCCTGGACGGTGGAGGATTTTGGCCATAGCGTAAAGTTCTTCCCATTGGTGGGAGCGGTGCTGGGCGTCATTTACACCGGCTTCATTCACGCCACGCTCGTCTGGTTGCCAGGTCAGGGCGTCGCGTTGCCGCCGCATTTCCTGACAGCGTTTCTGCTGATACTGCCGCTGCTCCTCACCGGCGGTCTGTTCTGCGACGGCTTCATGGACACGATGGACGGCGTTTTTTCCGGGCGCTCCCGGGAACGGATGCTGGAAATCATGAAAGACAGCCGCGTTGGCTCCAACGCGGTCTTTTGCTTTACCGCGCTGCTTCTTCTGGAATGGGGTATCCTGCTGGATATGCCGCCGTCGGTCCTCCTGCCGGCGTTTTTCGTTCGCCCGGTTATCGCCCTCTTGATGATGGCCGGCGGCATACTTCTCTGCCCTTACGCCCGGCCGGAAGGCATGGGCAAGGCCTTCGCCGAACATGCGGGCCGCGCTTCCCTGCCCTTCGCGGCAGTCACCGCCCTGCTCCTGGTGTTGCCCTGGGGGCCGTTGGCCTGGGCCTCTCTGGTAGTGTGCAGCCTCTTCACATCTTTTTTCACCGGCTACGTCACGAATCGTCTGGGTGGCCTCACCGGCGACGTTTACGGGGCCATCACCACGCTGAATGAAGGACTGGTCCTGTTGACATTTCTGGTTGGCGCCGCCATAATGGGAAGCTAGAGGGATTCGTCATGGAAATCAAAGTTAGCGTACCGGGCTCCTGTGGCGAGCTGGTGCAAGGGACACGGGAGGGCGTTCCTTTTCTGGTAACTTGTCCGGTGGATCTCTATACCCATGTGATTGTCACTGACCGGACGCGGGAAATGACCGGGCTTGGCGCCAAGGCGCAGGCAGCGCTTCGGCGGGTACTGCGCTATCTGGGGGAGGAAACCTTCCCTTACGGTCTCGCGCTGGCTTCGGAACTTCCCATTGGCAAGGGAATGGCTTCAAGCAGTGCCGATATTGCGGCCGTATGCTTCGCAGCGGCCGCCGCTCTGGACCGTCCCCTGACGGCGCCGGAGGTGTCGCGGATTGCCGCCGGGATCGAACCGACGGACGGCGTTTTCTTTCCCGGCATCGTGCGTCTCAATCACATGACCGGTGAATGTCTGGAATCGCTGGGTGTATTTCCCTCGCTGAAAATCGCCGTGTTCGATACCGGCGGCGCCGTGGATACGCTGGAGTTCCACCAGCGCAAGGATTTGGCTCGTCTCAGCCGGGCCAACGAAGAACGGACCGACGTTGCCTTGACCCGGCTCAGCCATCCGGAGGACGCGGCAGCCATCGCCCAGGCAGCTACTGAGAGCGCTCTGGCAAATCAATCCATCTTGCCCAAGCGGGATCTCGCCGCCATCATCGAACGCGCCCGCTCACAAGGTGCGTTGGGCGTCAACGCCGCCCACAGTGGCACGATCCTCGGTGTGCTTTTCCCTCCGGACACCGGTCCGGCGACCGTTGAAACCTGTGTCCATCGTCTGGCGGAAGACTTTCCCCATCTCGACTACTTGCAAAGTGTGCGCCTGATATCCGGTGGCTATACGGTATCCAGGCGGGAGGAAGTATGAACAATCGCTTTTCCCATGGCGGGAATATCTATCAAGGCCAGGCGCCGACCGGCGGCTGGCTGGATTTCAGCGCCAATATCAATCCCTTAGGACTTTCCCTGGCGGTCAAGACGGCGCTCCGGGAGAACCTGGAAGGCATCATCCATTACCCCGATCCCGCCGGCCAGGAACTCAAGGCAGCCATCGCAACCCGCTACCGGGTGCCGGAGAACGGAATTATCCTCGGCAACGGGGCGGCAGAACTCTTCTATCTTTTCTTTCATGTCGTGCGGCCTCAAAATGTCTGCCTGCCGGTGCCCTCCTTCAGTGAATACGAACGGGCTGCTTTGGCGGCAGGAGCGTCGGTCAGCTATCTCCCTCTCGATGAGGCGTCAGACTTCGCGCTGCCCGTTGACCGCCTTCTCCCCTATCTGGCGACTTCGGATTGCATTGTTCTTGGCAATCCGAACAACCCTGCCGGGCCTCTGACGACGGCGACGGATTTGGAGCGGCTGGCCAACGCCGCCGAAAAAACCGGCACCTGGCTCCTCGTCGATGAGTCCTTTCTGGACTTTCGGGAGGATGCGGCCAGTTTCACCATTCGCGCTTTTCTCGACCGCTACGAGAAATTGATACTGCTCCAATCGCTGACGAAATTCTACGCCTTACCCGGTCTGCGACTGGGGTTTGCCGTAACTTCGCCGTCCCTGGCGAAACGCCTGGAAGCGGGCAAGGATCCGTGGAACGTGAATTTCCTGGCACAAAAGGCCGGCGTCGCAGCACTGGGCGACACAGCCTATCAGAGCGCATCGCGCGCCTTTGTCCGGAGGGAGCGCATCCGCCTGGCCAAAGCCCTCCGGGACTTTGACGGTCTCCATGTCTATGAGCCGACAGTAAACTTCATTCTGCTACGCTTGGCAGAGCATTTAGGGACAGCTGCCGTTTTCGCGGACAAGATGCGAGCGGAGGGTATTCTGCTCCGGGACTGCTCCAATTATCCCGGTCTGGACAACCGCTTCCTGCGGGTGGCGGTCAAGGACATTGCGTCAAATCAACGGCTGTTGGCAGCTTTTCAAAAGATTGCGGAGGCTAGCCCATGATACGCTTTTTTTTCATAAGACACGGCGAAACGGAATGGAACTCCACCGGGAAGTATCAAGGACAGTCAGACGTTGCTCTCTCGCAAACAGGTCTATGCCAGGCACAGGCGCTGGCAGCGCGTTTCCCTGCAGAGACACTGGACGCCATCTACACAAGCGACCTGAAACGGGCGACAACAACAGCGGAAGCGGTGGCCGCCCGCTTCCGCTGCCCGCTGGAAACAGACAAGGCCCTTCGGGAAATTCACTTCGGTGACTGGGAGGGCCATACTTACGAGGAAATCACGGCCCGATGGCCGGAGCAAGGCGCGAATTTCTTCCGCGCCCCGGAAACACTTGTCATCCCCCACGGGGAAACCTTCCCCCTCCTTCAGGAACGAGCCATGAAAAAAATCAAAGAAATTTCCGCGAAGAGCGAGGGGCAGAACGTCGCCGTCGTCGCCCACGGCGCCATCCTGCGGACGATCCTCGTCACGCTGATGCACATCCCGTTGCACTACCTCTGGTCCATCCGTCAGGACAACACCGCCGTCAGCATTTTACGGCTCGACGATGAGTTCACGACCATCGAGCTCATCAACAGTACGGCGCACCTGGCGCGACCGGATACGCTGTGACCGGCGAGGAGGAAAGCACTTGCACATCGTTCTGATTGAACCTGAGATTCCGGGAAACACAGGCAATATCGCCCGCCTCTGTGCGGCCACGGGCATGTGTCTCCATCTGATCCGTCCACTGGGTTTTTCCGTTGACGACAAGCATTTGAAGCGAGCCGGGCTCGACTACTGGCACTTGGTCCAGATCTGTTACCACGACAGCTTTGACGTGCTGTTCCGGCAATATGCCGACAGCACCTTTTATTTTTTCTCCACCAAGGCCCCCCGGATTTATTCAGAGGCCCGGTTCACTGCCGGAGATTTCCTCGTCTTCGGAAAGGAAACGGCCGGCATTCCCGAACCCCTCCTGAAAGAAAACTGGGATACCTGTCTCCGTCTTCCCATGATGACCGGGGCGCGCTCACTAAACCTCTCGAACGCGGTCGCCGTCGCGTCATACGAGGCGCTCCGCCAGCTCGACTTTCCGGGGATGAAGTCCGTCGGGGACGGCCTCCGGAGCTGACAGCGCCCGCATAAAACGAATCGCCCTTTCGATGCTTCTGGCATAGAAATCTTCACTGTGGTATAATAGGCGAAGATAAGCGGCGTCTCCAAGCGTACTGGCTCATTGAAGATCGAGTCCTTGCATGATCACTGCAGTTTCAGCACATAACAGGATGAAGACGCAGAAAGGAGGGGCGATTGTGCCACTGGATGACCGTTTGGTAAAGGAACTCCGGTGTATTCTGCCACCGGAGCGGATATTGCTTGACGAACCGATGGCGGGCCGCACGACATTCCGCGTCGGTGGACCGGCGGACTGCCTGGCGCAGCCGGCCTCGCTCGAAGAGGCCCATGCCCTTCTCATGCTGACACGGAACTATGGGACGCCACTGACAGTCCTCGGCAACGGTTCGAATGTACTGGTCCGGGATAAGGGCATCCGAGGTCTGGTGATTTCCTTCGGCAAGCCGTTTGCCTATATTCACCGGGAAGACACTTCTCTCCTTTTGGGGCCAGGGACGATTCTCGGCGCGGTCTCGCAGTTCGCTGCCAGTCAAGGGCTCTCGGGATTGGAGTTCGCGGTGGGGATCCCCGGAAGCGTGGGAGGCGCGATTTTCATGAACGCCGGCGCTTACGACGGCGAAATGAAGACATTCGTCCAGCGTGTGACCGCTCTGACGGCATCGGGCGAAATCGCCAGTTTCACTGGAGAAGAGCTTGGCTTTTCTTACCGGCACAGCGTGTTTCAGGAGAACGGGGCGCTTATCGGCGAGGTTGCGCTCTCATTAACAGCGGGTGACATCAAAGCGATTAAGGAAAAGATGGCCGACTTCACACAACGCCGCCAACAAAAGCAGCCTTTGGAATACCCCAGCGCCGGTAGTACCTTCAAGCGGCCGCCGGGAAATTTCGCCGGCACGCTGATTGAGAAGACCGGGCTCAAGGGCTTGACCATCGGCGGCGCCCAGGTCTCGGAGAAACACGCCGGTTTCCTTATCAACCGGGGCGGCGCCACGGCAAACGATATACTCCGCCTGATGGCCGAAGTCCAGCATCGCGTCTATGAGACGCACGGCGTTCGTCTTGTCCCCGAGGTTCGCATTGTAGGTGAGGAATGACGCATATTCCGAAAAGCGGCCCCCCCATTTGAATTGTGTTGATTTCAAAAAAAGACTGGCACAGCCAGCCGAAAAAGGAGGGAAACCAGGATGCAGATCGACAAAGTGAAGAAGGCGCTCGACGCCGTGGAAGACGCTTGCGGCCATTGCGCCATCTGCTCGCCGGACTGTCCAATCGCTGTGGCGAAACGGGCGCTGTCCGGCCTGCACTACGACCTGCAACAAGCGGCAGGCCAGGACGCCAGTTGCGAATGTTCCTGACAGGGACGCGCCCGAACGGCTTCCTGCCACCCGATCACCCATGAAATGCCGGAGGCTATCCGGCATTTTTCTTTGACATCATTCATCAGGAAGGGACGAACATGCGAGTTTCCTCTTTTTTGTCAAAAGCGCTCACGTTGGCTGCGGGCGACTCACTGGATATGGCGACCCCCTACGGGTTGTCAGCGGACGCGCTGGCGGCAGCACTGTCGCTGGATATGGGATTTCCACGATGGCTGCGCCAGCTTGCCAGCGGAACGCCGGGAATCATTCGTTCCGACGAGAAGCCGGTGGAAGTCGAGACGCCGAGCGGCTGGCTACGGGGTGCCCGGCAGCAAGATTTGCTGATTTTTCGCGGCATCCGCTATGCCCTGCCGCCCTCTGGCAATCGCCGCTTCGCTCCGCCGGAACCGGTTCCGCCCTGGACGGGCGTTCGGGACGCCACTGTTTTTGGCCCCGTCGTCTCCCAACCGGGCTCAGGGGAAGTGGAAGACGGCCTGTCGCTCAACATCTGGACGCCGATAATCAGTGCCAAGGAAAAGCTGCCGGTATTTGTCTTCGTTCATGGCGGCGCGTTCCTCTTTGGCAGCGGCTCTCTGCAGCTATATGAAGGATCGGAACTGGCCCGGACCGGTATCGTCGTCGTCACGCTGAACTACCGGCTGAATACGCCAGGGTTCCTTCCTACCCGAACAACCTACGAGCAGTACGGAACAACCGGGAACTGGGGCCTGCTCGATGTTCTCTGCGCCCTCGAGTGGGTGCGGGACAATATCACAGCCTTCGGCGGCGACCCGGGACATGTCACCCTTGGAGGACAGTCTGCCGGCGCCTTCGCGGTCAGCGCTCTGATTTCCTCGCCGCGTGCCGTCGGGCTCTTCCAGCAAGCCATCCTGCAGAGCGGCGGTCTGGGCTCCCTCCCCGTCGTCGCGCCGCAGACCGGTGGCCCTCTGGAGCGCAACATCCGACTTGCGCAGGAAGCGATGGCTGCCGGCGGCATTGAGGATTCACCGGAAGGGTTAGCTCGTCTGCGCGCCCTTTCGGTTGAGGAGTTACTCGCCTTCCAGCCCGCCGTCGCTGACATCCTGCCTCCCCAGGCAACGAACTTTTGGCCAGTAGCGGATGGTAGCGTCATCCCCTTCCGCTTTCGTCAATCCTTGCAACTGGGCCGGATGAACCGGGTGCGACTCCTCTTCGGCTCCACCACCGACGAGGTCAGCTTCTTCCTGCCGCCGGAACTGCCGGAAACGCAGTACCGCCAGCTCGCCCGCGTCGTCTTCGGGGCACGGGCGGACGCTGTCCTGGACCGCTATCCGATAAACCGCACCTGTAAAGCGCGAACCCGCTGCGCTGACCTTGCCAATGCCGCCGGTCTCCGGGCGGGAATGTTCCCCTACGCCGACGCATTGACAGCGGCAGGGATGCCGGTCTATGCCTACCGCTTCAATGCCGTGGATCCCCTGCTCCGCCATTCCAGCGTCGGCGTCCCCCACGCCTCGGATCTCAAATTCGTCTTCCACGGTTATATGGATGAGATTGGCCGCTCATCCGAGGCCCTTGCGGCCGCCAGTTTTGTCCGCGACGCCTGGGCCAACTTTGTCAAAACCGGTGACCCAAACCGCGGAACCTCTCTCCCCGCCCGTTGGGAGCCTTATACGGACGACGTCCGGCAGGAAATGAGAATCGGACCGGACGCAGCGATGGAGCCCATCTACCAGGAAGATATCATTCGCTTTGCCAACGACCTGTTCCGGGAAATGGAGGCGGACGAGACCGCACCGGGGGAAACCGCCGAAACTCATGAAACTTTAATCTTCCACTAAACCCATTCCAAGCCTTCCTCTGTATGATAGTATCTGAGGAAGGGAGTGGTTTGCATGACGATCAAGAACCTGACGGCACTGATAATAGGCGGTCTTTTCGCATTTCACATAACCGGTGGCGTCCTTCCGAGCTTCACGGCAGCCGCTGCTGCAGTTCCAGACGTCCGGGAGAGTTTCCAGCCCAATGAGGAATTCAACCATGCCATCCGGCTGGAACACGACCGCCACGAACAGCGGGTCGACGAAATCCGGGAAGCCCACCGCTTTGACGCCGGAATGGAAGAATTGGACCAGGAACTGGGTCAGGAACGGGAGTTCCACGAGCGGAACCTCAGGGAAATCAACGAAAGATTTCACGCCCACGGCGCACACCTCGCTCAATACCCGCTTTGAACATAAAAACCGGACGCCCCGGAGGCCACATTGACGGCTTCCGGGGCATTTTATCCGTTCAAAAAAAGATTGCCCTTACACTACCGGAAAGAAGCGGATTGGACCTTTCTTTGGCCCGTCTGTTCCCTTGCGGCAACGTGCTTTTATGAGTATAATAGAGATGACAGAAACGCGGCGGCCACCCCGAAAGGCCCGGCAAACCGGCTGGATAGCAGCCGGGGCGGGCTTTTTTCGTGCCGCGGGTGAAGGAGCGACAGGAACGCATGGAAATGCAGGATGACCCGCGTCTGACCGCGACGGCGCGCTACCATATCGGGCAATTCTACGAGGAGAATCCCTTCCTGGCCCTCCTGGGCATCAGGGTGACTTCCTTCGCCTGGGGACGGGTACGACTCGATGTTGATATCACCCACCCGCTCACGAATGTGTACGGCATCGTCCACGGCGGCGTTACGGTGACGCTGGCGGATACCGCCATGGGAGGCGCCTGTCTCGCATGCAACAAGCAGGTGGTAACGCTGGAGATGGGCATGAACTTCATTAAACCGGTCTCCGAGGGCGGCCATGCTTACGCCGTCGGCGAGGTCGTCCACAATGGCTCGCATACCATGGTCTGCGAAGCCCAGGTCTTTGACGGTGACGACGAGCTCTGTCTAAAATCCCAGGCGACTTTTTTCGTGCTACGGGAATTCGCCGATGAAAACCAGGATAAAAAGAACGCGACGAAAACCAAGGGGGAATCCGCTTGAATTGGCTACGAATCGCCTTGATGGCGCTTTTCTGCTGGTTGCCGGCTCTGACGCTGGCGGCGCCACCGACGCTCACTTCGGAGACGGCCATCCTCATCGAGGCGGCCAGCGGCCGGGTACTCTATGAGAAAGATGCGGATCGGCTCATGTATCCGGCCAGCATGACGAAAATCATGACCTGCCTCTTGGCGTTGGAAAATGCCCGCTTGCAGGATACCGTCACCATCAGCCCAACAGCGGCATCTACGGAATACGCTTATCTGGAGGCCGGTCAACGACTCACAATGGAGGAGCTCCTGACGGAAATGATGATGGAATCGGACAACGGTGCCTCCGTTGCCGTCGCCGAGCACCTCTCTTCTTCAGTTGGATCCTTCGCCCAGCGCATGACGGAACGGGCCGCCGGTCTTGGCGCTGAAAAGACGCGCTTCGCCAATCCCAACGGTCTGCCTGACGACCACCATGTTTCCACGGCCCGGGACATGATGAAGATTGCCCGCTTCGCATGGAATCTGCCGACCTTCCGACGCATCGTGGGAACAACGCGCCATACGGTGCAGTTTCTCGGCAGCAACGGAACGCCTTGGGAAGCCAAGAACACAAATCGCCTGCTGGACTCCTATCCTGGCATGTGCGGTATCAAGACCGGCTGGACGGACAACGCCGGCGGTTGCCTCGCCGGAGCGGCAGAACGAAACGGCATCACCCTCATCAGTGTCGTGATGAACGCCCCCGACAGCCAGGCTCGGTTTACCGATACCGCCGCCCTTATGGACTTCGGTTTCACTCTGGTACGACTGGTCAAGGGCCCGGCAAAGGAACAACTCCAACGCACCGTCTGGGTGCATGACGGAACGACTTTTGAGGTTACGGCCCATCCCCGAGCCGATTTACGCTATACCTTGTTCGATGGCGAATCGGAGCAGCGTTGCTCCTATTACTTCGATATGCCCCGCTTCATCCATGCCCCAGTAAAGCGGGGGGACAAGTTGGGGGATTTGATCCTCACATACAATGGAAAAGAAGTCGGCCGCATTGATATGATTGCGGACAACTCCATGGGCACAGGCTTCAGTCCTATTGCCCTGCTGCTGGGCATCTATGACTCTATCCTGGGGCCGCTCCTGGGATAACGCAAAAACTGGTTGCAAACCGTCCCCAAAAGGGCTATCATTATATACGCGCCCTATGCGCAACTGTATAGAAAAGCATCGTTGGAGGGATTTACATGAGCAAGAAGGACATTGACTGGGGAAATATCGGTTTTGAGTACGTGGTGACGGACAAGCGCTACGTTTCCAATTACAAGAACGGCGCCTGGGATGCGGGCGGCCTGACCTCGGACGACAAGATCACCATCAGCGAGGACGCCGGCGTCCTTCAGTATTCCCACTACTGCTTCGAGGGCCTCCAAACCTAGACCACGAAAGATACCCATATCGTCTGCTTCCGTCCGGACCTCAATGCCCAACGTATGTATGACTCGGCAAAGCGTCTGGAAATGCCACCCTTCCCGGTGGACCGCTTCATCGACGCCGTCCATCAGGTAGTCGCGGCCAATGCCGATTGGGTGCCGCCTTATGGCAGCGGCGCCACTCTCTACATCCGGCCCTATATGTTCGCCTCCAGCCCGGTCATTGGCGTTAAGCCGGCGGATGAGTACCAGTTCCGTATCTTCGTAACACCGGTTGGCCCCTACTTCAAGGGCGGCGCCAAACCCATCGTCGTCAAAATCAGCGACTTCGACCGGGCGGCACCTCGCGGCACCGGCCACATCAAGGCGGGCCTCAACTACGCCATGAGCCTGCACGCCATCGTCACTGCCCACGCAGAAGGCTTCGCCGAGAATATCTACCTCGACCCTGCTACCCGCACGAAGATTGAAGAGACCGGCGGCGCCAACATCATCTTCGTTGATAAGGATGGCAATCTCATCGTACCGAAGTCCGACAGCATCCTGCCCTCCATCACCCGCCGCTCTATCGTCTATGTGGCCGAAAAATATCTGGGCCTCAAGGTTACGGAGCGGGAGGTCCTTCTCTCGGAGGTGCCTGACTTCAAGGAGTGCGGTCTCTGTGGTACCGCCGCCGTCATCTCCCCGGTGGGCAAGATCAACGACCATGGCAAAGAAATTGCCTTCTCCAGCGGCATGGAGAAGATGGGCCCCGTCATCCAGAAACTCTACGACACCCTCACCGGCATCCAGATGGGCAGCATTGAAGCGCCGGCAGGCTGGATCCATAAAGTTGAATGACACAAAAAGACGGCCGCGTCCTTGTGGCGTTTGGTCGTCTTTTTCATTTCCTTGTCTCCAATGCGGAAAAGGCAATTTTTCCCGGATTCCCGGCA
>JAEEGL011081450.1_pt1 | contig 12240 bp, 12 predicted proteins | sample 9134231 | NCBI WGS metagenome assembly JAEEGL01 (sample SAMN16246548, study PRJNA631951) | gut metagenome | biome: gut microbiome; feature: rumen; material: fiber-attached | host: Bos | place: Iran: Karaj | collected 2018-10
GTGGAGCCGTTCGACGAAGTCGAATCAGGATCGGCGACACACAATGGAGTAAATAGAATGAAACTCAAATACTATCTCAGAGGCCTGGGGATCGGCATTGCGGTAACCGCTGTCGTGATGGGCCTCGCGCTTTCTAAAAACACAAAAGAATCGATGACTGACGAGGAGATCAAGGAGAGGGCCGCTCAGCTTGGCATGGTTGAAGAGGACAGGACGCTTGTATCCACGACTACGGCAACGCCGACACCAACGCCGACGCCGACGCCGACCAAGACAGCGACGCCAACACCAACACCTACTGAAACACCTACTCCGACACCGACACCGACTCCTACGGAAACGGCGACGCCAACACCGACACCGACGCCGACCAAGACACCGACACCAACACCTACGCCGACGCCGACCAAGACACCTACACCGACACCAACACCTACGCCGACGCCGACCAAGACACCTACACCGACACCAACACCTACGCCGACGCCGACCAAGACACCTACACCGACACCGACACCGACGCCTACGCCGACTAAGACACCAACACCAACACCCACACCGACTAAGGCTCCGGCATCGTCGGGAACCGGAGGTGGCGCAACGATAAATGTTGCGAAGGGAAGCGGATCCGAAACGGTATGCAACCAGCTTAAGGCTGCGGGTGTGATAACGAACGCCGCTGAGTTTAATTCATATCTGTGTGCGCACGGATATGACAGAAGGATATCAACGGGCAACCATACTATCCCGGCGGGAGCAGGTTTCGAAGAGATAGCAAAGATCATCTGCAGATAGGGGAGATACTGTGACATTTGCGGATTATTGGGAGCACTATACCGATCCGAAGAGCATGCTTTTGTATTTGGCACTTGCTCTGGCATTTTCGGTTATATGTGTATTCTATATACTTATGATAGTTTTCTGTCAGGCAAGGTTTGTCGACAGAAGCGAGAGAAGACAATTTTATTACGAAAAGGCCAATAACACCATCCAGCGATTTTACGAGATGGTGTTTTCGGGTGCATCGATACTGTCGTTTCTTGCGATATACTATATTATTGACAGATTTGTACCGGGCGGCTCCGGATTTCGCGAGTTCTGGGATCAGTACAAAGATTTCCTGCTGCTTTTTTTGATCCTTTTGTCCATAGTGGTCAATAACATACTCGACAGGCTGCTCATCCCTCTTCATAAGATGACAACGGGTGACAGGGGCAGTATAAGAATTCTCGGAATGGTTTATGTGATACTGATATTCCTGTATATTAAGTTCATTTACGAGAATGACAATTATGACGGCTTCATAATGTATTTTCTCGGCCTGATGATCGGTCGTTTCATTTACTTCGATGTATCTTTTCGGGAAACGATCAAGACACTTCTCGAGGCGTTGGCTAACTTCCCGCTTTTGATACTCGGGCTTGCATATACGGCATTTATGGCATATACCGGTTTCACATCGGACTATCTTCTTATAGGAAACGGTGTTCTCGTATCAACGTTCATAGCCCATATATTCATGATCGTTGCGATATTTATCATCCACCACAGTCATTTTATGGCCATATTTGTCAGGAAACCGAAGATGTCGCATGTTCATGCCGTGCCGGAGGAGTATGACGGATATGATGCGGAAGATGAGGATTATTACGAGTATGACGATTATGAAGAGTATGATGAGAGAGAATATTAAAAATTTTTGAACCTTTTTTGAGACGTGTAACGTCATTATAAGTGAACAGGAAAATTGGGAAGAAAAGAACCTGATTCGTCACATGAGAAATAAAATGTAATATTTTTTTAAAAAAGTGTTGCATTCTATAGGATTATGTGACATAATCTAAGTAACCGAAGGAATGTGTGTATCTGTGCGTGTGCACAGACGATGTTAGGAGGTTCGAATTATGAATAAGAAATTGATAGCCGGTTTAGCTGCAGGAGGATTGCTGGTAGCATCAGCAGCAGCGTATTTCGGAATAGCGGGCGGCAATGAGACCGGCCTCTATGACGAGTTCGCAAAGCGTTCACTTGCAGAGATCCAGAATGAAGAGGTTACATACCTCGACAGCGAAGCAGTAGCTCTTTCAAATGCTTCAGATGTTGATACAGGTCTTCGTGCCGAAGCTCTTGAAGCTTACAATCAGGTTAACGAAGAGAGAGCAGCAGCAGGTCTTGACAGCCTGAAATGGGATCAGAACCTTGAGACGGTTTGCTCCGTAAGAGCAAAAGAGTGCTCAGAGAAGTTCTCACATACACGTCCCAACGGCAAGGCTTGGTATACAGTTAACAGTAAGATCCAGGGTGGTGAGAACCTTGCATTCGGTTTCAACAACGCAACAGATGCGGTTGATGCATGGATGAACAGCCCGACACACAGAGACAACATTCTTTACGATGAGTTCGCAAAGGTTGCCATCGGTATCTACGAAGATGACGGCGGCACATGCTACTGGGCTCAGGAATACGGTTATTGATTTATTCACAATTCATAATATACAAAGCGCCTGCCAAACGGCAGGCGTTTTTTTTGTTATAAAATAACATCGTTAAACATTCACAAAACTACAATATCTTGTTGCAAGCGGGTATAAAAACCTCTATAATATGTAACGTATGGGGGAAGGGTATGCGTGTGCGAAGGTTGAAACAACTGATCATATTCGGACCTTATGTGGTCTTTCTGGTCGCTATAGCCTTATGTGTCGCACTGTTTATCATGATATCCAACGAGGATAGGCGGATAGACGCCATCGAAGAAGAGATGGGACACATTACGATGAACCAGAACAGCCTTATCGAGAAGGTCAGTTCCGTCAATTCTTCCGTCGATGAACTTTCAAGCGCCGTCGGCGCGATCAGCAATGAACTGTCGCTTATCGACATAGGGGCTTTCGATAAACAAAGCTCGGGCGGCAGTGCCAGAACAGCATGGCCGAGGAAGGTCTATCTTACATTCGATGACGGACCGAGTGCCAATACGGGCAAGATACTCGATATACTTGACGAATATGATGTTAAGGGAAACTTCTTCGTTGTGGGGACAACGAATCCCGAACTTCAGGAGATGTACAAGCGTATCGTCGATGAAGGTCATGTTCTGTGCATGCATTCATACTCACACAAATACAACGAGATATACTCTTCGGTCAAAGCATTTACAAAAGACCTCGATGAGATATCCTCGCTGCTATATGATGTCACGGGAGTCAAACCCGTTTATTACCGATTTCCGGGCGGCTCCAGCAACAGTGTGTCAAGGATCCCGATGAAGGACTTTATAAAGGTGCTCGACGAGAGGGGACTTACGTACTTTGACTGGAACGTTGTCGCGGGGGATGCTACGAATCCGATGCTCCCCGCAGACAAGATCATCGAGAATTCGCTTGCGGATCTTAATGAATACGAGGAAGCAATGATCCTTTTCCATGACCTGTCGAATAAGACAAGCACGGTTGAAGCGCTGCCTCATATCATTGAAGCGATACAGGAAAGCGACATTCCGATAGAGCCCATTGATGATACAACGATGACGATACAGCACTATATTATCGGAGATTAATGTAAATACAAATTGAATGGAGGAAGCAAAATGAGTTTTTTCAAGGATTTTAAGGATGATCTTTCACAGGCTGTCAATGAACTGATGCCCGAAGAGGGCGGTGCTGCCGCAGCACCCCAGATGGTGGATACCATTTCTGAAACATCGGCTCCCATCGGACAGGACGATCTTGCCGAGCTTATCAAGGGTCTTGACGAAGCAGATGCAGCTCCCGCAGCAGAGCCTATGTTTGAGGCGGCTCCGGAACCCGCTCCCGCACCTGTAGCTGAGCCCGCTCCGGCACCCGTTGCAGAGAGCGCTCCCGCAGCACCCGAACCCGCACCTGTGGAGATTCCCGTATATACCGAAGAGATCAAGCCTGCTCTTGAGCCTGTGTTCGCACCCGAACCGGCTAAGGAAGAGGCTCCCAAGCCCGTTGTGGAACCCATTTTTGCTCCCGAGCCCGAGGCTCCCGCTCCCGCAACTACTGTAACGGAGCCTATATTCTCACAGGAACCTCCCAAGGCCGAAGTTCCCAATCAGGTAACAGAGCCCATCTTCTCACAGACTCAGGAGGCTCCCGCTCCCATCAACACGATCGCGGAAGGTGCAAACGAGACAGGTGTCATCCCCAACGGAATGACTATTACCGGAGACATTCAGACAAACGGATCGCTTGATATCATGGGGACCGTTAAAGGTAATGTTACGGTTGCAGGAAAGCTCAATATCACAGGTAATATCGAAGGCGATTCCAAGGCGGAAGAGATTTTCGCCGACGGCGCAAGGATCATAGGTGAAGTTGTATCAAACGGATCGATCAAGGTTGGACAGAGCACGGTTATCAAGGGCAATATGTCCGCAACGAGTGCGGTTCTCGCAGGCGCAGTTAAGGGTGATATAGATGTCAGAGGTCCGGTTGTTCTTGACTCGACATCGATCATCATGGGTAACATCAAGAGCAAATCGATCCAGATCAACAACGGTGCAGCCATCGAGGGTCTGTGCTCGCAGTGTTATGCGGAGGTCAGCCCTTCAAGTTTCTTTACGGAAGGTTAATATATGAAGAGAGTATTGCTGAAGCTTAGCGGCGAAGCACTTGCCGGCGACAAGAAGACCGGTTTTGACGAAGATACCGTAAGAGCGGTGGCTGTTCAGGTAAAAGAGATCGTCTCCTCAGGTACCCAGGTGGGTATAGTGATCGGAGGCGGGAACTTCTGGAGAGGCAGGAGCAGCGAGAGGATCGACCGTACCAAGGCGGACCAGATAGGAATGCTTGCTACCGTTATGAACTGCATATATGTATCGGAGATATTCCGTTCGGAAGGGATGAAGACAAGCATCCTGACTCCGTTTGAGATAGGCAGTTTCACGAAGCTGTTCTCGAAGGACCGTGCCAACAAGTATTTCGAAAAAGGAATGGTCGTGTTCTTTGCGGGTGGAACGGGTCATCCGTATTTCTCGACGGATACGGGAGTCGTGCTTCGTGCTGTTGAAGTTGAGGCTGAGGCGATACTTCTGGCCAAGGCCGTGGACGGTGTATATGATTCCGATCCGGCGAAGAATCCCGACGCAAAGCGTTACGACGAAATATCGATCGAAGATGTCGTTGCGAAAAAGCTCCAGGTTGTGGATCTTACGGCATCGATACTCGCAATGGAGAACCATATGCCCATGTACGTATTCTCACTTAACGAGGAGAACAGCATTGTAAGGACCGTGCAGGGTGATTTTAACGGAACGCGTGTAACTGTTTGATGTATATCGATTAAGGAGCGAAGCATTATGAATGAGAAAGTAAAAGAGTATTCCGACAAAATGCAGAAGACCATAGACCATCTCGAGTCAGAGTATTCCGCTGTACGCGCAGGACGTGCAAATCCCCATGTGCTTGATAAGATACGTGTGGACTATTACGGAACGCCTACTCCGATTCAGCAGGTCGGAAATGTTTCCGTACCCGATCCCAGGATCATCCAGATCCAGCCCTGGGAGAAGAGCATTTTAAAGGATATCGAGAAGGCGATCCAGGCATCGGATGTCGGCATCAACCCGACTAACGACGGTAATGTGATAAGACTTGTTTTCCCTGAACTTTCCGAGGAACGAAGGAAAGATCTTGTTAAGGATATAAAGAAGAAGGGCGAGGAGGCCAAGGTCGCTGTCAGAAACATCCGTCGTGACGGAAATGACGCGATCAAGAAGCTTTCCAAATCCGATGATATTTCCGAGGATGAAGTTAAGGATCTTGAGGATGAACTTCAGAAGACAACCGACAAGTTCATTAAAGAGATCGATTCAATGATCGACAGCAAGTCCAAGGATATAATGACCGTATAATAATGAAGATACCGAATCATGTAGCCATAATACTCGACGGAAACGGCCGGTGGGCGAAGAAGAAGGGTATGCCACGTAATTACGGGCATATCCAGGGCGCCAAGACCGTGGAAGTCATATGTGAAGAAGCATATAAGATGGGAATCAATTATCTCACCGTATATGCTTTTTCAACGGAGAACTGGAGCCGGCCCGACGATGAAGTCAACCAGCTCATGAAGCTTCTGCGCAATTATATGAAGACGTGCCGTCAGACCGCGAAGAAGAACAATATGTGTGTGCGCGTCATCGGAGACAAGAGCAGACTGGATGATGATATCAAACAGTCGATAGCCGATCTTGAGGAAGCATCCAAAGACAACACCGGACTGCATTTTCAGGTTGCGATAAACTACGGCAGCCGTGACGAGATGATGAGGGCAATGAACCACATCATCGAAGATGTAAGGGCCGGAAAGATAGAGGGGAAGGTAACTGAAGACCTGTTTGAGGAATACCTTGATACAAAGGGCATTCCGGCCCCTGATCTTCTGATAAGGACGAGCGGTGAACAGCGGCTGTCCAATTTCCTGTTATGGCAGCTTGCCTACAGTGAGTTCTATTTCACGGATGTGTACTGGCCTGATTTTTCCAAAGAGGAACTGATGCTGGCCTGTGAGGCGTACGGGAAGAGAGACAGAAGATTCGGCGGAACGGGCGAGGAGGAATGATGTTTAAGACAAGACTTGTGAGCGGAGCGGTTGTTGCGGCTGTCATGCTTGCCTTTGCGTGGCTCGGGGGAGTATATCTTCCTTTGCTTCTCATCGTGGTTTCGGTCATCGGTATGTATGAGTTCTATCATGCTACCGGAGTACTTGAGGACAACGAATATTTTAACGTCATCACAGGGATCGGATATGCGTTTGCGATCGCATATTACATACTGCTGTATATGACCGAACGGGATCTTCTGATAGTGATCTTTACGACGGTATTGTTCCTTCTTGTAATACTTGCCACATATGTTTTCACGTTTCCGAAATACGAATCAAAGGATATAGTTTATACGTTCTACGGATTCTTTTATGTCTGTGTGATGCTGAGCTTTATATACCTTACGAGGAGTTTTGAAGACGGTATCTGGCTTGTCTGGCTGATCTTCATAAGCTCGTGGTTCTGCGACGTATTTGCTTATCTTACGGGTATGCTCTGCGGTAAGCACAGGCTCTGCCCGAAGCTCTCCCCCAAGAAGTCGATAGAGGGAGCAATCGGAGGTATACTTGGGCCTGCGATATGCGGTGGGGTATACGGCTATTTTGTAAGGGATCATTTCGATGCCGGAATGCAGATAGTGGCGATGTTCGCGATACTTTGCGCGATAGGTGCCGCCGTATCACAGATAGGCGATCTGTCGGCGAGTGCGATAAAACGTAATTTCGAGATAAAGGATTACGGAAGCCTCATTCCCGGACACGGCGGGATACTGGACAGGTTTGACAGCGCGATCTTTACTGCGCCTATGATATATTTTATTTCGGTATTTCTGATCGAAAGAGTGCTTTGACATGAAAAAGATTGTTGTCATGGGTTCGACCGGTTCGATCGGTACGCAGACCCTTGAGATAATAAGAGACCATAAGGATGAACTTGACGCGGTTGCTCTTACGGCCAATTCGAGTGTTGATCTTATGGAGCGCCAGGCAAGAGAGTTTGCTCCGAAGCTTGTCGCGATGTACGATGAAAAGGCAGCCGAGGAGCTTTCAGGGAGGCTTTCCGGAACGGGTATAAAGGTTGTATCCGGAATGTCCGGTCTTATTGAAGCGGCCTCGATGGACGAGGCGGATATCGTATTGACCGCGATGGTCGGTATGATCGGGATCAGGCCTACCATAGCGGCGATAGAGGCAGGACATGACATAGCTCTTGCCAACAAGGAAACGCTTGTATGTGCAGGGCATATCATAATGCCTATGGTCAAAAAGTACGGTGTTGATCTGTATCCTGTCGACAGTGAGCACAGTGCCATTTTCCAGTCCCTTCACGGAGAGGATCATGACGGACTTGAGAAGATAATACTCACGGCATCGGGAGGCCCGTTCCGAAACAGAAGCCGCGAGGAACTGAAGGGTATGACGGCAAAGGATGCGCTCAAACATCCTAACTGGGATATGGGAGCGAAGATCACGATCGACTCGGCTACTCTTGTAAATAAAGGTCTTGAAGTCATGGAGGCGTGTCACCTGTTCGGAGTGGGCCTTGATGATATCGAAGTTGTAATACATCCCCAGTCGATAATCCATTCCGCGGTTCAGTTTAGAGACGGTGCGATAATGGCGCAGCTCGGATGTCCCGATATGAAGGTTCCGATACAGTATGCGCTGTATTATCCCAAGCGCCCTTATCTTGCGACGAAGAGGGTGGACCTGTTTGAACTTGCGTCGATGACGTTTGAGCGTCCCGATCCCGACAGGTTCGAGGGATTCAAGCATGCGTATACCGCAGCACGTCGCGGAGGAAGCATGCCAACCGTATTCAATGCCGCAAATGAGAGAGCCGTGGCACTTTTCCTGAAAGGGGCCATAGGCTTTACGGATATAGCGGATCTTATAAAGGCTGCGATGGACGAGGCGACCGTAATTGACGATCCTTCGGTGGATGAGATACTCGATGCCGAGAAGGCGGCGATAGCAAGCGTTGACAAACATGCGGGAGATATAAGTTGAAGATACTGATAGGTATATTCATTCTGGCGGTGATAGTATTTGTCCATGAACTGGGACACTTTCTGATCGCCAGATTAAACGGGATAGAGGTTGTCGAATTCACTGTGGGATTCGGTCCGAAGATCGCAGGGTGGACGACAAAGCACGGGACGAAGATATCGCTGCGTGTCATACTGCTCGGTGCGGCATGTGTGTTCGATGATCTTGATGCGGACAGAGGTGACGAAGATCTTGCTTCCATAATAGCCAATTCTTCGTTCAGAAAAGCGAATGTTTGGTCCAGGATCGCAACAACGATCGCGGGACCGTTCTTCAATCTGCTTCTGGCGTTTATACTCGGGCTGTTCCTGATGAACTATATCGATATTCCGTCGACGAAGATCCTTCATGTGGATCCGAATGGTGCGGCATATGAGGCAGGCATCCGCGACGGAGATACGATCATAAGCATCAATCACAGCCGCTGTTATCTGTATCCGGAAGTATCCACCGCCGTTGAACTCGGTTACGGCAAACCTCTTACAATAGTGTATGAGCACGAAGGGAATCGCATTACGTCCGAAGTTGTTCCGAAGATGAATGAGGAGTACGGACGATTCATGATCGGAGTCGAATTCGGAGGATACGAGGAGCCTGAAAAGGGAGCTCTGTACATAGTAAAGTCAAGTTATCTGTATGTGCGCTATATGGTCAAGATGACTTTCTCGAGCTTCAGGATGCTCTTTTCCGGTCAGGCGAAGGTTTCGGAACTGGCAGGTCCTGTCGGTGCGGTCGAGATCGTTGGAGACGAATATGACAGCGCAAAGGAGATCGGAGTGATGGCAGTGGTGGTAAGCATGCTGAACATTGCACTGCTTCTTTCGGCAAACATCGGTATAGTCAATCTGTTTCCGATCCCCGCATTTGACGGAGGAAAGCTTCTGTTCCTCATATACGAGGCGATAAGAGGAAAACCCGCCAGCAGCAAGGTGGAAGGCACGATACAGCTTATCGGTGTCGGACTCCTTCTGATACTTCTGGTCGTTATCATGTACAATGATATCGCAAGGATATTCACAGGATGATAAGCCGTCTGGCAATATGAACAAAAACGCCGGTATCCGGGATTTCGGGTATCGGCGTTTTTGTATAAAAATAACACTTTGTTTTGGACGTAAACACCCGTTATATCACGGGTGCTTTCTAAAACGTGTAGAAAAAAACAAAGTGTATTGACTGCATTTTGTCACAGGTTTATGTTTGGGTCAACTACCGTCTGGCGGAGGAATTGTCATTGAAGAAAATATCCGTTTTTGAAAAAGGTACGTTCGTAAACGGACGATATGAAGTACAAAGTGTTATAGGTTCGGGAGGCACGAGCTGCGTATATCTTGTCGCAGACAGGCATATAGGAAGATCACTTGCGATGAAGGTAATGGATGCCGGAAGTCTCGGAGCGTTCAGGTTCGCCAGAAGCGAGATCGAGTCGCTCAGGTGCGTTAAGTTTCCTCTGTTTCCCGCAATACATGATGCCTTCTGTGACGGCAGGAACATATATATCTTAAGTGAATACGTTAAGGGAACGCTTCTGTCGCAAATGTGCAGGGACAAAGGACTTCCTCGTAACAGAAGTCTTGCGATAGCACAACATATATGTGAGGCACTCGACTATCTTCACACTATGCCGAAGCCGCTTTTGTATCTGGATCTAAAACCGGAGAACATCATCATATCCGATGACGGACTGCCGCACCTGATAGATTTCGGTATAGCGGGATGGCTTGCGGCAAGGCATATCCCGGTCGGAACAAGAGGCTATTCACCGCCTGAGCAGTATGATCCGGGCGCCGTAATGGATGCAAGGACAGACATATTCGCGCTCGGGATGACATATTACTGTATCAGGTGCGGTGTGCCGCCGGATCCCGACATTGATACCGCACTCGGTAATATCGCTCGTTCAAGAGTACTTGGCTTATCGGAAAGATCATTTCTAAAAAGGTGCTGTGCACCGGTGCCGGAGGACAGATTCTCCTGCACCCGCGAAGTTATCAAACAGATCAGACATATCAGATCGATCCCCGACAGAATTAAAAAGCGCATCGCCTTAGCGGCGACGGTCGCGGGAATACTTGTTCTCGCTTCCTGGGGAACCCAAAAGGCTTACAAATACATAAGGGCAAAAAAGAGCGCCCGTGATCTTGTTATCAGTGCCACGGAACATATGCAAGACGGAGAGTACACTCCTGAAGGTATCGGGATCATAAAGGCCTGTATCAAAAGCGGTGAACTGACCGAAGAATGTGAGCAGGAATTCATTTTCGAAGTGGCGGTCAATTCACTGCTCATAGCGAAAGATTACAAAACGGCAGCCATGTATTTTGCAAGGCTTGATCCGCGAAGGTATCCGGAGACGGAGGACTATGCGGAACTTTGCTGCGTTATGAACGGATTCGAATACGACACGGATCGTGCAATGACTGTGATCGGCAGAATGTACGGTAATCTGGTCAAAAGGGCTCCGTCGAAAATGAAATACGAGAATCTGATATTTATAGCCGGATGCTTTGAAAACTGTGATCCGGATCCGCTGGATGGAGTGAATAAGGCGTTGGCGGTATTGATGCATGAGAAAGAGGAACTTGAGGCTCTTGCGGATTCCGACGGAAAGGATCTTTCGGACAGTGATCTTAGTGCCGTTAAGACGAGAGTGGATGAACTCATAGACGTCAAGAAAAGACGTATCGCAACAAGAAAGAAAATGATAGGAGAAAGTGATGAAAAGAAAAAAGAATAAACGTGTCACCGCATTTCTGACCGCATTTATCATACTGATCGGATCCGTTGCGGATCATACGGCTTATGTGTTTGCGGAAGACTATATAAGACCCAATTCTGAGGCAATATCGGAAGACAGGACATACATAAAGGAGAAGTATTATCCTCAAATGGTCTTTGATTCGCGTATCAGCGGGACCGTATCCGTGCAGAAACTTCCCGCAATATTAAAGTATGCCGACTCGGTGTGGTTCGATGAACCGAAAGTCGAGGGATGCCATTATTGTCAGAGCGCAGCTAACAGCTCATATTACACTGCCAGAATCTGGATAGAAAAAAGTAACGGCCAGGTTGTTGCGGGCTCGGGGTATCAACTCCCGGATATAGGGTATCAGGACTTTGACACGGGTCTCATATGCCTTGAGATAACCCACAAGCTAGGGGATTACTGTAACTACTGCGGCAGGCGGCTTGGAGAGGTTGTGACGGTTGAAGGGCTGAGTATAAGAAAGAGATACATAACGTATATCAGGCAGCCGGTCTCCCAGACGACAAGTGTCGGTGGGACGGTTCAGTTCGAAGTAAACGCAAAATACGACGGACCCTATAAGTGGCTCAGAAACGATAACGGTGAGTGGAAGGAGCTGAACGAAGGATACGGCATATACGGTGAGAAGTATTCGGGAACCGGTTCAAACAGGCTCACGATACAGAATGTCAGTCAGGAACTTGACGGAAGACAGTTCAGATGCAGGCTTGTCGGAGGATGGGAATATCCCGCTTACACGGATACCGCAAGTATAGTGATATCGGCTTTGCCTCCGACACCGCCGCCGCCACCGACACCAACACCGACACCAACGCCGACCCCGACACCAACACCGACGCCAACGCCGACTCCTA
>JAEEGL011384477.1_pt1 | contig 12240 bp, 7 predicted proteins | sample 9134231 | NCBI WGS metagenome assembly JAEEGL01 (sample SAMN16246548, study PRJNA631951) | gut metagenome | biome: gut microbiome; feature: rumen; material: fiber-attached | host: Bos | place: Iran: Karaj | collected 2018-10
CCGTATCCCTATGGTAAAAGAGGCAATTGTTGAGGTTGAGAAGCCTGAAGATGCGGTAGCAACTGCTAATGATACTTCTGATTCAAAAAAGAAGTAATATTTTTCGTGTCTATTAAAGCCTGGTTGGCAGTAGCCAATCGGGCTTATTTTCAAATATGGAGGAGAGAGGTATGAAGCTTAATATTACTTGTATTCCTGGTGATGGAATTGGTCCTGAGATTGTGGCTGAGGCAAAAAAGGTCCTTGGCAGAGTCTGTGAAGTCTATGGCCATGAACTTGTTACCAGAGATGTTCTTATGGGCGGATGCTCAATTGATGCCTATGGTGTTCCACTTACTGAGGAGACTATTGAGGCTGCAAAGAGTGCAGATGCTGTTCTTATGGGATCTATAGGTGGAAACACTTCCACATCACCCTGGTACAAATTAGAGCCATCAAAAAGACCGGAAGCAGGACTTTTAGGCATAAGAAAAGCTCTTAACCTATTTGCCAATCTTCGTCCTGCATATCTTTATCCTGAGCTTATGAAGGCCTGCCCCTTAAAGGAAGAATCAGCGAAAAAAGGCTTTGACATGCTCATTATGAGAGAGCTTACTGGCGGCCTTTATTTTGGTGAACGCTATACAAAAGAAGTTGATGGTGAGCTTACAGCTACAGATACACTTGTCTATAAAGAGAGCGAAATAAGAAGGATTGCCATCAAAGCCTTTGAAGTAGCCAGAAAGCGCAGAAAGAGCGTAATCAGCGTTGATAAAGCCAATGTACTTGATTCCTCAAGACTGTGGCGCAAGGTAGTAGAAGAAGTTGCCAAGGATTATCCTGACGTTACACTTGAGCACATGCTTGTTGACAACTGTGCAATGCAGCTTGTAAGAGATCCTTCACAGTTCGACGTAGTACTTACAGAGAACATGTTTGGCGACATTCTTTCTGATGAAGCGAGCATGATAACAGGATCCATCGGAATGCTTCCAAGTGCTTCCCTTAACGACACAAGCTTTGGACTTTATGAGCCAAGCCATGGAAGTGCTCCTGATATTGCTGGTAAGGATATTGCCAATCCTATTGCAACGGTTCTTTCAGCAGCAATGATGCTCAGGTATACCTTTAACCTTGATAAAGAGGCTGATGCCATAGAAAGAGCTGTATCAAAGGTTTTAGAGGATGGATACAGAACAATCGACCTTCTTGGAAGCTCATCCGGAGATTCCTATAAACAGGTAGGATGTAAGGAAATGGGAGATCTTCTCGTTGAACGAATCACTGACCTATAAAACTGAAAAGAAAATATATGATATTCTGCCACATGAACCGGAAACAATGGCAGCAACACTTTTTGTCATTGGTATGGCAGCCTACTATTTCTGGCGGATGTTTGCAATAACCCCAAGCTATGATGAGCTGTACACCTATTATACTTTCATAAGTAAGGGGCCAATATACGCAGCAATTCACTGGCCGCTGCCTAATAACCATGTTGGCTATTCGGTGTTGTCTGCAATACTGAATTATACAGGCAATTCTTATATTGGACTTAGAGGAGTATCTTTTCTCTGTGCAGTTTCGAACCTTATTCTCGTTTACAGGATCAGTAAAAGATACTATGCTCATGGACTTGCATTTTCGGCGATGCTTTTGTACTCATCCATGCAGATCGTCAATGAGTACTCTATACAGGGAAGGGGCTACAGCCTTGGTACAACGTGCTTTTTGATTGCAGTTTACTGTGCTTCATATATCTGCAGCGCTGATGAGACTAAGAACTTCTACTTCTGGGCTATCGGAATTTCTTTTGTGCTGGCGCTTTATACAGTTCCCAGCAATGTATATTTTGTGATCCCTGTAAGCGTAGCAATAGCATCATATCTTTTGATAAATGCGTATCGAAGCAGGGATATGCATGGAAATATCGCTGATACATCATATTTTAAAAAGTTTAAAAGATTTTTTATTACTGGAATTTCTGCAGCTTTACTTACTTTTTTTCTGTATGCACTTATCTGGCTTGCAATAGGATCAAACCTTCTGGTAAAGACACAGGACAGTGGATATTTTGGACTTAGCCATGCAACAGTCCTTCTAAGAAGCCCTGTTACATCTCTTTTGACCGGCGCAAGATATATGCTTGACCAGCCTTATATACAGAGTCTGCCTCCCGGAGAATTTGCTAAAAGAGTACTTGGCTGGAGCAACAGTTTATATGATTACATGCTACCGGGACTTGCACTTACCATCCACATTGTAGTTATTGTGTCTTTGGGAGTGGCTGTATATGAATGCATAAGGCACTTTGCTTATTCAAGGACGATCATAAACCTTATGGTGCTCAGCAACATGCTTGTTACAGGAGCAATGCTCCTCATTCAGCAAAAGCTTCCATACCTAAGAGTTTTTAGCTATTCAGCGGTGGTGGTAACACTTTGTTTTTGCGCCTGCATTGAAAGACTGATAAATGTAACCATAAGGATATACAACAGGGAAATAAAGGGTGCTGACGAAAAGATAGTTCACAAGGAAACAGAGACTACCATAAAGGGAGATAAGTGGTACTCGGGAATTGGAGTCTATATTCCTGTTTTAGCTGCGATAGTTCTTTTCATACTAAGGTTCATTACACCGACCTTTACCTGTCAGCTTGATGAAAGGGAAAATGATCTTCTTGGAACCCTGTATGTAGCTTCAGTTGATAAAAGGCAGAACATGGCAGTTCTTGACTGCGATCAGCAGTATCTTCTTAAGTTTGTCTGGGATATTGACTGTAATAAAACTGATGTAAATGACGCTGATTGTGTTATCATAGACAAAAATATGATGACACCGCAGTATAGCGGAGAGGATTTTTGGAAGTTTTATCAGACATATGAGACCATTGACTGGGACTATGTTAAAACTCTTCGTGCTATCTATGAAAATGAGAGATTTATTCTATATGTAAAATAAGGAGGAGATGAAATGGCTATGAATAGCGACAGAGTAATGAAGGGGCTTCAGCAGGCTCCACACAGAAGTTTGTTTAATGCACTTGGTTTTACAGAAGAAGAGAGAAACAAACCACTTATTGGTATTGTGAGCTCCTATAATGAGATTGTTCCTGGTCATATGAACCTCGATAAGATTACAGAAGCTGTTAAGCTGGCTGTAGCTGAGGCTGGTGGAATGCCTGTTGTTGTTCCTGCGATTGCTGTTTGTGACGGTATTGCAATGGGACATATTGGAATGAAGTATTCACTTGTTACAAGAGATCTTATTGCTGATTCTACAGAATGCCTTGCGATCGCTCATGCTTTTGATGGAATGGTATGTATCCCTAACTGCGATAAGAATGTACCTGGCCTTTTGATGGCTGCTGCAAGGGTTAATATTCCTACAGTATTTGTCTCTGGCGGTCCTATGCTTGCCGGAAGGATCGATGGACACAAGACATCTCTTTCCTCACTTTTTGAGGCTGTTGGATCTGTTTCAGCCGGAAAGATGACTAATGAGAAGCTCTGTGAGTATGAAGAGAAGGGCTGTCCTACCTGCGGATCATGCTCTGGTATGTACACAGCAAACTCTATGAACTGCCTTACTGAGACAATTGGTATGGGACTTCCTGGAAATGGAACAATCCCTGCAGTTTATTCAGCAAGGATCCGTCTTGCCAAGAAAGCAGGCTATGCTGTAATGGACCTTGTTGAAAAGAACATTAGACCAAGAGATATCATGACAAAGGAAGCATTTATGAATGCCCTTACTCTTGATATGGCCCTTGGATGTTCAACAAATACAATGCTCCATCTTCCTGCTATTGCACATGAGGCTGGAGTTGAGCTCAACATGGAAATCGCTAACGAGGTATCTTCAAGGACACCAAACCTTTGCCACCTGGCACCTGCTGGTCCTACATATATGGAAGACCTCAATGAGGCTGGTGGTGTTCCTGCAGTTATGTCAGAACTTGTTAAAAAAGATCTTTTGAACCTTGACTGTCTTACAGTCACAGGAAAAACTGTAAAAGAAAACATAGAAGGAGCTGTAAACAGAAATCCTGAAGTAATAAGACCAATTGAGAACCCATACATGCAGTCTGGCGGAATTGCAGTACTTAAAGGTAATCTTGCACCTGATACCGGTATAGTTAAAAAGTCAGCTGTTGTACCTGAGATGATGGTTCATGAAGGACCAGCCAGGGTATTTGACTGTGAAGAGGATGCTATTGAAGCTATCCTTGGCGGAAAGATCGTAGCTGGTGACGTTGTAGTTATCAGATATGAGGGACCAAAGGGCGGACCTGGAATGAGAGAGATGCTCAATCCTACTTCTGCAATTGCTGGTATGGGCCTTGGATCAACTGTTGCGCTTATTACAGATGGTAGATTCTCAGGAGCAAGCAGAGGAGCATCCATTGGACATGTTTCTCCTGAAGCTGCTGTAGGCGGACCTATTGCTCTTGTTGAAGAGGGAGATATTATCAGCATCGATATCCCAAATAACTCTCTAAGCGTCAAGGTATCAGATGAGGAGCTCTCTGCAAGAAGAGCTAAGTGGCAGCCAAGAGAGCCTAAGGTTACAACAGGTTATCTTTCAAGATACCGCGAACTTGTAACTTCTGGTAACAGAGGCGCAATTTTGGAAATCCCAAGAGCGTAAGAATAGATCATATTTTTGTGAGGAGTATGGAAAAATGGTATTAACAGGATCTCAGATTGTTCTTGAATGCCTTAAGGAGCAGGGGGTAGACACTGTGTTTGGCTACCCTGGCGGAACAATCCTTAATGTCTACGATGAACTGTATAAACAGCAGGATAACTTTCTTCATATACTGACATCCCATGAACAGGGAGCAGCACATGCTGCGGACGGTTATGCAAGATCAACAGGAAAAGTGGGTGTGTGTCTTGCAACCAGCGGACCTGGTTCAACAAACCTTGTTACAGGAATAGCAACAGCCTATATGGACTCTGTTCCTATGGTTGCAATTACTGCCAATGTTAACCTGCCTCTTCTTGGAAAAGACACATTCCAGGAGGTGGATATTGCAGGAATAACAATGCCTATTACCAAGCATGGCTATATCGTTAAGGACATAAAGGTACTTGCTGATACCATTAGAAAAGCCTTTAAGATTGCAAGAACCGGCCGCCCGGGACCGGTTATTGTTGATATCACCAAGGATGTAACTGCAGCCAGCTGTGAATACAGACCTGTGATCATTACTGATGAAGAGCCAGACAAGAACTTTAATGAAGAAGATGTAAAGGCTGCTCTTAAGCTCATTAAGGCTTCTAAGAGACCATATATCTATGTGGGCGGCGGCGCTGTTATTTCAGGGGCGTCAAAAGAGCTTAAGGAGTTTGCAGAGCTTATTGATGCACCTGTATGCGATACTCTTATGGGTAAGGGTGCCTTTGATGCAGAAAACAAGCTGTATACCGGCATGATCGGAATGCATGGAACCAAGACATCAAACTTTGGCGTAAGTGAGTGTGACCTTCTTATTACTCTTGGCGCAAGATTTTCTGACAGAGTAATTGGAAATGCCAAGACCTTTGCTGGAAAAGCCAAGATCCTGCAGGTGGACGTTGACGCGGCTGAGATCAATAAAAACATAAGGACTAATGTTTCTGTTATTGGAGACCTGAAGGAAGTTCTTAAGGTATTTAATTCCAAGCTTGAGCAGATGGATCACTCTGAGTGGATTAAAAAGATACAGGATTATAAAAAGAAATATCCACTTAGCTATGAGAAAGATAAGCTTACATGTCCTTACATAATTGAGGAACTCTACAATCTCACTAAGGGAGATGCTATCATTTCCACAGACGTGGGGCAGCATCAGATGTGGACTGCTCAGTATTACAAGTTTAACAGGCCAAGAACTCTTTTGACATCAGGCGGACTTGGAACTATGGGATATGGCCTTGGAGCTTGCATTGGAGCTCAGGTTGGTAATCCTGACAAGCTTTGCGTCAATATCGCGGGCGATGGCTGTTTTAGGATGAACATGAATGAGCTTGCAACTGCTTCAAGATACAATCTGCCGATCATTGAAATTGTTATTAATAACCATGTTCTTGGAATGGTAAGGCAGTGGCAGACTCTTTTCTATAACAAGCACTACTCACAGACTGTGTTTGAGGATAAAGTAGACTATTGCAAGGTTGCAGAGGGCCTTGGCTGCGAGGCTATTAGAGTGACTAAGAAGTCTGAGGTTGTACCTGCACTTAAAAAAGCTATTAAATCTAAGAAACCTGTGCTTATTGATTGTATAATAGAAGAAGATGACAAGGTATTTCCTATGGTGCCTGCCGGGGCATCTATAAGCGAAGCTTTTGATGCATCTGATCTTGAATCAAAGAAAAAATGATCTAATGATAAATTTGTGAGGGGTTTACAGGAGATTATGAAAAAAGCACTGCGGGGCTCAGTGATAGGGATAGTGGCTGTATTTATAGTACTTGCCATTATCTATGTCCTTCTGGGATTTTATTACATGGAAGGTTTTCCATGTTTTACCTGGATCAACGGTGTTTACTGCACCGGAAAAACTGTATCTGAAGTCAATGAAGAACTTATCCAGAGTAGCGCCTACGATGGGGTGGCTATTCTGGATAAGAGTGGTGCAAGACTTTTTGTCAATGCATCTGATGCTGAAATGTCCATGGACTATACAGCAGCTTTAAGCGAAGTATTCTCAAGTAGAAACCCATTTGCATGGGGCTTCTATGTCTTTAAAAATCTAAGCTATGACTATAATCCAACAATATATATCAATAAACAAAAAGTTATAGATAAAGTCTGTGACTGGGAGATATTTGTCGAACCAACTGACCTTGAGTGCTCAATTGAAAAGAATTCTTCGGGGTATGTCCTTGAAAATGCCAATGTAGAAGTTCCTGTTAAGGATGCTATCGCTCTAAAGGCATATGAAGCTATGACTTTAAGGGAAAGCGTTCTTGATCTGAATACAATTGATGACTGCTATCAGATCATTGACCTTACAAAAGATGAGAAGGAAAAGGTGGATTTCTTTTCTAAAATAGATAAGATCCAGAATGTGGATCTTGTCTATCTTGTGGGAGGAGATACTGTAAATCTGAATAGAAGTAAGGCCAGCGACTTTATTCTTACACAAAAAGATATAGAAAGTGCGCTAAATGAACCGGTGAGCGCCAAAAAGCCTGGAAGCGGACTCTTTATAATTGGCGGAAATGAGACAAAACTTTCAGAAGATGATGTTATTAACGTATATGAAGGAATTGCTGTTGACGAAAACGGAAATCCCATTGTAAGCGAAAGCAAGATATATGGATTTTTAAAGAATCTTGTCGATAGCCATGGTACTGCCTGGATGATGGACAGATATAGAAATGGAGAGGGGCAGGAAGTAATTGTCAATGATAACAGCAGGGGCGACGGCTCAATCTATGATATAGGAACAGAGTTTAGCTATTTAAGGGATGGTATTTTGTCTTCAGATGGTTTGGTTGGAACCAGGCAGGTGCAGCTATCAAAAAGTGCAGTTGAGTATGACGCTGGCAAGCAGCTTGGAAGTACATATATTGAAGTGAATATGGGTGATCAGGTCCTTCATTACTATGTGGATGGTAAGCTCAATATGGAAATACCTGTAGTTACAGGAAATGTTAATCGTGGCAGAGGAACGCCTACTGGTATATACCCGGTTTACAACAAGCGCTATCACACATACCTTCGCGGAGTAGATTATGTGTCCTATGTCAATTACTGGCTTGGGGTCCACAAAGGTGTAGGTATCCACGATGCCAATTGGCGCAGCAAATTTGGCGAGGAGATCTACAAGGTTGATGGCTCCCATGGATGCATCAATTGTCCTGAGGAATCTGTTTCGGTTCTCTGGGAAGTGGTAGAAGTGGGAACTCCCGTTATTCTTTATTACTAATAAACGAAAATACGTGTTATATTAATTGTATGAGACAAAATAAAAATTCTCACACTATTATTTCTAAATGGCAATTCTTAAAGAAAAGAACAGCCATGTTGTTCTTTTCTATTGTTGTGCTGTGCCTTATTCTGCCCCCAAAACAGGTCTTTGCTGAAGGCGATACGGCAGTAACTGTAAGGATCGGTTACTACGAAAATGAAGTTTTTGAAGAGGGAGCTGCTCCTGATGCCGTAAAAAATGGCTATGCTTATGAGTATTACAGAAAGCTCTCTGAATATACCGGATGGAACTATGAGTATGTTTATGGCAGCTTCAGCGAACTCTATGATATGTTGCTGTCTGGAGATATAGATCTTCTTGCTGGTCTTGCGAAAAGAGATGACAGGCTGGATCTTATTGGATATCCTTCATCCCCCATGGGTAATGAAATATATACTCTTGTAAAGCATGACGATGATAAGTCTATAACTTTTTCCCCTAATTCTATTAAAGGTAAGCGTATTGGTGTATTAAAGAGCGCCATTGCGGATGTTCTTGAAAACTATCTTGATGAAAACTCCATAGTAGCGGAAGTTGTAACCTTCGATGACTACGAATCACTTTTTACAGCCTTTGATACTAAGGCTGTTGATGTGCTTGCAGCAGAGGGAGATGGTGCATATGGACGTGATCATGCACAGGTAATATGCACATTTGGTACATCAGATTACTATCTGTGCGTTGCTAAAAATCGTACTGATATTCTTATGCAGCTCAACGATGCCCAGGCTCAGCTGTCTATGGACGAGTCTAATTACATTGCTAATCTGCAGTCTAAATATTATTCTTCAAGTGTTTCAAGCCGTACCTTCAGCACAGCTGAAAGGCATTGGCTTGAGTCCAACAAGCGTCTTGATATCGGGTATATCAAGAATTACCTTCCCTACAGCGATACTGACAAAAACGGAGATGCTAACGGAATCATAAAAGATATCGTTCCCGAAATACTAAGACAGCTGAACATCTTAGATCTTGATGTGACTTATATTGGATATGACAGCTACGATGAACTTGCAGCTGCTATAAGAGATGAAAAGGTAGACGCTGGATTTCCTATGGGTGGTGGACTTTACTACTCAGAGGAAAACGGAATTTATCAGTCAGATAACGTTGTTTATTCAACAAGAGAACTGGTATACAACGATGAATACAATGCTGACAATCTTATGAGGATTGCAGTAAGTGAAAAGAACAGAATGCAGGATTACTACATTCGTACAAATTATCCTGATTCAGAGATAGTTTATTATAAAGATTTTGATGCCTGTCTTATCGCAGTACTTAAGGGAGAAGTTGGAGTTACCACATTAAATGGCCTCAGAGCTAATGAGATACTGCGTAACAGCAGGTACAAAGGGCTGTCCTCAAGGCCACTTAGTCATCCGGATGAAATATGCTTTGGAGTAAAGATTGGTAATGAAGGACTGTTAAAACTCCTTAATCATGGTGTCAAGACTATGGGGACAGACTATCCCAGTGACATAGCTAACAGATATTCCAATGAGCTTTACCAATATACATTTATGGACAGGGTTCGGGACAATATCTGGCTGTTTTTCACGCTGCTTCTTATCATTGCTCTTTTGGTCATTGCACTCATTGTTAGAACTCTTAAGCATGCACAGATGGCAAATCGCATGAAGACAGATTTTGTTTCAAATATGTCCCATGAGATAAGAACTCCCATTACTGCAATACTGGGCATGAATGAAATGATACAGATGGAATCAAATGATGAAAACGTGCTTCGCTACGCCGAAAATATAGAGAAGGCCGGGGAGAGCCTTTTAGGGATCATAAACGAAATCCTTGATTTTTCAAAGATCGAAGCTGGCCACATGGAGCTTAATGAAAAGGAGTACTCATTAATTGAGCTTATAAGCGGCCTTCAGATGATGGTGCTCAACAGAATAGAAGAAAAGAACCTTGATCTTATCATGGATATTGATGAAGGTCTGCCTTCAAAAGCTCTTGGAGACGTTCAAAAAATACGTCAGACGGCAGCCAATCTTCTTACAAATGCAGTTAAATATACAAAAGATGGAAAGGTTACATTTTCGGTAAAGGTCCTTGAAAAGAATAAAGATACATTTACTGTTTTGTTTAATGTAAAGGACACTGGGATAGGAATTAAAGCACAGGAGATGGACAAGCTCTTTTCAGCCTTTGACAGGCTTGATTTTGAGAAGACAAGGAATATTGAAGGATCAGGCCTTGGACTTGCAATATCTCAAAGGCTTTTAGCACTTATGGGAAGTGAGATAAAGGTTAAAAGCGAGTATGGAAAGGGATCTGAGTTTTCGTTTTCAGTTATTCAAAAGATTGTTGATGGTACTCCAATTGGCCCTTACAAGCCGCTTTATCTCAGGGCAGAAGGAAAGAACGCTAAGATCAGGGCTGCTACCTTTACTGCGCCTTTAGCCAGGCTCCTTATAGTCGATGATACGCCAATGAATCTGCAGGTAGTTAAAGGACTTCTTAAAGGAAATCAGATGAATATCACAACCGCTGAAAGCGGAGAAGAGTGCATAGCTCTTTTTGCAAAAGAAGATTTTGACATAGTGTTTCTTGATCAGAGAATGCCAAATTTAAGCGGAGTTGAGACTCTTCAGATACTAAAAGAAAAATACCCTGATAAAGCAAAGACAACTCCTATAATCTGTCTTACAGCAAATGTTCTTGCAGGTGGAAGAGATGAAATGTTGGGTTTTGGCTTTACAGATTATCTGACCAAGCCAGTAACTCTTTTTGAAATGGAGAAGGTGCTTCTTAAATATCTACCTGAAGATAAAGTTAAGACAGCCAGCAAAGAGGAGTCCGAGGAACTTAACACTGAGCATGATGATCCTAAAGTTCCACCAGAAATTGCAGCAATAAAGCAGCTTGATACAGATGCTGGCATTGATTACTGCGGAGATTTAGAGGAATACATGGAAGCATTAAAAACATATTGTGGTTCTGTGGCTGATAAGTCTGAAAAAATAAAGGAACTACTTGAAAGTGGTAATACCAAAGAACTTTCTATCATGGCTCATTCTATAAAGAGTACATCCCGTGCTATTGGTGCAAATGAGTTTTCAAATTTTGCTTATGAGATAGAAAAGAATGCAGAGACTTTTGATAAAAACACACTGGACGAAAAGGTGTCAAAGTTTCTAAAAGAATACGAGTCTCTTGGGAGACAAATAGAAAATTCACTTAAATGATGGAGGATAAATATGAAACGCATTTTACTTATTGATGATGATGAAGATATGCTTGCCATGACAGGAAGATGGCTTGAAAAAGGTGGCTATGAGGTTGTGAAAGCAGTATCTGGAAAGGAAGCACTTGATATACTCAAAGACCAAAAACCTGATCTTATTCTTTTGGATTATGCTATGCCTGAAATGAATGGGCCAGAAGTTCTTGCAGCTATCAGGTCAAATAATGACACAAAAAATATACCAGTTCTTTATAGAACTGGTATGGATGATACAGACCTTTATGGGGATGAAAGCTGTAAGCCTGATGCTGTTGTTTCTAAGTCTGAAGGCAGACCAGTACTGATGAAAGCAGTTGAATCGATACTTGGGTAACAAAGCTATACAAATGATTAATTTGCTCAAAATTAATTAAATAACATTCATTATGGAATGACATTATTGACAAAAATCTTTTTGCGTTTACAATGAAATTTATAATTGCAAATGCAAAAAGATTTTTTGATTAGGAGGAGATTTAAATTGTCACGAGTTTATAATTTTTCAGCTGGTCCGGCAGTACTTCCGGAAGAGGTTTTAAAACAGGCTGCAGCAGAAATGCTTGATTACAACGGATGTGGAATGTCCATTAACGAGATGAGCCACAGATCTAAAACTTTTGATAACGTCATTCAGACTGCTGAGCAGGATATCAGAGATCTTATGAACATTCCTGACAATTATAAGGTTCTCTTTCTGCAGGGCGGAGCAAGCCAGCAGTTTGCAGCAGTTCCACTTAATCTTATGAAAAATAAAAAGGCTGGATATATCATCACTGGTCAGTGGGCTAAGAAGGCTTACCAGGAAGCTCAGAAATATGGTGAGGCTGTGGAGCTTGCATCAAGTGCAGACAAGACCTTCTCATATATTCCTGATTGCTCAGACCTTGATATTGCTGATGATCTTGATTATGTATATATCTGCGAGAACAATACAATCTACGGAACCAAGTTCAAGACCCTTCCTAACACCAAGGGGCACATCCTTGTATCAGACGTTTCCTCATGCTTCTTATCAGAGCCTGTAGATGTAACCAAGTATGGCGTTATCTATGGC
>JAEEGL011691714.1_pt1 | contig 12240 bp, 9 predicted proteins | sample 9134231 | NCBI WGS metagenome assembly JAEEGL01 (sample SAMN16246548, study PRJNA631951) | gut metagenome | biome: gut microbiome; feature: rumen; material: fiber-attached | host: Bos | place: Iran: Karaj | collected 2018-10
AATGAATTCGTATCAACCGCAAAATTCAAAGCAGCATATGAAAGCCGTGAACGCTCCAAATATGTCTTAGTCACTAAAGGCACATATAACCTTTCAAGAAACCTCTCCATAAACAACAATCAGGATCTTTTCTCTATTAGAGAAAGAAGATTGTAAAAAAAAAACTATCCCAAAATACAAAAATTCGGCAAATATAAAAATATCTGCCAAATTTTGTATAAATTTATAAGCAAACTAAATATGCTTTGTAATATTTGAAATTAAAGCTGATTTAGGCATTAAGCTGACAAGTCTTTCAACCGGTTCACCGTTTTTAAAGATTAAAATACTTGGAAGCGCACTAATTGAAAATCTTTGAGCTAGTTTAAGATTTTCATCGGTATTAACTTTTGCAAGTTTAATTTTACCGTCAAATTCTGTTGCAATTTCTTCCAAGACAGGAGTCAATTTACGACAGGGGCCACACCAAGGAGCCCAAAAATCAACAACCGTCAATTTATCAGCTTTAATGACTTCATCATCAAAATTAGTTTCGTTTAATTCTGTTAAATTTCCCATAATGTCCTCAACAAATAAATGAATAACATTGACATGTTACATAAACATGGAATAAAAGTCAAAAACGTAAAACAAGTGCAGATAAAAAGTTAAAATAACGGCAGTGAAATAACAAAGAATGCAAGCTAAATTTATAATTTTACTTGACAATAAATCTTGTCCTTTATAATATAAACTTATGCAAAAATATGCCGGTGTAGCTCAACGGTAGAGCAACGGTTTTGTAAACCGTAGGTTGTAGGTTCGATTCCTATCACCGGCTGATTTTATAGATTGAACATTAAACACGAAATAAGGGTAGGTGGCCGAGTGGCTAAAGGCGACAGACTGTAAATCTGTTCACGTGAGTGTACGGTGGTTCGAACCCACCCCTGCCCAAATTATCTTAAAGGACTTGTGGTAAAGAACCGCAAACCATGCCCTTGTGGCGCAGGGGTAGCGCATTCCCTTGGTAAGGGAAAGGCCACGGGTTCAAATCCCGTCAAGGGCTTAAATTATAAACTATGACCTAAGAAATATAGGAAATACAGTTAGTATATTAGAAAAGGAGTTAAAACTCATGGCACGCGAAAAGTTTGAAAGAACGAAACCGCACGTTAATATTGGTACCGTTGGACACGTTGACCACGGTAAAACAACATTAACTGCTGCTATTACCGCTTGTATGGCTGCTGTAGGTCAGGCTCAGGCAAAGAAATTTGATGAAATTGACTCAGCTCCTGAAGAAAAAGCAAGAGGTATTACGATTTCTACAGCACACGTAGAATATGAAACAGAAAAAAGACACTATGCACACGTTGACTGCCCGGGCCACGCTGACTATGTTAAAAATATGATTACTGGTGCAGCTCAAATGGACGGAGCAATCTTAGTTATTGCTGCTACAGACGGTGCAATGCCTCAGACAAGAGAACACATCTTGTTAGCAAGACAGGTTGGTGTTCCTAAATTGGTAGTCTTCCTTAACAAATGCGATGCAGTTGAAGACGAAGAATTGCTTGAACTCGTTGAAATGGAATCAAGAGAATTGCTCTCTAAATATGAGTTCGATGGCGACAATACTCCGTTCATCAAAGGTTCTGCATTAAAAGCACTCGAAGCTGTTCAAGCTAACCCTGCTGTTAAGAGAGGCGAAGATAAATGGGTTGACAAAATTTGGGAATTAATGGATGCAGTTGATACTTGGATTCCGACTCCTGAACGTGACGTTGACCAACCGTTCTTAATGCCGGTTGAAGACATTTTCTCAATCACTGGTCGTGGTACAGTTGCTACAGGCAGAATTGAAAGAGGACGTGTTAAAGTCGGAAGCGAAGTTGAAATCGTTGGTTTCGGCGAAACAAAGAAAACAACCGTAACAGGTGTTGAAATGTTCAGAAAATTGCTTGACGAAGGTCTTGCAGGTGACAACATCGGTGCATTGCTCCGTGGTGTTGATAAAACTGAAATCCAAAGAGGACAAGTTCTTGCAGCTCCCGGTTCAATCAAACCGCACACAAAATTCACAGCTAACGTTTACGTATTGACAAAAGACGAAGGCGGACGTCACACTCCGTTCTTCCCCGGATACAGACCTCAGTTCTACATCAGAACAACTGACGTAACCGGTTCAATTAAATTCGACGGCGAAATGGTAATGCCTGGTGATAACGTAGTTATGGACGTTGAATTAATCGCTCCTGTAGCTATCGAACAAGGTATGAGATTCGCTATTCGTGAAGGCGGACGTACTGTTGGTGCTGGTGTTGTTGACAAAATTATTGCTTAATAATTGAATTAACAATATAAATAAAAAGAGTCGATTGAAATCGACTCTTTTTTTATACTTTTTTAAGTTAAACATTCCTTAATAAACTAACAAAAAACTATCTTTTCATCATTTAAAACTGCATAGAGAAAAAGCATATGCAGATTTTAGATATTACCCAGAATATTTACAAGAATATATTCTCCCCCGAAAATAAACAACAGAGGAGACTTTTTGGCATATCAAGTGAGAACCTTGCACCTCTGAAACAAGATACTGTTTCATTTAAGGGTAAAAATTACGGTCTTGAAAAGATTAAAGAACCTACCGGACACTGTGCATACTGCGGTGGAAAAGTTTATTCCGAAGAACAGTTAGATTCCATTTCTACGGAAGTAATGAAGTTAAAAGGAGCAAGATTAACGGGAAAACTAAGAAGTATTCTTGAAAAATTAGATATGCCCGATACCTATACGGAACTTGCAATTCAGAGAAGAAAAGTCAACAAAGAACATATAGCCTTCTTCAATAAATTATCTTCCTATGCCCAAAATTCAGGAACAGAAACAGGTGCAGAATTATTATTAAAATACTCTGATTTCAAAACTGAAGAAGAGGTTAAGGCAGAGATTATGTCTCATTTAAAGCCTCTTCAAAAAACAATAGACCACATTACTCCACAAAGAATAAATGCTGAAAATTCAGATGAGGACATAAATCTTGTTGAAGCTTGCTATGCTTGCAACCACGATTTAAAAAAAGGTATGGAATTCACAGAATTCCATTCTTTATACCCATCAATCGAAAAGCATATGCCTCAGCATAAATACCAATATGCTTTAGCAAATGTACTTAGAAATGCAAGTAATCAGGTTAAAGCAGAAATTTCTTCCCAGAACCTCCTTGAACTTGTTGATACCCTAACCGCTCAACGTGCACATGCATTGAGCACTATGGAATCAATTAATCTAAGATTTAAAAAATGTTTTGAAAATATAAGAATAGCACTTGAAACATCCAGACAGGAAAAAAAGGATAAAGAAGCCGAAATCACAGAACTTGAGAAAAAACGCCAAAGTCTCTATTCCGATGATGAACACAAGGCAAGACAGACTCAGGCGACTTTAGAAACCGATATTAAAGAACTTTCAGAAAAGAAAATTGCTATCACAAGCTCAATTACAAGATATGAAGAAAGATTAGAAGAACTCAAAAATCCTCAGCAACCCGCTAAAGGAAAGAAGTTTAAACAAGTTTCTCCAAAAGAACTTGAACAAAAAAGAGAAGAAATCACTTCAAATATGGATAAAGCTAAATCAGAACTTGAAGCTGTTGAAAAAGAATTGACGGAAAAACAAACACAATTTGATGCTTTGGCTAAGCAATATACACCTTTAAGCACTCTTATCGCAGATAAAGCAAAATATGTCGAAATAATGAAGGCTTATGATAAACATGAAGAAAATAAAGCCGAAGAAGAAGAAAAACGAAAGGCTTTAGACAAAGCAAAGGCAAAGGTGGCAGAACTTGAACAAATTTTACTTGAAAAAGAGCCTCCTGAAGTCAAAGAAGCAGACTGCAGCGAAGATGAAAGAAAACAATTTGGTGAATATAAGTCATTAATTGATTTAATGAGTAAAATAAGAGGCAATAAAACACCGAATGATTTTAATCAACAGATATATTCACACGCTATAAGCGACATAAACAACCAAATTTCAGGAATGCTAACGAATCCTCTTATTGCACATGCTGAATACAAGAGAAAACAATTCCTTGCACAAACAAAACTTCCCGGAGCTCAAACATCACAACAAGCTGCCGAAAAACAACTCCAGCAAGTTCAAGCTGAACAAAAAGCACTTGAAGAAACAATGGCAATCTGCACAAGAGAACAGGCAGAAGAAAAAGTAAAAGAACTTGAAAAAGAAATAGCAAGAGTTCAGGCTATTTATGATGATTTGAAGATTGTTGACAGAATAAACGCTGCAAAAGCCGAATTAAAACTCATTGAAACAACAATAGCTAACCTTGAAACAGCTCTTAAAAAAGAGCAAGAGCTTTTAGGTCATTAAATTTTTGTTAACAAATTGTCATGGGGCATAAAAGATAATATTATATATATAATCTGAGAGGTTGAGGATGCCAGATGATTATAAAATAGTATTTCTGGATGACGATAGCAACGCAACGTCATCATTAAAAATATTGTTTGAACTTGAAGGATATAAAGAAGTTCAGACATTTAATTCTGCATCTCAGGCACTTGAATATCTTTCCCAAAACAGGCCTGATGTTGTTATTTCAGATTTTATGATGCCGGAAATGAATGGTACAGAGTTTTTAGCGAAAGTTAAAGAACTATACCCTGATTTAAGTTTGATTTTGCTTACCGGATATGCGGATAAAGAGAATGCAATCAAAGCAATAAACGAGGTTGGAATATACAAATATATTGAAAAGCCTTGGAATAACAATGATTTAATCATCAGTGTCAAAAATGCAATTGAACGCTCAAGACTAAAAGTATCTCTTAAAGAAAAAATGGAACTTTTGGAAGTCGCAAATGAAAAGCTGACAAAGTATTCAGAATCCTTGGAAGAACTTGTCAAAGCAAAAACCGCAGATATTTTAGAAATGAACTCAAGATTAAATGCGATTATAAACTATTGCGCTGATGGAATTTTGTTGGTTGAAGAAAACGGGAAAATTTCAAATGCAAATCCTGCCGCAGAAAAAATGTTTGGTCTTTCTTCTGATATGCTTAAAGAAAAATCAATAACAGACGTTTTGATACCAGAAGAAAATCAAATTACAATATCGTCTTTATTAAATAAAGATGAAGTAAAATTTGTTCGTGATTTAACTGTCACAAATGTTCTTGACAGTAAAAACTTCTTTGTTGAAATCAGCAGTTCTTACATTACCCCTGAGAAAGAAGGAGAAAGTGGACATTTTGTTATCGTAATTCGTGATATTTCACTTATGAAAGATTTAGAACGGTTAAGAGATGATTTTGTCGCAACTCTTACTCATGATTTAAGGACACCTGCTTTAGCTGCAATTCAGACACTTGAATATTTCCTTGACGGTTCTTTGGGAGATTTGACGGATAAACAAAAAATGCTCCTTTCCACAATGAAAAGAAGTAATCAGGATATGCTCGGTTTAGTGAATACCCTATTGGAAGTTTATAAGTATGAATCAGGAAATATGAAAACCGCAATGACCTGTTTTAACTTCTCCAAATTAGTTGATGAATGTATTGAACAGGTTGGTCAACTGGCATCGAGCAAAAAAATTGAACTCAAAAAATGTTTTGATGATGAAATATTTGTTGAAGCAGACAGAAACGAAATCAGAAGGGTTATAACAAACTTTTTGGGAAATGCCATTAACTATACAAATGAAGGTGGAATGGTTGAACTTAAAGCCTCTCAAAACGGAAATGACCTGCAATTTTCTGTCAAAGACAACGGAATAGGCATTTCAAAACAAGATATTCCGAAGATGTTTAAACGTTTTTCTCAGGGAACAAGCGACAGAAGATCTATGAGTACAGGCTTGGGACTTTATTTAGCTAAGCAAATTATTGATGCACACGGCGGAAAGATATGGCTTGAAAGCGATAAAAACGTCGGAAGTGAATTCTTCTTCATTCTTGTAAATGCAATAAGACAAGATAAGGTGGGGGTATGAGTAAAATCAGGGTATTGATAGTTGAAGACCATCCTATGTTCCGTCAGGCAGTTGCATTGGCCCTGTCAAAATCTGATAAAGTCGAAATTTTGGGAGAAGCCGAAAACGGAAAACTCGGTGTTCAAATGGCAACTGACTTAAAACCTGATGTTGTATTAATGGATATAGGACTCCCTGAAATTGACGGTATTCAAGCAACTGATTTAATCAAAAAAGTAAATCCCGATATAAAGGTTTTAATTTTCACTTCCAGAGAAGCAGGTGATGATGTTTTTGAATCTTTAGCTGCTGGTGCTGACGGATATATAACAAAAGGTGCAAATGAAACGCAGCTTTTGTCTGCAATAAATGCCGTCAACGAAGGTACTGCTTGGCTTGACCCTTCAATTGCAAGACTTGTTCTTTCAAATGTTCAACAACAAAAACAAGAAATACAAGAAACATCTCAAGAGCAAAAGCAAACAGTTAAACAACCCAAAAATACATATGGTTTAACTGATAGAGAACTTGACGTTCTTGCTTTAATTGTTGACGGAATGAGTAATTCTGACATTGCGGAAAAACTTGTTATAACAAAATCAACAGTAAAAACACACGTACACAGTATTCTCCAAAAATTATACGTTTCAAACCGCACTCAAGCAACAATTTATGCAGTAAAAGAAGGTTTGGTTTAAATCTTATGAAACCTGTAAAATTATTACTTTGTTTTGTTATATTTCTTTCATTTATTGCATTTGCAGATGATGAAGACAATATGACATTGCCCAATCTTCCCGCTGAAGCATCTTCAGAAAATTTGCAAAGTGCATCAATTGAACAAGACAATGACGAAGATTTAGAAAAAGCATTTCAAGATGCACAAGAACAAATCCGCCAAAATGAAGAACTGCAATCTTGGGAAACTCCAAAAAAAGAAAAGATAAAAGACCCAAGAACCTTAAATGAAAAAGTCAGGCAGAAACTCCATCTTCCAAAAACAAGAAAAATTTATTATCATAATTTAGATTTATCCAAACAGCCAAGATATCAAAAAGACTATTTTATAATGGCTAAAGATGTTAAAAGAAGTGAATTTAAAATTCCCGAACCGGAATACAATAAAAAACCTGGGTGGGTAATACCTGATCCTCATTACAGAGTCGTATTCTTTAACACCCCTCCTGGAGCAAGAAATATTGAATTGAAGAATTTATACGTTAATCATAAAGCAGATTCACAGGGTATTTTATCGCCAGACAAAACTAAATTAGTTTATACAACAGTCTATTATTATCCAAAACATCACCAGACCGGCTATGATGCACATGTTATGAATGTAAAAGACGGAAAGAGTATTCCGGACATTCTAAAGAGGACTTACATAACAGAACAGGATATGCAGCCGATTGTAAGCTCAATATTTGACGGTTTAGAAGAGTATAAACTATCGACTCTGTTTCCTCTAGACTGGTCAAAAGACAGTAAGAAAATAGCATTTAAAGAACAAATTGGCTCGACTGTTGATGGAGTTTGGGAAACAGATGTAATAGTTTATGATTTTGAAACACAGAAAACATACAGACTAGATACTTTAAGAGAAGCTGTGATTTATTACTGGAAGCAAGTCGGAGTTGATTTAACGAACTATATGTGGGATTTATACCCGCTAGGTTGGTCAGCTGAAGATGAAAACAGACTTGTTTTCTATGCTTATGCATTCTCTAAAGCTAAACCATACTTTCTCGGAACGTGGAGTATAGACTATACAGAAGAACTTTCAAGGCTTATTTCCCCGGATGAAACTTCCGTACCTGTTTCAACAAACGGCTATGGATTACAATTAATTCAATTGTCATATTGATACTTAACATACTATTCTCAAGCGTCCTTCTGACAAAAAAATATATTTTCAGTTTTATTGCTAATATGAAAATCATACCTGTCAGTAGTTATATATATTTGCAAAAAAGCAAAGTACCTTCCGTTTCAGTGAGAGGTGCTGATGAAACACCTAAAAAACGTTATTTTACAACTGTTTACGGAGACGAACAAGCTTATTTTAAAAACGGCAGAGCTTTTCTTCAAAACGATGAACCATATTCAGGAATAATTTATCATAAAGATAAAAGCGGAAACAGCTGGAAATTTATCTGCAAAAACGGAGAAATTATGCAGTCTGTCAAAAACAGAGAGGTATTCAAAAGTTATAAATATCTTCCATTTCCCACTCTGCCTACTCAACATACCTTTTCTGACAGTTCAAAATTAGCTGACGATCAGTTTTATAATTCAACAGGACTAAAATCAACTCAAATTCAACATAAGGGTACAACCACCGAAATCATCCAAAATAAAAATGCAAAATATAAAAATGAACCCCGTCTTGTTATACAAAAAACAGAACCAAATGGGGATAAAACAACAAAGATGCTCATAAAAGAAGATGGTGAAGAAAAAACTGAGTTTAAATCCGTCGAAGAAGCAAGTGAGTATTTTAAAACAGAATACGGAATTGATGCAAAATTTTCAAATTTAATTCAGGCACACGTTACAAAATACGCCATTGATGATTTTGCAAAACTGAATATAAATAACTCAGGGAAAAAAGTTTTTGAAGGTTTAAAGATTGCTACGGAACAATCAAATACAAAAGAAGCTGCCGTCGCTGAAATAGGTATTTCATATTTTTGGGAAAACAATAAGGATTTTGAAATATTCAAAAAAATGTTCGCACAAAATAAATCACAGGAAGAAAAAGCAAAATTCCTTATCAAATGTCCTCCAATGGGTTGGAGATATGAGGATTGCACTATATTTCTTAATGACAATTTTAACTGGACAAATTCAAGCAGAGAAAGAATGGAAAGAATGTCAAAACATCTTTCGGTATCAACGCTGAAAGGAGTTATTCAACACGAATTAGGACATATACTTCACGGAATAAACGACCCGTATATGTATACCGTAACAACCTTGAAGGACACAAAAGAAAAAGAAAACATCAGAAGTGAAGTTTCAAAGTATTCCAAAGTCAGCGGAGCAGAGTTTGTCGCAGAATATATCGCAGGCAGACTGTCAGGAAAAACCTATTCCCCAAAGGTTGATAATTTATACATAGAATATGGCGGACCGAATATTTTTATGTCTTGATCAAATCCTTAATGACCTCACCTGCTATAATCAATCCTGCTACTGACGGCACAAAGGCATTTGATCCGGGTATAGAACGTCTGACACCTGCATCTTCAGCCGAATTTTCAGGGGTAATCGGTTTTTCTTTTGAATAAACTACTTTGAGTTTTTGTATTCCCCGTTTTTTAAGTTCTGTTCTCATAACTCTTGCAAGCGGACAAACAGAAGTTTTATAGATATCCGAAACCTCAAACATCTCAGGATGCATTTTGTTTCCTGCACCCATAGAAGATATTATCGGAGTATTTGTTTTATTGCATTCTTCAACAAGACTGAGTTTTGAACTTACAGTATCTATTGCATCAATGACATAGTCAAAGTGTGAAAAATCGAATTTAGTTTCAGAAGTATAGAAAGTATTATATGTCTCAATCTCAATTTTGGGATTAATATCAAAAATACGTTCTTTTGCCACATCAACTTTATATTTCCCTATTGTTGAATGAAGTGCATAAATTTGCCTGTTTAAATTTGTTTCGCTAACTTTGTCGTTATCAACAATAACTATCTTACCGACTCCGCTTCTGACTAGTGCCTCTACGGCATAGCCACCGACACCTCCAATACCAAAAACCGCTACACACGATTGTTGGAGCTTTTTAACATTATCTTTTCCTATTAATATTTCAAACCTTGAGAACTGATTTAACATAAAAATATTATATTACAAAATGCCTATATGATATCATTATGATATTATTAAATTGAAGGGAAGTTAATTTGTTAAAAACAGTCAATAAAACAAAAATAATATTTATTTTGGTATTAGCATTCTTCTGTATATCACGTTGTCTGTTCGATTGTTTCCCTGATTATGATTTATGGACAAGATTCATTGTTGGAAGCAGTGTACTTGATGGATTTTCATTAATAAAACAAGATTTCTTTTCCTATCTCCCGACACATACTTGGTATGACCACGAATGGGGTGCAAGTGTAATTATCTATGCTTTTTTTAAAGCCTTTCATCAATACGGAATATTGCTGTTAAAATGTATTCTGTCCTTGGGAATAATCTTCCTAATCTACGCAACAGTAAAGCTTAAAGAGACTAAGCATTCTGTCCCTTATAATATTTTATTTTATGCTTTTGCTTTTATGGCTGCATCTTATGTGCTTTGCGGGACAATAAGATGCCATTTTTTTTCCTTTTTCTTTTTTACATTATTCCTTTTTATTTTGGAAAATGTCAGATTAAAAGGGTATAAACAATGGTGGATAATTCCAAGTATAATGCTATTTTGGGCAAATATTCACGGTGCTTGTGTATCAGGACTCGGACTTTTGATAATTTATATTATTGGAGAAAAACTTAATAAAAAACCTGTTGATTTTTATCTGAAAGCACTTTTGACTTCCTGTCTTGTATTTTTAATTAACCCTTGGGGAATTGATTTTATAATTTATCTTACAAACGCAATTCTTGTAAACAAAAGTGTTATAGCGGAATGGCTTGGAACTTTTCAAACACAAAAATCCTTCATGTTCTTTAAAATCTATTTATTTATAATGATTTTTACCGGAATTTTTACCCTTATAAAGAAATTTTCTTCAAAAGAAAATACGGATAAAACGAAACTGATTTTAATAGCGGTTACAACATATCTATCAATAACTCATTTGAAACAACAGCCGTTTTTTGTAATAACTTCGGCGATATTTTTGTATGATGATTTTTATTCAATGCTCGGGTGTTTTCTAAAAAAAATTCCTTACTTTTCAATAAATAAAAATAAGTTATTAAATATAAAAGAAATATTTGCATATATAATAGTATTATTAACTGCATTTATATTTCTCATTCCGACTCAGCCGCTTATTAGTATCACTCAATCGGATTACCCATATTATACAATTGAGTTTATAAAACAAAATAATTTAAAAGGAAACCTCTTAATTGATTTCCAATGGGGTTCTTATGCAGAATATAAATTGTTCCCCAATAATAAAATAGGTTTAGATGGCAGATATGAAGAAATTTTTGACACTAATCTTTTCCTAGCAGCAAACAATTTTTATTATATGCAAACAGAATATTGGGACGATTTAATAACCGTTTATCCTCCTGATTTAATGATTATTAAGAGAAAATACCCTGTTTACAAAGAACTTTTGAACAGAGAAGGTTGGAATCTTGTTCTGGAAGATAAAAATACAGGATTGTTTATTTCTGATAAACTAAAAAAAGATAAATATATCTATCCTACAGAAGATAAGGATTATTATGAACGTACAAAATTTGATAAAAATTTTAATTTTATAAAAAGGAAACTCTAAATGGATTTAAAAAGAATTAATAAAAGAGAAATTTTATTTATAATCGGATTAATAATTTTTTGCATAGCAAGATTCACATTTGCATGTTTTCCTGATAATGATTTATGGACAAGACTCATTGTCGGGGAAAGCATTATTGATGGTTTTTCCTTGATGAAACAAGATATCTTTTCATATCTTCCAACACATATTTGGTATGATCACGAATGGGGTGCAAGTGTTTTTATATACGGATTCTTTAAGCTTTTCCATGAATGGGGACTATTATTGCTTAAATGTCTTTTGGCTTTCGGAATTGCATTTTTTATGTTTTTAACAATAAAACTCAGAGAAACAAAACATACAACACCTTATAACATTTTATTTTATGCTGTGTCACTTTTGGCTGCTTCTTATGTTTTAAACGGCACAATCAGATGCCACCTGTTTACTTTCTTTTTCTTTACAATATTCCTGTATATTTTGGAGAGAGTCCGTCTGAAAGACTTTAAACATTGGTGGATAATGCCTGTTATAATGCTATTTTGGTCAAATATTCATGGGGGCTGTGTTTCGGGCATAGGACTAATTGCTATGTATTTAATCGGAGAGGTCCTAAATAAGAAACCAATTGTTTTTTATGTTAAAGCACTAATATCTTCCTGTCTTATAACATTTATTAACCCATGGGGTATAGAATATGTTCTTTTTCTGCTTCAGGCAACAACAATGAGCCGAGAATTAATTTTAGAATGGAGAGGAACCTTTGAAACCTCTCTTCTGAGACCTTATCTTCATTTCAAACT
>JAEEGL012358738.1_pt1 | contig 12240 bp, 9 predicted proteins | sample 9134231 | NCBI WGS metagenome assembly JAEEGL01 (sample SAMN16246548, study PRJNA631951) | gut metagenome | biome: gut microbiome; feature: rumen; material: fiber-attached | host: Bos | place: Iran: Karaj | collected 2018-10
ATCAACTGCGCTATCCTGATTCCACCCTTTTCCATGTCATCCATGATCTCCAATATTCCACTGATGTGGTCTTTGTCCTCGTGAGTCATAACCACAGCATCAAGTCTTCCAATTCCCTTGTATTTCAAAAAGGGAATGATCTGGTACTTACCCACATTATTCTTGGAGGTGCTGCCTCCGTCTATAAGCATGTTCTTTCCTTCACAAGATATTACAATTCCGTCCCCCTGACCCACATCTATCATGTCTATCTCTAAATCAGGCGAAATTCTAAAGGTCAAAACAAAAACTGCTATTACGACAATCATTCCTCTGAGCAAATCAAATATATGTAATCTATGTCGTATTCCTGGTGCGGACATCTCTTTGTCTTTGCCACTAGCTGGTATCTCTTTGTCTTTGCCACTAACCTGTTTTCTATTACTTCCGCCAAACTCAGATGGCAGTTCAAACTTGCCTTCCTTTATCATCCATGAAGTGATGGCAAAAAGAGCCACCAAAACAGCATATGCTACTACCTGCCACTTTTTGGAGTGACCCATATACCAGGTTAATCCTCTACGTATCGCACTTCCGGAGCAGAGCCATTTATAGAAGCCAAGTATCATATGAACCAAGGCTGCAGGTATTTTCACTATGAATATTGAGCCGTTAGAAGCCATGCCTGAAGAACCCTGTCCAAATAGAAATAGTTCATTGATCAGGAAAAGAGCCAAAGATCCTAATGCCAAGCAAATAATCCCCAGAGTCATCAGCACTCCCATTACAGGAATTACCACCAGATTCAGCACCAACGAATGAACAGGATATGTGTAATAAAAGCATGCATACACAGGGAGAGTTACAAGAAGTATTCCCAGACTGGACATGATACCTTCATAAAGAGCTTTTCCTTTTCCGCTGATATCCAACAGTCCAAAAACAGATTTGCTTAAGATACCGCTCTCACCCTCGTCCACAAACTTCATTTTTTCTTCTACTTCACCACCAAGAACCATTGCTGGTGCAAGTACAGGTCTGACTACAGTTATCCCAAGTACAGCCCCAAAAGAAAACAGAAATCCGCTGTTATACAGATAAAGAGGTTGATCAAACAAAAGAAGAATCTCTGCAAGAGCCAGTGCGCTAAGAATGTCATAGGTTCTTCCCACGAGAGGAGCCATAAGTCTAATGACAAACATACATATAGCCCTAAAAGAGGACGTGCCCATTTCGCACATGATACCGTAAGAGTACATGAATCCAATAGCCAAGAGTGCAGATAGGCAATTCCACATAGTAGGCTTTTCTATCCAATCCCACACTGATGAGTCATAGGAATTGTCTTTTTTACAGGTATCAGCTGAAAGCCTGTCTCTGCCTTCATTTGTTGCAGTTGCCACCAATCTACTATTAAAGCCTGCAAGTAACTCAGCCATCCCTAGCCCAAGGTTCTTTAGCAGCTTGTATATTCCCATTCCAATAATAGAAATGTGAAGACCACTCACTGCCAAAATATGAATGATTCCACTCCCCTGGTACAGCTCTTTTATCTCAGAATCCATATAAGCCTTATCACCAAGAAGCATCGCCTTCATAATGGAGGCATCTTCCTCGGAAAAGCATAAATCAAGCGCCCTTTCCAAAAACATTCTGGTCTCAAAAAGAAATTCCCTGTAGGAATTCTTTTTCCCTCCTGTCCTTAGAACCTTGCATTTTGTTATCCTGTATGAAATTTTTAATGCTGAATAATATAGACGACTGTCAAATTCCCCGGGATTTGTTGGGGATGAAAAGACCTTTACCTTGCCGGAAACCTCTGCGTATTCCCCGATGTCAGGTAAAAAATCCGAAGACTCCAGATAGCACTGGATCAGATTTAAGTCCGATATATCCTGATCATTTGGGATCAAATAGATCACGGGAAGGATTTCTCCTTCAAAGCTTTTCCTGAACTCCTTTTCCTGTACCTTCCCGACGACAGTAATATATCTGCCGTCCATGTCAGCAGGAATCTTTCCCGTGATATCATCCAAAAACAATTCAAGATAGATAAAAACAGCCGCCGTCAAAATAAGTGCCACCAGGCACAACGGTCGTTTCATTAACAAAATTTATCTCCATATAAATATTCAATATTGAATAATTGATTATTCAGAACAGAATAACCACAGCTGTGAATTGCTGCGAGTGATAGCATAGCAAAAAGTAAATAGCTTCACTTGAGGTATAACTCTATCTTTTCCTGGATAAGCTTTGTTTTCAATGGGTTTCCTGGCATCTCCATGGTAACGATCAATCCATGGCCAAGAAAAATACCACTGTTTTCATAAGCGCTGATTTTACTGAAGTTCTTTTGTGAATAGTCCTCATCTCCAAGTATCCCGAGATGCTCCCAATACACAGTCTTTCTCTCTTTGACATTTAGTGCCACAAAATCCGGAAAAACAACCTGACCATTGCCAAGTACCAACCTAGGCTCATACTCGTATGGTATGTTCATTTTATATAAGGTATTGGCGATTATTAGTTCCGATTTTGAACGGACATTTTCGCCATTCTCAGTAGTGTAGGCTTCTTCGATAGGAAAAGTGTTCTGACATCCCGGATTTTTGGCCTTCCACTCTTCTATAAACATTTCATCAGTGGGTTTCAATGGTTTTACTAGCAACTTACGTCCGGTGCATAATCTCTCATAAATAGAATTCACTCCTTTTCTATCATAGTTGCAAAGGAATCTCTCAATATTTCTTTTCTGTGCCAGAATATCTTTTTCGGTCCTTTGATCAAACTCTGCCTGCGCAATCACCTTAAGTTTTCCCTCATCAGCTTTAGCTACATACTTGTAACTATCATCTCCGGGACCTCGATACCTGTATTGATGTGCTCCCCGACAAGTTTTCACGCAAATACTTCCGTAGTCAGCTTTTTTACCTTTCCTCCTAGCTTCCAATATATGGAGTGATTTGTTTATTTCATTTAATTCTTTTTCAAGTAATTCTTTTACTGTCATGGTATGCTCCTCATCTCTTAAAATCTTGCGCCAAAAGACGCTCATTACGTCATTTTGTTGTTTTTCTTGGTATTGGATGTATCCCGGGATGTATTTAGACCTTCAATGCTGCTTTAGTGACGTCTTTTTTGTTTGTTATACTCCATGTGGATGTATTTCTGGATGCGTTCGAACCTCCAAAACCTCTTTATCGACATCTTTTTCATGGCTTTCCTTAGTATGGATGTATCTCAGAACATTACAGCATCTACAAATACTCTTTACTGACGTCTTTTATGCTCTTTCTCTCAGCATGGACGTTTCCCTGGTCTTCTTATACCTCCAAGCCCTTCTATAGCGACGTCTTTTTTGTTTTTTTCTCATTAAGGATGTATTTCAGTTTATTTTTTCCTGGGATTGGTTGAGGATATAAAGCTTTCCCTCTGACGGAAACTTCTTCAAATTTCCCTATGGCAGGCAAAGAAGCCAAAGACTCCAAATAACACTGGATTCAGGTCAAGGTCCGATATATCCTGCCATTTTGCTGGCAGGTAATTTAATACCAGTTTCATTGTTTACATGTTTCGCATATAGTAAAATACTATTATCCTATAGGCATCCATCGTGAAAGGAAGAAAAATGAAACTGATAGGTGATCTTAAAGAAGACGTTGAAAAAGCAAAGTCTTTGCAAGAAGCAAAGGAAATAATTAAGAAAGCCGGCATGGAGCTTACAGATGATGAGATGGAGAATATATCCGGGGGAGCGTATGCGCGCTATCCCATTAAGAACTATTATTCAGATACAATAATGTAATATGATAAAACGTTACTCCTCATTCAATAATATCCAGATTTCTCTCGTAAGGACCTGAGATTGTTCGGTCCATGAAAGTAAAGGGTGACTCTCCGTTAACGGAAATAGCAACCTTATTAACTGCCGAAAACTCAGCTATTGTATTCACCAGAGAATACACGGCTACTTCAGCAGTTACATTATTTTGCGCATTTAGAAAAGCCTGGTCGAAGTCCACGTAACAGACTCCGTCCTTCACATTTACACTGTTGATCTTTGTCTCCTTGGATATGGTCGGGAAGCAGATATCCGTATTGGGTCCCTTGATTATCTGCTCGATAGCAACTCTCTCCATTGAAATATTACTGTTGTATACAACAGATCTGTAGACAGGAACAAGCTTGTCTCCTGCCTCGTTGGCAAAATACATCTTAAGTTCTATCTTCTCATAGGTATTTATCTCATTTCCGACATTGAAAATAAAGGTATCAGCAGACATATTGCCGATGATACCGCCATAATGATCGGTTAGTGGATTGCCTTCTACCTGGAAGCTGACATATTCAATATCCTTAAGCTGAGTAAAGGTTCTTACTATCGCCGCCCTGTCCAGGATTTCTACTGTTCTCTCAATGTCCATGTACTGAATATCAAAGTTCAGTGTAAGAAGCTTATCGCTCAGTGAATACCCGATAAGATTCACGTCTCCCGTAAGAGGAGCCTCATACTGAAGTCTCTCAGGCATCTTTCCAAGCTGTTCTATAAGCTCGGTGATAACAGCATCAAGATCAGAGCTGTTACTCTTGATGTCATAATCAACTGCCACTATTCCTGTCTCACTGTTATTGACGTAAAAGATCTTAAAGGCATTAGGATCAGGAGCTATGGTTCTTCCGCAACCTGTAAGTACAGTCGCAGCCAAAAGAATCATAGCCAAAGTAAGAGCTATTAAGTTTTTAACGGATACATTTCTCATCCTGTCCTCTTTTGCAACTAATGTATTTTCAAAACAGATACCATGATCAGCGAACTGTTCCTGCTGTAGACAACGGTATCTTTACGGTAAAGGTTGTGCCTTCACCAAGCTTACTTTCTACATCAATGGTTCCCCTGTGCATGAGAACCGCATTACGCGCAATAGCAAGTCCCAGTCCTGTTCCGCCGATCTCTCTAGACCTGGACTTATCAACCCGGTAGAACCTCTCATAGATCTGATCCAGAGAATCTTCGGGAATACCGTAGCCGGAGTCGATGACCTTGACCGTGAAGTACTGATGGTCAGCATCCAGCTCCACCTTTACCCAGCCTTCATCCTTGTTGTACTTGATGGCATTCTCCACCAGATTCATTATAACAAGCGATATCTTAACCTCATCGATCTCCGCTGTGATTGCTCTTTTGCTCTCAAGTGTCAGCTCAATGTTGTGCTTACGCGCGATGGGCCTAAGTCTCTTTAAAACAACCTCGGTAAGTGCCACCACATCAACAGAAGTAATGTTGAGACCTGAAGCTTTCTTGTCCATTCGTACGAGGGCAAGAAGATCGTTGATGATCTTGTCCTCCCTGTCGATCTCTGCTCCGATATCCGTCATGAACTCCCTGTATACTTCGTTGGGCACATCATCCTGAGCCAAAAGAGAATCCGCCAGAACCTTCATGGAGGTAATAGGTGTCTTAAGCTCATGGGACACGTTGGAAACAAACTCCTGCCTGGAGTCGTCAAGAGCCTTCATTCGCTTCAGCAAAGCGTTGAAGGCATTTATGATCTGCTCGGTCTCGATATAGTTGGGACCGACGATAGGCTCATCCGTATAACCGGCCTTAACATCGTTGATAGCTGCAGTGATCCTGTCGAAGGGTCTTAGAAGGAAATATGAAACAACAGCAGCAAAGGCGAGAATAATGATAATAATAAGTATCTCCAGAGTCTGGGCTCTTCTGCTAAGGATCTCCAGGGTAGTTGCTATCGTATCAGTAGATACACTGGTCAAAAGAACTCCTCGTACCACTTCACTCTTTTTCCCTGATACAGATACGTCCTCCTCCTCAATGATCTCACTCTCGATGATTGGCGTAACAAGCTCAATATAGCCATTAGCGCTGTCATACTTGGATATAGTTCCCTTGGAACCGGTCTTTAAGCACTTGACCACTTCTTCAGAAATAATAGTCTTTCCCTGGCTGATGTTGTAGGTATCCTTAACGACCTTAAGATCATCGTTGATAACGATAACACGACCATCGTAAAGGTTCGCCAGCATATCCAGCTCAGCATTAATAACCTCCGAGGAAGTATCCTGAAGATAGTTGGAAACAATAAGGTGATTTGCCAGAATTCGCAGCTGTCTCTGAACCTCCGAGGTCCTTACATTGACAGCACGATCTTCATAGCTTGAAAGAATGACAGAATGCATAACCAGGCATGAAGCAAACCCGGTTATGAAAACTATTATAAAGAATCGAACACGTAGACTTTTTAATATATCTTTAAATCTGACAATATTAATCATATTTACGCCTGGAAGTAGTATCCAGCGCCCCACTTGGTTCTTACATACTTAGGCTCGCTTGGATTATTCTCAAGTTTCTCACGAAGTCTTCTGATATGAACATCAACTGTTCTCTCATCTCCTGGGTAATCCTTGCCCCAGATGGTCTCAAGCAGTTCTTCCCTGGAATAGGTTTTTCCGGGGGTTGAAGCAAGGAGCTCCAAAAGCTCATACTCTCTGCTGGTGACATTTATCTCTTTATCCTTAACAAAAACTCTTCTGTACTCTTCGTTGAGCTTAAGATCTCCAAAGGTCATAACCTTCTCAGGCTCTGCCCCTCTGTTGGTCCTTCTGATGATAGCCTTGATCCTTGCCTTTACTTCAAGGATATTAAAAGGCTTGGTAATGTAGTCGTCGGCGCCGTATTCCAGTCCAAGGATCTTGTCCATGTCATCGCCCTTGGCAGTGAGCATGATGATAGGCACATCAGAAAAGTCCCTTATCTGCTGGCATACCTCAAAACCTGTAAGCCCCGGAAGCATAACATCAAGAAGAATGATGTCATATTCTTTCGCCTTCGCCATTTCAAGCGCTTCCTGACCATCATATGCACAGTCTACAACAATGTCGTCCTGCTCCAGACTGAACTTTATTCCCTTTACAATTGCCTTCTCGTCATCAACTACAAGCGCTTTCTTGCTCATTACACCACCATTTCTTAATACTAAACCGTTATATAATCCTTTATTTTTGAAAAGAGCTTTTCCTTTATTCCGGAGACATTCATGATATCTTCCGCCTTCTTAAAAGCTCCGTTGTCCTCTCGATATTTAATGATCTTCCCGGCGATACCATCGCCTATTCCCGGAAGCGAAGTCAGCTGCTCTTTCGAAGCAGTATTGATATTAACAAGTCCTCCTGCACCGGAACCATCGGCAGCTAAGGCATCTGATGCTGCATCAAATGAATCTATCTCAGGCAAAAGACCTTTCGATGCCGTGTCAGTTACTGTCGGGATCTGAAGCTTTACTCCATCCGTCAGTTTCGCAGCCAGATTGACATATGTCACATCGGCATCATCCGTAAAGCCTCCGGCAGCCTCAACGGCTTCATCAGCCCTGCTTCCTTCCAATAACTCGTAAACTCCCGGATTTTCTACCGCACCGCACACAAAAACGGCGACAGTTTCAGGTTTTTCCTCCTGCTTTGCCGCTTCCTCGATGTCTCTATTAGTATCTCCCTTTGATGTCTCTTTTGCGTCATCCCCTATGTCAGGGGTAACGGCTTCATCCATGGAAATCTGACCGTTACCCACTTCTGTGAGGACCAGATCACTGCCGGCGGATGCACAGCCGTTAAGCAGACTCAGCATAAATACTGATAATATCGTAATTAGTGATTTTTTTAGCATGTTTCCTCCTGTATTACAAGAGGACCCCATCCATGCTTTTTTATTCTATTAGATAAAAAGAAAAATATCAATCATTATCTTCTGTAAGACCGGCAGTGATGTCATCATCATTGGGGTCAGGTAGAGTCTCCTCGGTATACGGAGTACCTGTAATCTGAGTCCTAATGTTCTCAGAAACCTGCTTCAGCGTTGAATTACAGTCCTCTCCGTTCCAGATCTTGGTGAAGGCGATCTCCAGCTCCATCCACAGGTTGCTGGTCTCGATAGTCTTAGGCATTGGCACAGAATCAGCATATACAGAAACAAAGTTGATAATATTTGCATCGTCGTACTTAACACCGTAGTGAGCAGCCACCTTACCGCCAAGCTTATAGATATCGCCGGAATTATCGCTGCAAAGGAACTTCGCTACGTCATTAGCCTCGGCTGCATGCTCTGAAAGTCCGTTGACCACAAGACAGTCAGTTACAGACATGGTCCTTGATCCGAAATCTCCTGTAAGTCCGGGCATATCCGCAATGGCAAATTCAAACTCGCACTCTCCGGAAGCCTTCGCCTCCTCAATCTTTTTTATAATGTCTGTTGTAGCAATGGTAAATACCACTTTTCCATCAATAAAGTCCTGAACTACGCTGTCATAGTCGATGGAATCGGCATCAATAGCGAAGAACTGGTTGAGCTGCTGATATATCTTCATGCAGCTGATGGTATCGGTATTGTAGATATTGATCTGACTTACGTCATCTCCTGCCTCGCCGCCTACATTCATGTAATTTCCCACAAAGAAATAATTGTAGAAAATGTCGGTAACATCCCACTCAAAGACAGCCTCAACCTGCTCGGGCGCATTATAGCTCTCGGCAAATTTGAGGATATCGGATATTGTTAGCGGAAGACTGTCAGCTACAACCTCATCGATCATTCCCTGAGTTATTTCAGGATTAACATCTTCTGCAGGAGCCTCTTCCTCAGCCTCAGCTTCGCTGTCCTTACTGTCTGACTCAGCCTGTGCTTCCTCACCCTCTGCAATATCAATCTCAGACTGCATCGTCTCTACAGCCATGTTCTCAAGATATGTCTTGTTATAGATAAGGGTACTGGTCTCGAAATAGAAGGGATAGCCAATTCTCTTTCCCTTGTAAGTTACGGAATTCTTGGCAGCTGCAGGGAAAATACTGTTGTCAAGAAAGCCCTCTTCATCCTCAACTTCCATGGCAAGCCCTGCCAGATACGCCTTTTCCAAAGAATCATTGGTTATTATATAAAGATCAGGGTAATTTTCTTCATTAACAGATGCCTTGTTGATCTCCTCCAGGTATTCAAGTCCGGAGACCAAAACAGGCTCAACTCTCACATCATCATTGCCCTCAGAGTAAGCAACTGCCTTGCTCTGAAGGTATGGTGTAAGCGAATCATCGGTATACCAAAGTCTGACTGTAGTTTTGCTCTTGGTAAAAATAGAATAATCTTCGAAGATGCTGTTGTCTGAGCGGGCATAGACAATAGTGCCCGCCAGAGCACAAGCAACAAGTATTATAGATAAAATTCTGACTCTTAAATTCATACAAACTCCGGACATGATACGAGAAGCAAACAGGCTCCTCATGGCAATAGTCCGAAAAAAACCTGTCAGCAGGATTCCTGAATCACTGAATCAAGAATGCCTATCATGTCATCAACATTTTCCTTAGTAATTACTAGTGGTGGAACAAATCTAATTATATCAGAGCCTGCGTTGATCAGAATAAGCCCTTTTGAAAGAGCTCCATTAATGATACCGGAAACAGGTCTGTCAAATACTAGTCCCTGCATAAGACCGGCTCCTCTTCTGCCGATAATGAACTCATATTTATCCTTGAGCTCATCAAGTTTCTTTTCAAGGTAAGGAGCCACCTCATTCACATTCTCTATTATATTGTCCTCCTTAAATAAATCAAGGACTTTGTTAATAGCAGCACAGGCAAAAGGATTGCCTCCGTAGGTAGTTCCATGGTCTCCAGCAACCAGTGAATTTGCTCCCGCTTTTTCGTTTAAAAGAAATGCTCCCACAGGAACACCGCAGCCAAGAGCCTTGGCTGTAGTCATGATGTCAGGTTTTACGCCGTACTTCTGCCATGCGAACATGTAACCGGTTCTGCCCATTCCGCACTGGATCTCATCCAGGATAAGCAAAATGTCTTTTTCATCGCAGAGCTGTCGTACCTTCTTAAGGAACTCCTCTGTGGCAGGGAAAATTCCGCCCTCACCCTGAACGGTCTCCATGAGGATCGCACAGGTCTTGTCATTTACATTGGCAAGAACGCTGTCAAAATCATTGATATCAGCGAATCTGATGTTTCCGATCATGGGACCAAAAGCCTCTCTGTAGTGGGGATTTCCTGTGACAGAAAGGGCTCCGAAGGTTCTTCCGTGGAAGGAATGATTCATGGCAATGATCTCATGATCATTTTTTCCGTCCTTCAAAAAGGCATATTTTCTGGCAGCCTTCAAAGCGCCCTCGACAGCCTCGGCGCCACTGTTTGTAAAGAAAACCCTGTCCATTCCGGACACTTCTTTAAGCTTTCTGGCAGCATCGATGGCGGGCATGTTGTAATAGTAGTTGGAAGTGTGAAGGAGCTTATCTATCTGAGCCTTTAAGGCATCATCATAGTCCTTATAGTGATACCCCAGCGCAAAGACCGCTATTCCGGAAACAAAATCCAGATACTTTTTTCCATCCAGGTCATAGAGATACACTCCCTCTCCCCTGTCCAGCACGATCTGATACCTGTTATAGGTATGCAAAAGATCTTTTTCCGCTTCATCAATATATTTCTGCATAAGCTCGCTCATGATATTAGTCTCCTGTCTTTATACGGCTGCTCCGTTCTCCTGCTCATCATTGTCTGCCAGGAACATTGTTCCGATTCCTTTGTTGGTGAATATCTCAAGAAGAAGGCAGTGAGCAATCCTGCCGTCAAGGATATGCACCCTGTTAACGCCCTCTCTTACAGCGTCTACGCAGTTATTAAGCTTTGGAAGCATTCCGCCTCCGATATTTCCGCTTCCTATAAGCTCATCAGCTTCGGAGCAGGTAAGTCTTGAAATGAAAGTGGAAGGATCGTTGATATCCTTGTAAACTCCCTCAATATCGGTAAGAAATGCCAGCTTCTCGGCTCCAACTGCCTTGGCAATGGCGCAGGCTGCATCATCCGCATTGATATTGTAGGTATCAAAGTTGTCATCAAGACCAATGGGAGCCACGATGGGAAGATAATCCTGATCAATAAGATCATGAAGGATCTTTGGATCAACCTTGTCGATCTCGCCTACAAATCCAATGTCCTTACCACCAGAGAGCTTCTTTTGTACGTGCAAAAGACCTGAATCCTTACCGCTAAGTCCTATAGCCTTTACACCCAGCTCCTGCACCAGAGTAACCAGCTGCTTGTTGACTCTTCCAAGAACCATCTCGGCAATCTCCATGGTCTCAGCGTCAGTAACACGAAGTCCGTTTACAAACTCAGCTTCCTTACCAACCTTGCTCACCCAGGAGCTTATAGCCTTTCCGCCGCCATGAACTATGATAGGCTTAAAACCTACCAGCTTCAAAAGAGTAACATCAGTTATTACATCTCTCTGAAGGGATTCGTTTGTCATAGCACTTCCGCCATATTTTACAACGATGATCTTTCTGTTGTACTTCTGAATATATGGAAGAGCCTCAACCAGCACCTCCGCTTTTTTCATTACGCTCTGCATATCCTTGTCCATTGCTTTTTCTCCCCTTTTATGACCTGTAGTCCGCGTTTATCTTAACATAGTCATAGGTGAGATCACATCCCCAGGCAGTAGCCTCCTGATCTCCCTCGTTCATGTTCACAAATACTGTTACCGCATCAGCCTTCATGATCTTCAAGGCTTCATCCTCATCAAATATAACAGGTGTTCCTTTATCAAAGACCTTCAGCTTTCCGTTCTCACTCTCAAAGAAAAGCTCCACGTCGTTCTGATCAAATTCTGCTCCGGAGTATCCCATGGCACAAAGGAATCTTCCGAAATTGGCGTCGCATCCGAATATGGCAGCCTTTGAAAGGTTTGATCCCACGATAGCTCTTGAAAGAGTCCGGGCATCTTCCTTGGTCCTGGCATTTATAACCTTTGCCTCAAAGAGCTTGCTTGCTCCCTCTCCGTCTGCCGCCATCTTCTTTGCAAGGAAGGTGCAGACATAGCTAAGAGCCTCTTTAAAGGCTGCATAATCCGCATCCTTTGAAGCGATCTTTTTATTTCCCGCTTCGCCGTTTGCCATAATAAGAAGGGTGTCATTGGTGGAAGTATCGCCGTCAACTGTTATCATGTTAAAAGAGTCTTTTACCACCTCAGAAAGGGCTTCCTGCATAAGAGCTTTCTCAATATCGCAGTCTGTAGAAAGAAAAGCCAGCATTGTACACATATTGGGGTGGATCATTCCCGAGCCCTTGCTCATTCCGCCAAGAGTTATTTCTTTGCCGGATACCTCGAAAGTAACTACCACTTCCTTATTTACGGTATCAGTTGTCATTATTGCCTTGGATGCATCTGTTCCTGCCTTGAGG
>JAEEGL016199062.1_pt1 | contig 12240 bp, 11 predicted proteins | sample 9134231 | NCBI WGS metagenome assembly JAEEGL01 (sample SAMN16246548, study PRJNA631951) | gut metagenome | biome: gut microbiome; feature: rumen; material: fiber-attached | host: Bos | place: Iran: Karaj | collected 2018-10
GGAGTTGCAGTCACACGGTATGTTGCCTTTGTTCGATGCAGGCTATATCAATATCAATCGTCAGTATCTGACTATTGGTATCAATGGTTTGGTGGAGGCTGCTGAGTTCATGGGCCTGAAGATTACGCCTAACGACGACTACCTGCACTTCGTACAGGGTATTCTCGGGCTGATTGAGAAGTATAACAAGCAGTACCGCACAAAGGATGTGATGTTCAACTGCGAGATGATTCCTGCTGAGAACGTCGGTGTTAAGCACGCTAAGTGGGATCGTGAAGATGGTTACTTCGTGCCACGTGACTGTTACAACAGCTATTTCTATGTAGTTGAGGACGACTCACTGACTATCATCGACAAGTTCAAGCTGCATGGCGCACCCTATATTGAGCACCTCACTGGTGGCTCGGCTCTCCACATGAACTTGGAGGAGCATCTGACAAAGGAACAGTACGCCCATCTGCTGAAGGTGGCAGCCAATGAAGGATGTAACTATTTCACTTTCAACATCCCCAATACGGTTTGTAACGACTGTGGTTATATTGACAAGCGCTATCTGAAGGAGTGCCCACACTGTCATTCGAAGAATGTTGACTATATGACCCGTATCATCGGCTACCTGAAGCGTGTGAGCAACTTCTCGCAGGCTCGTCAGGAAGAGGCTTCACGTCGTTATTACGCAATGGCTCACTAAGAAATGTTGAAGTACGTCAACACAGGCATCGTATTTCAAGAGATACCCAACGAGGTGACACTGGCAATTAACATTTCTAATTGCCCGTGTCACTGTCCTGGGTGTCATAGCCATTACCTTTGGGAAGATATCGGACTACCGCTGAATACAGATGCTATTGATAACTTTGCCGAAGAATACGGCAAAGACATCACTTGCATCTCCTTTATGGGAGGCGATAGCGACCCCAAGGGTGTAAACCAACTGGCTCAGTATATCCACGAGGAGCACCCGGAATTCAAAGTAGCTTGGTATAGTGGGAAGACCATTATCTCACCAATTATCAATAAACAGGATTTCGACTATATCAAGATCGGTCCCTTCATTAAGCATCTTGGACCTTTGAAGAAGCCGACAACCAATCAGCGTCTATATCGGCAGAACGAGAAAGGCACCTTCGAGGATATTACCTCGCTCTTCTGGCGGAGATAATGCTTTTATTCGATGACATTAGCTATAGTCATCAGCCTGTTCTTGTTGAGGATGACAATCTGCTTGCCGTCAAGCTGGATGATACCATCAGCGGCAAACTCTTTCAGGCATCTTTGTAGTGAGAATTTCTGGATGGCGAAAGAGTCGGCTATCTCCTGGCGCGATTTCTCCAGTATAAAATCATCGGAGTTATGCCGCTTTGCCTGTTCTAAGAGTAAGATAGCTACCTTTTCCCTGACGGTGTGAAGCGTAAGCAGCCGTACCTTCCGCGACAGAGTGTCACAGAAGGCGGACAAGAGTTGGATGAAGTTGAATCTGAAACGTTCATCCATATTGAGAAGCATCTGCATGGAGTTAGGTGTCATCCTGAGAATCGTTGTTGGCTTGCTGGCCATCAAGTTAACAGGAATGATGTGGTTCTTGCCAAAAATAAAAGCGGAGGCCAATAACGAGCCAACAGGCTTGGATGTGATCTGCATATACTTGCCTGATGGTCCCTCCATTCGTGCAATCATTTCACCCGTCACAACGATATCGGCATACTTGCATGGTGTACCTGCTGACAGGAACACCTCTTTCTTATCGAATCTGACGAGTCGATAAGGGATATTGTCCATCATCTGCTCAATGTCTTTAGCTGTAAATCCTTCAAAAAGTGGACATTGTTGTAGGGCCTTTAGTGTATTCTTTTCCATTTGTATTTATTTCTCTTGATGCAAAGATAGGCAAATTAAATTAAAAGATGAATATTTTTTCGATAAAAAATAGTTTTTATGGATTTTTTTTTATCTTTGCACCGATAATAACTCAAAATCAGTCACTAACTTTAAAAAATGATTTGCAACATGAGAACAAGGATGCTGGTGCTTTCCTGCCTTGTAGCGATAGCTGCTTCTGCAGGTAACTATGTGGTGAGTTCCCCCAATGGAAAGATAAAGGTAACCGTTAATACTGATGCGGAAGTAAAATGGTCGGTAGATTACAATGGGCAACAGGTATTACTGCCTTCTGCAATAAATATCCGTATGGTGCAAGGTAAGAAGACTATTGGCTTGGGAACGGTTGGAAAGGTGGCTCGCCACTCTGTCAATAGCAGTTTTAAGAATCCTTTTTATAAGCGCCTGGCCATCAAGGATGAATATAGTCAGCTGATGCTTTATACCACACAGAAGTTTACGATAGAAGTGCGTGCCTATAATGACGGCGCAGCCTATCGTCTGATTTCTAAAGAGAAGAAACCGGCATTGGTGACTAATGAAACGGCAGAGTTTTGCTTCGCCGAAGATTACCCTGCCTTTATCCCTTATGTCAACGACAACCGTAATGGTGAACGCTATTGTTACTCTTTCGAGTCCTACTACGATGAAGTGCCCCTCTCGAAGATGTATGCTGATTCGTTGGCGATCTCTCCTTTAGCAGTCTGTCTGCCTGGTGGCATGAAGGCGATAGTGATGGATGCTGGTGTGGAGAACTATCCTGGCATGTTCTTAAAGAAGGGATCAAACCATTCATTAAAGGCGGAGTTCGCACCTTATCCACTGGCTCAGAAGGTTGGTGGCTATGACAGGTTGAACCTGATACCGACAAAGCGTGCTGACTATATTGCCAAACTGAGCGGGGAGCAGTCACTCCCCTGGCGGGCTGTGGTTATTACAGAGCGTGACGCTGATATCTTGAATTGTGATATGGCTCAGCGCCTTGCGCCTGCCTGCCGTATTGCGGATGTCTCGTGGATCAAACCCGGAAAGGTGGCGTGGGACTGGTGGAACAACTGTAATATCACAGGTGTTGACTTCAAGTCAGGCATGAACACCAATACCTATTTATATTATATAGACTTCGCAGCCAGGAATCAGATCGAATACATCATTATCGATGAAGGCTGGAGTGGCAAGGAGTCGCTCATGGAGGACCTTAGTCCGGAAATCGACTTGCCCCGCCTCATTGCCTATGGTCGTGAGAAGGGCGTAGGTGTCATCCTGTGGTCCAGTTGGCGCAATATGATAGGCAGTAATCCATTAGGAGGCACTTCTGTGATGGAGACTGTTATGAAGCATTATGCCGATATGGGGATCAAAGGTTTCAAAGTCGATTTCTTCGATCGCGACGACCAGCAGGTGATAGCCTCTGCCTATCAGATGGCTGCCTGTGCCGCCAAGTATCATCTGTATCTCGACTATCACGGATTGAAGCCTTTTGGTATTCAGCGTGCTTATCCGAACATCTTTAATTTCGAGGGTGTGAAGGGTCTGGAGAATTCCAAGTGGGAGCCGCGGGTTGGTGACGGTCCGCTGCACAACCAGCCTCGTTATGATGTCACAGCACCTTATCTCCGTATGCTTGCCGGTCCGATGGATTATACACCTGGCGCTATGACGAATGCGTTGAAGGACAGCTTCTTTGGCAATAACGACCATCCGATGAGCCAGGGCACACGAGTGCATCAGATGGCGATGTACACCACCTTCGAGGCACCGCTTCAGATGCTGGCAGACAGTCCTACGAAATATATGCAGAATCAGGAATGTACCGATTTCATCGCACAGATTCCAACTGCTTTCGATGAAACAGTAGCCCTTGATGGTCAATTAGGCGAATATACTGTCATTGCCCGTCGTAAGGGTACTACCTGGTATGTGGCTGCTATGACTGACTGGACAGCTCGCGACCTGACTATCGATATGAGTTTCTTAGGGGCAGGACAGTTCTCTGCAGATATCTTTGCTGATGGCATCAATGCCGATAAGGAGGCAACCGATTATAAACATTCGCAACAAGCTGTGACAGATAAAGACCGGCTTAATATCCATCTTAGCAGTGGTGGTGGCTGGACAGCTATTATTAAAACGAAGTAACAAATAACTAAATAAGATGAGAAAGATCGTTTTGACAGCACTGATGACTATCATGTGCATGAGTACCTTTGCTACTGAGACTTTGCCTATTAAGGGGAGTATCATCAGTCCTTCGGACAAGTTCATCCAATACACGGGGCGTATCAGCTTTTCCAATCCTGAACGACCGGCCTGGAATTTCCCTGGTATTCAGATCGTTGCGGCCTTCGAAGGTTCATCGTTGAAAATGCTTGCCAAACCTGGCAGCGGCTATTTTATGGCTCAGATAGATGGTGCGGAACCGTTTAAGGTAGCGTTTACAGGCAAGAAAGACTCTCTTGTAACTCTCGCTACAGCCCTTCCCTGTGGGCAGCATCTTGTCCGCCTGATGTATGTCATTGAGGGGTTTGAGTTCTATCCAGAGTTCTGGGGCTTTGTGCTCGACAAGGGTTGCAAACTTGTTAAAGCCCCGTCCTTACCTGCGAGAAAACTCGAATTCATCGGCAATTCGATTACCTGTGGCTATGGCAACGAAGGAACGAATGCGAAAGAGGGTTTCTCTTACGAGACGGAGAACCATTATTACAGTTACGCTTCGTTGGCGGCTCGTGCTCTCGATGCTCAACATTGGGTAGTAGCACGCAGCGGTATTGGTGCCTATAGGAACTTTGGTGGTCCAAAGACAGGGACTCCTGACTCGAATATGCCTGTGCAGTATGAATATACGGGCTATGCCTGGAAGCCAGAGCTTCGCAGTGAACCTACGTTTTTAAAAGAGAAATGGGATTTTAAGCGTTATCAGCCTGATGTGGTCTGTGTCAATCTTGGCACTAACGACCTCTCCACCAACAACTACGATGTGAAGTTGCTGAAGCAGGGGTATCAGACGCTGTTGAAGATGGTGCGTCAGCATAATCCTAAGGCTAAGATCGTGTTCCTCTGCGGTTCGATGTTGCTCGACAAAGAGTTGGAGATTGCCAAGAAGATTCTCGATGAAGTGGCGGCTGAGGCCAATAAGGCAGGTGATAAGGAAGTCTATCGCTTCAACTTCACCTATCAGAATGGTGATTTGGGCTATGGCAATGACTTTCATCCCAGCCTCTGGCAGCATGAGAAGATGGCTGCGGAACTGACAGCCTATCTACGTTCTCTGATGAATTGGTTCTAAAGCGCAGTGGGCGACTTTGCGCCTTTGTTTTACCCTAATCGCTGGCGGATGTCTTCGAGGATGGTGAGGAGGGCGGGCATTGTTTCGGCACGAAGCATGGCGATGCGGGTCTGGCGGAAATCGGGGATGCCCTTGAAGATAGGGGTGGCAGCGAGGTGTCTTCTGGTGTGGAGGATGCCTCGCTTTTCGTCGATACGTTCTACGTTGATTCGAAGCAGTTCTTCGAGGATGTCGAGTTTCTCATTAAATGTCAACTGCTCGCGACTGAAGATCCAAGGACAGCCAAAGGTGGCGCGTCCGATCATCACGGCATCCACGCCATAAGTGTCGAAAGCCTTGTCAGCCTCGTCGAGTGAATGGATGTCACCATTACCTATAATAGGAATATGTATGCGAGGGTTGCGCTTCACCTCACCAATCAGGGTCCAGTCGGCATTGCCTGTGTACATCTGTGAGCGCGTCCTGCCATGAATGGTGAGGGCTTGGATGCCACAGTCCTGCAACTGCTCTGCCAACGAGGTGATAATCAGTTGCTCATGGTTCCATCCCAAGCGCGTCTTCACGGTGACAGGCAACTTTACGGCATCGACTACCTTCTGTGTGATCTCCAGCATTTTGGGGATATTTTGCAACATACCGGCCCCAGCGCCTTTACCGGCCACCTTCTTTACAGGACAGCCGAAGTTCAGGTCGATCAGGTCAGGGCCTGCCTGTTCTACAATCTTCGCCGCTTCCACCATTGCCTCGATATCACGTCCGTAGATCTGGATACCCACAGGGCGCTCCGTATCGCTGATGGTGAGTTTGGAGATGGTGGATTTCACGTCGCGGATCAGGGCCTCGGCAGAGACAAATTCCGTATAGACCATCGCAGCACCAAAGCGCTTACACAACAGTCTGAATCCGATATCCGTCACATCCTCCATGGGTGCCAGAAATACGGGCCTATCTCCAAAATCAATGCTTCCTATCTTCATTTCGGCTGCAAAATTAAAAAAAAACTACGAATTATTTGGCTGTTTTTGGGAAAACCATTACCTTTGCCACAAGTTTAACACTAAATTTGACACTATGGAGCAATTACTGCATTATGTGTGGAAACACAGACTGTTCCCCCTGAAGGAACTGAAGACAAGCGATGGTGACCTCGTCGAGGTGATCGATCCAGGGCTGCATAATCACAACGCAGGGCCTGATTTCTTTAATGCGAAAGTGAAGATCGGACGGACGCTGTGGGTAGGCAATATTGAGATTCATGACAAGTCATCCGACTGGTATCTGCATGGGCACGACAAAGACCAATCCTATAACAATGTGATCCTACATGTGGCTGGGGTGCTCGATGCGGAGGTGATGAACACCAACGGCGAGTTTATCCGCCAGATGCAGCTCGATGTGCCTGATGCTGTCAAAGCGCACTATGATGAGTTGCAGAAGACGGATAGTTATCCGCCCTGTTATAAGGTGATTCCTGACCTGTCGCGCCTGATGGTACATGCCTGGATGGCTGCTCTCCAGACGGAGCGACTGGAACAGAAGACGGAAGCTATCAAGCAGCGCGTCACCTTGTGTAATGGCTCTTGGGAGGATGCTTATTTCATGACCCTTGCCCGTAACTACGGTTTCGGTATCAATGGCGATGTCTTCGAGCAGTGGGCTCAGAACATCCCACTCTCCGCAGTGGCGCATCATCGTGACGACCTCTTTCAGATAGAGGCCATCTTCATGGGACAGGCCGGACTGCTTCAATTGGAAGCTGTGCCGGAATACTATCAGAAAGATGCGCTCAACGAGGGCTACTTCGCTAAACTGCGCAACGAATACCAGTATCTGGCTCATAAATTCTCGATGCAGCCGATCGATTTCCACCTCTGGCGCTTCCTCCGCCTCCGTCCTCAGAACTTCCCTCATATCCGTATTTCCCAGTTGGCTAATCTCTATTACCAGCAAAAGGCAGGATTGAGTCGATTGGTGGAGTGCGACACCATCGAACAGCTGCGAGAAATTCTTTCTTCCCATGTCACACCTTATTGGGAGACCCATTACACCTTTGGCTCCACCAGTTCGCGGAATGAGAAGCATCTGTCATATGGCTCCCTCAATCTCCTGATGATCAATACGGCTATCCCCATGCTGTTTGCCTATGGGCGTCATTGCTCCAAAGAGGTGCTTTGTGATCGGGCCTTTGATTTCCTCGAACAACTGAAGGCAGAGAACAATCATATCATCCGGATGTGGCAACAGGTGGGGTTGGTTGTCGAGACGGCTGGTGACTCCCAGGCACTCATCCAACTGAAACGGGAATACTGCGACAAGAAGGATTGCCTTCGCTGTCGCTTTGGATACGAATATCTTAAAAGAAAGTAATACAATGATTAACGACGAAATTTTCTTCACAATGGCGCTGACACGTATCAGCAACTTCAATTATGCGACGGCACTCCAGCTCTATCGTGCCGTTGGTAGTGCACAACTGCTCTTTGAGCATCGTCATGATATCGGCGATATCCTGCAAGAGTGCTCTCCCCGACTGATGGAAGCCCTGAAAGATTGGGATGAGCCGATGAGGCGGGCAGAAGCCGAACTTCAGTATATGGAGTCCAATGGTATCCGTGCCCTGACGCTGACAGATGATGATTACCCTCAGCGTCTTTCGGAATGTACCGATGCCCCTATCATCTTATATTATAAAGGTAATGCCGATATGAACCAGTCGCGTATCGTCAGTATCGTGGGTACTCGTCATTGCACCACCTACGGACAGGATCTCATCCGCCGTTTCATAGAGAGTTTACATCGTTATTGTCCTCAGGTGTTGGTTGTCAGTGGTCTGGCTTATGGTGTCGATATTAATGCCCATCGTGAGGCACTTGCCAATGGCTATCCCACCGTGGGAGTTCTGGCTCACGGACTGGATCAGATATATCCTTATCGTCATCGTGAAACGGCTGAGGAGATGCTCCGTCAGGGTGGTCTGCTGACAGAGTTCATGACTCAGACCAATGCCGACAAGCCCAACTTCGTGCGTCGTAACCGCATTGTAGCAGGCATGGCCGATGCCACCATCGTTGTTGAGAGTGCCGCTAAGGGTGGGGGACTCATCACTGCAGAGATTGCCCAGAGTTATGGTCGTAATGTCTTCGCTTTTCCTGGCCATGTGTTTGCCGAGTACTCTAAGGGCTGTAATAATCTGATTCGTGATAACGGGGCTGCTCTTATTACTTGTGCCGAGGACTTTGTGAAAGCGATGGGTTGGGAGGATGAGGCTAACCTGCAACAGGCACTTTCCGAGGGTATCGAGCGGAGTCTATTCCCTGATCTCTCGCCCAATGAACAACAAATCGTCAGTCTGCTTCAACAGACCAACGACTTGCAACTTAATGTTATCAGCGTCAAAACCAGTATCCCCATCGGACAACTCACAGCCCTTCTTTTCCAACTCGAAATGAAGGGTGTCGTCAAGCCCCTCGCAGGGGGTATGTATCATCTGTTGATGTGAACTTTTATTAATCTACTGCCACTCTGCCACCATCCTTTGAAAAAACCTTTATTAAAAGGTGCTCCGAGATGGTGGCAGATAACAATCTTGGTGGCAGAAAAATATCTGATTATATTTGGGAAACCCCTGAAAATGTTATAACTTTGTGGGCTGAAATCAAACAAACAACCAAATTTTGAGAAACTATGGATTGCAACAAAGAAGTGAAACCACTTAAGAAAGAGTTCGACTTTGCCGACGTACCCAGTTGGTATGTGCTTTGTCATAATAACCAATGTCCCATGCAGACCAGTTGTCTGCGATTCCTCGCAGGACAGCACGCCCCAGATAATCTGGAGATAGCTACCTGTGTGATGCCCAAGACACTGAAAGGAGACAAATGCCGTTGGTATGACCAACGGAAAGTCGTGGTATGGGCCTTGGGCTTCAGTCGTCTTTTCGACCGTGTGATGAAGAAAGACTACACCGCTATACGAAAGGAACTCACCTATTACCTGCATGGTGCGAAGTTCTATTATGAGTATAAACGTGGCGACAGACCTCTTTCACCAGAACAGCAGGCTTGGATCAGGCAACTCATCAAGAGTTATGACTATGAATGGGAGGTGACTTTCGATAGCTTCTACGAGGCTTACGAGTATCATCACTTAAAGCTTCTCAACCATAGATAATATCAGAACACTTGTTTTCTATGGCAGAGACCGTTGTTTCCGCTGGCTGATAATAGTATTACCGCAAGCAGAAAACAGTGTTTTCTCCAGCAGGAAACGGTGTTTTCTCCCATAGAAAACGATTGAGATTCAAGAACAACCATTTCCAAGACAATAGAAATATGAAACTGACATTAGTACTAAGAAACAAGAAGAATGTACTGAAACTTTCAACTAAAACCATCGAAGGTTTTATAGAACGTATAAAGACTGATACCAAAGACCGCTCCGTAGGCCGTCGACGTGAGCAGTTCAAGTATTCAGACAGCATAGAGATCTATGATCGCCAGTACCCCTCGCACCTTATCTATCCCTCTGCGGAGTTTGAAAAGGATGCCAACGACAACCTGCGGATGAAGACCTTCAACGGGGTGATAGCACTTACCGTAGATGGTTTGGATGCTACTGAGATTGACGCCGTCAAACAGGCAGCGCAGATTCTGCACTATACGTTGGCCGCCTTTATCGGTCCTTCAGGTAAAGAGGTCATCATCCTTGTGCGGATCGCAGAGACTACTAATTCTACGGAAGAAGAGGCAACTTCGATCTGCCAAGAAGGTCATCGTCTGGCTTCAGCCCTCTATCAGGCGATCCTACCAAAGACCATCCGACGGGAAACGGTATCCGTCCGTAGCAATTTCCACATGCCACTTGACGAACATCCATTATTTAATCCCAAGGCATTGGCATTGCCGGTGAGTGGAAAGCCCCTGACATTCCTGGATCATCCAGCCCAAGAGGTACAGACAGAAACTCCTGAGGCGACAGACAAGATGTCGCAGACCACGAGTAGAGAGACAAGACAGTTAATTGATTTCCTCTGTTCCCGCTACCAGTTCCGCTACAACACCATCATGGGCTATACAGAGTATAAGGACAACAGCCTCCACTATTGCGACTGGCAGCCAGTGGACGACCGTACACTGAAAGGTCTGACGATGAAGGTGCGCCTCGCAGGGATTGACGCCCGCGACAATGATGTGCGCCGTTATGTCCAGTCGGACATGATACGCCCCTACAACCCTATTGGCGACTACCTTTGGGAACAGTATGACAAGTGGGACGGCAAAGACCATATCCGCAAGCTGGCACGGACAGTGCCCACTAAGAATCCACACTGGGAAGACTGGTTCTATACATGGTTCCTGGGAATGGTGCGCCAGTGGCAGGTGACCAATTTTGCCAAATACGGAAACCAGGCCGTACCATTGCTTATCTCTACGCAGGGCTGGAACAAGACCACCTTCTGCGAACAGCTGCTACCACCCGAACTGAGTTGGGGCTATACGGGCAACTTGCAGATGGAAGACAAACGGCAGGTGCTTCAGCAAATGGCACAGATGCTGCTCATCAACCTCGATGAGTTCAATCAGATCTCTCCCAATACTCAGCAGGGGTTCCTGAAGAACATCATCACGCTCTCGTCGGTAAAGATCAAACGTCCTTATGGACGGCACGTGGAAGATTTTCCGCGTCGTGCTTCATTCATCGCCACGACCAACCAGGCTGATGTATTGGCAGACCCCTCAGGTAGTCGTCGTTTCCTGAGTGTGGAACTGATGGGTCCTATTGATGTGAGCACACCGCCCAACTATGAACAACTCTATGCACAGGCCATGCGGGCCCTGCATCAGCATGAGCCCTACTACTTCGGACCCGCTGAGACCCAGCATATTATGGAGTGGAACCGCAGATTTAGCGTCAAATCATCTGCCGACTTGCTCTTCCTCGATTATTTCGAGCCTGCCATCGATGAACAGGATGGCAAGTGGATGAGTGCATCGGCTATTTTCAGCTATCTGAAAGAGAAAGTAGGCGTCAGTATGCTCAAACCGACAGGTATTTCCGCCTTTGGACGCAAGCTGACAAACCTTCCTGGCCTGCGTAAACGCGAGACAAAGTACAATACTGAGTACCTCGTGATGCAGAAAAAACGCTAAAATACCCTTTATCTGCCACCAAGATTATATCTGCCACCACCTTAATATACCTTTATAAAAAGGCTTTTTCAAATGATGGTGGCAGAGTGGCAGCAAATTTTGAAATTATATAATTTGGTTGTCGCCTTGTTGAGCAATGAAAGGCATCGTCAAGCTCCTCGCTGGGGGTATGTATCATCTGTTGATGTAAATTAAATGTTATAAAAACAAAATAATGTTGGTTTGGTTGAAGTAAAATTGCTAATTTTGCACGTGGAATTGCAACAGTAAACCAGCGTGTGATGTTGAAACATTTTATTATCTGCTTGTTGACGTAATGTTGGTTCGCGATAATACAGACCAATTTGGTTCCTATCTTTCTTTATCGTGTATTAAAGCGAGTAACGGAGCAACGCGTTTCCGACTACTTGTTTAGATTGTTGTTGTGACTCGTTAAAAGTAGGAGAAAATATTGAAGTGGACAGCCTTAAATGTTATGTAAAGTTATGTTATGCTAAAAAACTTCATATTATTTGGTGACAATAAATTAATACGCTAATTTAGTGGCGGGAAAAATTATTGATTTACTTTTTTTATAGTTAGGTATTTCTAAGACTATATTTCAATGGGAGCAAGAGTTTTGCGTGAGATAACGCCATTAAATGAGAATGACTTCATGTATGTGGCCGACCGTCATAAAAAGGAGTTTGACTACCCCATACATATACATGATGTGCTGGAGCTGAACTTTGTGGCTAATGCTGCAGGGGCACGGCGCGTGGTAGGCGATTCAAGCGAAGTGATAGACAATCTGGACTTGGTGCTTATAACCAGTCCCGATTTGGAGCATATGTGGGAACAGTACGAATGTAAAAGTGAAGACATCCATGAGGTGACGGTGCAGTTCCGACTATATTTCGAAAGGCCGACATCGCCGTTCAGGTATAA
>JAEEGL016697624.1_pt1 | contig 12240 bp, 9 predicted proteins | sample 9134231 | NCBI WGS metagenome assembly JAEEGL01 (sample SAMN16246548, study PRJNA631951) | gut metagenome | biome: gut microbiome; feature: rumen; material: fiber-attached | host: Bos | place: Iran: Karaj | collected 2018-10
CCAAGAAGAAGGCTGAGAAGCCGGCTGAAGAAGCTGCTGAAAAGCCTGCCGAAGAAGCCTAATTCGCTTTCTAACAATTAAAAAGTCCCGTGGGTAAAACCGCGGGATTTTTTTATTTTAACCCCATGGAAAAACCTTTGGCAACAAGACGCATCGCTTGGATTGATAACTGTAAGGCTCTTGCTATAAGCTTGGTGGCTCTTGGGCACTTGCAGACGGTTTACCTGGTGAACGAGGTAATATTTGCGTTTGTGTTACCAGTGTTCTTTTTTCTTTCGGGGTACACTTTCAGTTCATCGGCCACCATGCCCTTTGGGAGTATGTTACGCAAGAAATTTCGAACACTCCTTATCCCGTACTTTGGTTTTTCCCTAATCCTCTTTGCCTTCTGGTTTTTTGTGAGGCGAAACTTTGGCTTGAGTGGCCATGCGGCGGACACATCGGTTACAGATGCTCTGTTTCAGATTCTCCGCGGTGTGAATAGCGAGGTGTTTGTCACGCCGTTGTGGTTTTTGACTTGTCTTTTTGTGGTGGAAGTTTTCTTTTGGCTTTTGCTTCGTTTGCGGATAAAAACGATAATCGCAACCTTGGTACTTGGGCTGTTCATTATAGGCCTGTATTATTGGACCCTTATGGATATTATGCATTTCCCTCACGCCTTATGGAATGTGGATCAGGCTTGCTTTTATCTGTACTTTTTTTCGGGGGGCTTTGTTTCGCGTAGGCGTAACCTTATTGAACGGGTTTGTGGCTCAAAGGGCCGGTCTTGTGCGATTGCTGCTGTTGCTGCCGGTATTTTTGCACTTGCGTTTTGGGCCCGGGACAATACTGCCGTGACATGGCTTTACCTGTTGATGCAGGCTCTGATGTGCAATGGGGGCTTGGTGGCCTTTGTGGCGTTGGTATACTTGATTCCTGGAAACAGGGTTTTGGATTTTTTAGGCCGGAATACCTTGACTATTTTTGCATTGCACATGATGGTTCAGGCCGTTTTAATAGGGGTGACGGTTTCTGTATTCCATGTGGATGTTGGGCATTTGCATGGTTCGCTTTGGATTTGTGTTTTGCTGACTTTGATTACCTTAGTGATCCTTGTCCCTGCGATTTTGTTCATTAATCGATTTGTTCCGTGGTTGGCGGGGCGGTGGAATGTTTAGCAATAGCTATTTTGTAGTCGTGATGAAAAAGTTTTTTTTGAGTGCTTTGGTTGGGGCGATTTCCCTTGCGATTTGGGGTTGTGCAAACGGCCCTAAGGTAGATGATCCGGAACTTTTCAAGACAAAGACGGGTGTTATTGGCGTGTTTCGGCAACCTGCATTTTATTGCAGCGAAGCCAGCGCCCAGTATATGCAACTGGGAGATTCTACGGTACTGGTAAAGCCCGCTTGGAGCGAAGACCAAGATAATCTCTTTTTGCAAGAAATGGGGCCTGGGGTAACGACCCTGAAATCTTATGAGTATGCCTGCGGTGAAGACAAGCACAAGTTTGTGCTGGATACAACCCGCAAAGATGGAGCCACGGGAATTGTGATACCGCAGTCCGGATTCTGCAAGACGGTGGTGTCTTTTGTGGAGGGGGATAAGCTTTTTACCCAGAACGACGACCTGCTTTTGGAATTTTTCGAGAAGCACAAGGTGGCCTACAGTTTCCACAACATCCCTTATTGCGAGGTGGTGACACCCAGAGGCACTAAGGTTTCTACGGGCATGGATTCGGATTCTCTGCTTCAGAAAAAATACGAGGCGGCCATTACTGATGCTGCCGAAGCTAAGCAAGAAGAAATTTACCCGCTGGTAACAGTCACTCTTGAATCTGAATGGGTTACTTGGGACAGGGATTCTACCCGTGTGCTGGTGATTACCTTCCATGATAGGCCTGACATTTACGATACGGATACGCTAGTGATGTCTCAAGAGGTGTGGGTGGTTTCGGAAAAGGAGCTGTATTCTTGGTACAAGGCGAACAAGACCGGTGTAAAAGATTGGGACGTTCGTCTCAAACAGTTGCTGGGAATTCGTGCCCGTGCAAAATACACCCATTTCTCAGCCTTGTGGGTAAAGCCTATTGATTTGGTGCGTCCGGCTTACCAGACGGATGTAAAGCTAGACTCCATGACGCTGAAATTTGACGATGAATTTAACGACTATAGTTCTGACAAAGAGTTTAAGCTTTCTTTCAAGCGTTGGTTTGATGATAACCGGGCAAAGGCCTACGATAAAAAGACAGGTTACCCCTGGACAAGGCTTGGCTATACTTATGACTGGGGCGCTGACGGCAAGAAATATGGCCTTACGGAATTCTTGATTCTAAAAGATTCTCATGTGCATGTGCAGTTTACTAAGAACGTGCCCACTTTTGTGAAGTGGTTAGAAGAACGAAACTAGTTTTTCTGGTTATTGATGGACAATGACCCGCCATAGTTGCTGGCGGGCATTTTTGTACTTGCGCTCGAAAGCGGTGATGGGTTGCTCGGGCTCGAACACTTCGCAGCTGATTATCGTAGACGTCTTCTGCAAAATGCGTGCCGCCTGGGTGAATTCCTGGGCGTAGATTTCCCAGTTGGTGCGAAGTTCCGTTTTTTGGGCGAGGCTCATGAGCGCAGGGAATATGGGATGCAGGTGAAAACGCCGGCCTGCCTCGCTTTGCTTGGGCCAGGGATTTGGGTAGTAGAGGGCGTGGTAGGGAATGGTCCACAGACCTGCTGTTACTTTCTCCAGTGCAAGTCGCCAGAAGTCGATAAGCTCTGCCCGCACATAGAACACATTGTGGGGGAGGGGCTGCGAAGGGCCTTCATTGTTCTTGCTTGCCTTGTCGAGACGCACAGCAGACTTGTCGATACCTATGACGGGATAGTTGGGAAACTGTTTCGCCAGGTGGAACGTGCTTTCGCCGGTGCCGCAGCCGGAATCTAAGATGACGGGGTGGGGGGCGAAGGGCATGCCTTCGGACGGCGTGGGCTGATGCTTGGTGTAAAAGTTCGCGATGAACTGCTCCGCGTCGGCGAAAGCTCGGCGGGTGTGGTCGGCGATGGGGCGCAAGTATGGCGTGCAGGCATACTTGCGTACCAGCTTTTCCAGGTCTTTGAAGGGGCCCTCTTGATTGGACAAAACTTCTCGGGCGGTGCTATGGGACTTGTCGGTCATTTTTCGTGAGCCTCCAGTCCGAACTTTTTCACCTTGTAATGCATCATGCGGGGGCTTACTTGCAGGTCGCGGCCGGCGGCGCTCAGGTTGCCGCTGTTCCGCCGTAAAGCCTCTATCAGAATTTCACGCTCGTACGAGCGGAGCAGCGTAGCGAGTGCCGCCGGACCTTCGGGAATAAGCGATGTGCCTGAGGTGACGTCGGTCTGTAGCGTAGGCGGTAGGTCGTAGGCGTTGATGCTTACGTCGGTGGTGGCAAGGCAAGCGTGCTCAATACAGTTTTCAAGCTCACGGACATTGCCTGGCCAGTGGTAACTCATGAGCATGTCGATGGCGGGGGTGCTTAGGCGAAGAATGTGCTTGCCGTATTTCAGGTTCATCTTGCCGATAAAGTGATCCGCCAAAAGAAGAATGTCTGTCTTACGCTGGGAAAGTTCGGGCAGCTTGATCTGGAAGATGTTCAGGCGGTAGTACAGGTCTTCGCGGAAAAGCCCTTGCTGCATGAGCTTTTCAAGATCTTTGCCTGTGCTTGCTACAATGCGTACGTTGGCATTTTGGACGATGTTGCTCCCTAGTCGGGTGAACTTGCGGTCTTGCAAAAATTGCAGGAGCTTGGTTTGGGCAGGCAGCGGGAGGTCTGCCACTTCGTCAATAAAGAGGGTACCGCCACTTGCTTGTTCTGCCTTGCCCAAGTGTCTGGCGGTAGCGCCTGTGAATGCCCCACGCTCGTAGCCGAACAGTTCGCTGTCTAGGGAGTTGATGCCTTCGCCTGCATTCAGGGAATCGCAGTTCAAAATGACGAAGGGCTTGTCGTTCCTTTCGGATTGGGAATGGATTGTTCGGGCGGCGTGTTCCTTGCCGGTGCCTGCCGCTCCGCGGATCAGGACCACGGCCTCGGAATTTGCGATTTGCCGTATCTGGCGCTCCACCTCTTGCATGGCCCGGGTATTGCCGATGAGTTCGCTGGGGGTACCGCTGACGATGTTGCGGAGCTCCTGAAACTTTTGCTCATAGGCCTTGTCCAGGGTGGCAAAGTTCTCGCTGAGGATTTCTTGCAGCCTACGTTCTAGCCCCTCTTTGGAGCGGGAATGGCGCAGGGCTTCTGTGACCTGGCGTAGGGCTTGTTGCTGTAAGATGGCACTTTCCATGGCTTGAATATAGCTTTGTTTTTGCGGATTGAGCGGCTGTGTTTTACAAAAGTGTAATAAAATAAAAGATTTTTACAAAAATGTAAAGAAAATGGCCCGAAAATCACCATTTTTGCCCTGTAAAGGCCTTTTCACCCTTTCTATTATTCGTTCATAACAATTTTTTAGGGGAAACATTATGATTAGCACCCGTAAAACCACTGTCAACGATATCGCCTCGGCCCCGGCATCGACCATCAAGGCTGCCGCACCCGCAAACATCGACTACTTCGGCGAGGATGTATTCAACGCCCAGGCCATGCGCAACTACCTCTCCAAGGAAACCTGCAAGAAACTGCTGGCCACCATCGACGAAGGTGCTCCCCTGGATGCAAACATTGCAGGCGAGGTGGCTCACGCCATGAAGCGCTGGGCTCTGGATCGCGGTGCAACTCATTTTACCCACTGGTTCCAGCCCCTTACGGGTTCTACTGCCGAGAAGCATGATTCCTTCTTGGAACTGGAAGATGGCAAGCCCATCATGGTGTTTAGCGGCAAGAACCTGATTGTGGGTGAGCCCGATGCCTCTAGTTTCCCCAGCGGTGGCCTGCGTTCTACCTTCGAGGCCCGCGGCTACACGGCCTGGGACCCTACAAGCCCTGCCTTTATCAAGCGTCATGGCAACGGTGCTACGCTTTGTATTCCCACGGCGTTCTGCAGCTACACAGGCGAGGCTCTGGATAAGAAGACCCCGCTGCTCCGTAGCTTGCAGGCCCTTTCTAAGTCTACACAGAGGCTCATGACCTGCTTCAAGGCAAACCCCAAGAAGACCACGGTGACCCTGGGTGCCGAACAGGAATATTTCTTGATTGACAAGCGTTTTTATCTGCAACGGCCTGACCTGTATCAGGCTGGTCGAACCATCTTCGGGGCGACCCCTGCCAAGCATCAGCAGATGGACGACCACTATTTTGGCAGCATTCCCACCCGCATCTTGAATTTTATGAATGATGTGGAAGTGGAACTGTGGAAGCTTGGCATTCCGGCTAAGACCCGCCACAACGAGGTGGCTCCTGCCCAGTTTGAGTTGGCGCCTATCTTTGAAGAGGTGAACCTGGCCTGTGACCACAACATGCAGATTATGGAAGTGCTGCGCCAGGTGGCGGACCGTCATGGTTTGGTGTGCCTGCTGCACGAGAAGCCCTTTGCTGGCGTGAACGGCTCGGGCAAGCACAACAACTGGAGCATTACTTACGGTCATGGGAACTTGCTGAACCCCGGCAAGGACCCGCACCAGAATGCCGTTTTCTTGACAACCCTGTGCGCCGTGATTTATGCGGTGGATACCCATGCCGACTTGCTCCGTATGACGGTGGCGGGTGCCGGGAATGACCATCGTCTGGGTGCCAACGAGGCGCCTCCGGCCATTGTGTCTATGTATCTGGGCGACCAGCTGATGGATGTGATTGAACAGTTGGAACAAGGTGTGCCCAAGTCCAGCAAGCAGGCTGGTGCTATGCGTATCGGTGCAGACATGTTGCCGCCGCTGCCCCGCGATGCTACCGACCGTAACCGTACTAGCACTTTTGCCTTTACGGGTAACAAGTTCGAGTTCCGCGCTCCGGGCTCTAGCCAGAGCTGCTCTGAACCCAACGTGGTGCTGAACACCATCGTGGCCGAAGCTTTTGACATGATTGCCGAACAGCTGGAAAAGCTGGACGAGAAGAACTTCCACACGGGCCTGCAGAAGATTCTGCAGAAGATCGTGAAGGAACACAAGAAGGTGGTCTTCAACGGCAACGGCTATACCGACGAATGGATTGCCGAAGCTAAGCGCCGTGGGCTGCCCAATATTCGTACCTCCATGGAGGCTTTGAAGGCTTTGGTGAAGGAAGAGAATATTGCCCTGTTCGAGAAGTACGGCGTGATGAACCGTCGCGAGCTGGAATCCCGTTACGAGGTGAACGTGGAGGATTATCACAAGCGTGTGCATATCGAAGGCGAGATTGCTCGCGACCTGGCGAAGAACGTAATTCTGCCCAAGGTGGTAGATGCCTACTCCAAGGCCCTCAAGACTAATGAGATGGCCCTGAATCAGGGATTCCCTGGCTTGGATAGTTACGCCAAGTCTTTGGGAGAAGGTTGCGAGAGCCTGACGGGTGCCATCGCCAAGATGGAAGCGTGCCTGGAAAAGGATCACGAGGATATCTTGGATGCCATGGCAGAGCTTCGCAAAGTGGTGGACGGCTTGGAAAAGGTTGTGCCCGACGACTGCTGGCCCTTGCCCAAGTACCGCGAGATGCTGTTCATTTACTAAGTATTCCATGTACATGGAGAATTACCCGGAGTTCATTAAACCCCGGGTTTTTCTATATTTTGTACCAAATTTTAAAGGGGCACGCCCCCCAAAAGGAGAATCAGATGAAAAAACTACTGTGGACATCGGCTATGGCCCTGACGGTCGTGGCATGCCTCACCGCCTGTGACGATAGCTCTAGTGGAGCATCTAACAGCGTTCCTAGCTACAAGACCGAAGCTGCGCTCCCGGACACTTGCGAAATGGAAGTGGCCAAGGCTGGCGACACCTACTTTGCCTGTTTTGAAAACGAGTGGGTTGAAGTTACCGACTCCGTTACTGTCGAAAAGATCAAGGAAGGTCTTGACGAAAAAGAACTGAAGGAACAGCTCGAAGAACTGGAAGAAAAGATCGAAGAAGCCGCTGCCGCCGCTGCCAAGAAGCCTAGCAGCAGCTCCAAGAAGGTAGCCTCTTCTGCTGACGCCGACGACGGTGACGTGACTCCTGAATCCAGCGCCTCTGAAGAGGAATGCACTGGCCGCCGTTGCAGGACTGGTGGCTCTAGCAGCTCCAAAAAGAGCAGCGGCGGAAGCGGAAACGGCGGTAGCGGTTCCGGTGAAGGTGGCTCTGGTAGCGGATCCAGCTCCGATAGTGGCGTAGGCAGCTCTGATAGTGACGAAGAAAGCTCTTCGTCTGACAAGAGTAGCTCTAGCGTGAAGAACTCTTCGTCTAGCGTGAACAATTCTTCGTCTAGCAAAGGCAACTCTTCGTCTAGTGTGAACAACTCCTCTTCCAGCAAGGGCAGTTCTTCGTCCAGCAAGGGTAATTCCTCGTCTAGCGTGAGCAGCTCCAGCGTGACAGCATCTTCTTCAAGCGTAGACATGTGCAAGGGTAAGTCATGGACAACAAGTCAATTCTGCGACAGCCGTGATGGCCAGATTTACAAGAAGGTTACCCTCAACGGAAATATCTGGATGGCTGAGAACCTGAAGTATGCGACGGCAGATGGCAGCTACTGCAATCCCAATGTTGAAGATTACTGTGATACGTACGGACGACTCTATAACTGGACTACGACTATGGGTAGCGCCGCCAGTTCGTGTGGTTCAGAAACTATGTGCGATCCTCCTAAGAAAGTTCAGGGAATTTGCCCGGACGGTTGGCATTTGCCAAGCAAGAAGGATTATGAGGACTTGTATGCAGCATTGGGCTCTTATGGGGCGTTTGAAAACGAAAACGGTTTCCATGCATTAAAGGCTGGATGGTGGAATGAAGGATTTGAAGGCCTGAATACATATTCGGGATTTTGGACAACAACCCAAAGTAACGCACAAATAGCATACCGGTTCTCTTCGACAATGGCCATGGGTACAAATACCAAAACTCTAGGCAACTCTGTCCGCTGCATCAAGGACTAAAACAAGCATAAGCTAGAAGGCGGGCTTGGCTCGCCATGGCTACATTACCCGAGGTTCACTGAGCCCCGGGTTTTTGTTTATAATTACTACATTTCATTACTACAACAAAGGGGGCCTTATGCAAGAAGCAGAACGCGATGAACGCATATCCGAGCTTGTGAAGAAGGACGCGGAGCACGATGCCCGTTTGGACGCACAGGCCGAGAAAGACTACGAGCACGACCTGCGTATCGATTCCCTCTACAGCAAGGAAAGGGAACAGGAATTCAAGCTGAAGGCCCAGGTGGCTAAGGACGCGGAGCATGATTTTCGCCTGAATTCCGTGGACTCAAAGAACGAGGAACAGGATTCTGAACTGCACCGTCAGTCTATAAAGGACCGTGAGCACGATACCCGCCTGGAAGTCTTGGAAAAGCTTTACGCCGACCTGGCTGCCCGCGTGGAATTTCTGGAATCGCAACTGAAAAAGTAGGCGCCAAGGTGTCGCAGCCTGTCCGCAATATCGCCATCCTTGCCCACGTGGATGCGGGCAAGACTACCCTGTCGGAACGGATTCTGTTCACGGCTGGGGAGGTGCGTCGCCCGGGGCGTGTGGAAGAGGGTCTTGCCACTATGGACTACCTGCCCGAAGAGAAGGACAGGGGTATTACCATTGAGAGTGGCGTCGCCCATTTTGAGTGGAAGGATACCTGGTTCAACTTTATCGATACGCCTGGGCATGTGGACTTTGGTGCCGAGGTAGATACGGCCCTGACGGCGGTGGAGGGAGCCATTCTGGTGGTGAGTGCTGCCAGCGGTGTAGAAACTCAGACGGTGGCCGCTTTCAAGAAATTGCGGGAAGCCGGTGTGCGGACAATCCTGTTCGTGAACAAGTTGGACAACCCTGATTATTCCCTGGACGAGACACTGATCAACATTGAAGAAGTGTTGGGGGTGCGCCCGGTATTGATGACCCTGCCCGAGTATCGGGACGGCAAGATGACGGGTGTGCTGGATGTGCTGAGCAAGAGCCGTCTGGAACATTCTGAGTCGGGCGAAGAGGTGGTGGACGATGGCTGGAACGTGGAGGATGGCTGGGATCAGGCCCACGACCTAAAAAAGCACTACGCCGAGGCGGTAGAATTTGCCAGCAATTTTGATGATGAAATTTTGAAACTTGCCATGGAAGGGAAACCGGTGCCACCGAAGATGTTGTTGCGGGGGCTGAAGGCTTTGGCGGCAAGCGATGATTACGCCCTGTGCTATGCAGGTTCTGCCATGGACGGATTCGGCGTGCGGAGCCTGGTGACGGCGCTGACCTTCTTTTTGCCCGAGGTGCCAGCATTTGGGGAAGGGGAACTTGGGCAGGTGATACGCCTTAGGTATTTCAAGGGTGTGGGGGAGATTTCCATTTTCCGTAGCCATGCCGATATGGAGCGCAAGGAGTGGCCCGCCGGTTATGAGTTTTCGAGGCTGAAGGCGAATTTGCTTGTTCCTGTGGACGAGATTCGTTCGGGGGATATCTACGCCATGCGGGCGCCCTTTGAAACGGAACTGGGGGAAGTGATTTACGCGGATGGGACTTTGCCATCGCTGCAGGCCGAAACGCCATCTAGCGAGGAGGTGCCGATCTCAATTCGTGACAGGTATCAGCCCCTGCTACAGACTCGCGTGGAGTGCTTGGGTTCCGAAGATTTTTTGCATGTGGACAAGAGCCTGGATATGCTTGGCCGTATGGACCCCAGTTTTCGTGTACAGAAAGACGATGGAGGATTCTGGTACCTGCATACGGTGGGCGAGGTTCAATTGGACGTGTTGCTTTCGCGCCTCAAACGGGAATTTGGCTGCGAGGTGAAGGCGGGTAGCCCCGAGGTTCGTTGGCAAGAACGGTTGTGCCGTGAGGTGGGCCCTGTGGAGAATTCTTTCCAGCTTGGACCCCACAAGATTTCTATTAAATTGTCGGCGACACCGCTGGAAGGTGATGCCCACGATATCCGGTTATCGGCTGAGTTTTTGGAAACTGCCCCTCGCGAGATTTTGGCTGGAGTCCGCTCGGCGCTTTTAGAGTCTACTGAAATCGGAATTCTTGGGAAGGGGGCACTGGTAGGCGTGCGTTTCGAAGTGCATGAGTTTACCTGGACTGAAGGGGCGCTTCCGCCTATGATCAAAAAGGCCTGCGCCGATGCGGTCACAAAACTTATCAAGAGTGCCGATGTGGAACTTTATGAACCTATCATGGAGCTTTCGGTGGAATGTCCTGTGAATTTTGCTGGACTGGTGACAGGTGATATTCAGTCACGAGACGGCAAGGTTAAGGAAATCGGCGGCGACGGAAAGACTCACTTTTTGAAGGCGGACATTCCGCTGCGCAAAATTTTTGGATACGCTACGGGTGTGCGCAGCATTAGCAAAGGTACGGCACTATACAGCATGAAATTGCTGGGATACAGGCCGGCGACTTAACGCCTTTGACTACTTTTCTTCGTAGCTGATGTCGGTATAGAACTTTTCGGCAGGGGTAGCGGGATTGTCGATGGCGTCGATGACGTTGATGAACGATCCGCTGAGCATGCTTGCTCCAAACCAGCCTAGGAACTGGTCGAAGTACATTTCGTTATGTAATGTGTCTTCTGTGCCACCTAGAGGGTCTACGGCGTTTCCGAAATAATCTCCGTCTTCGTAGAACTTGGAAAGTTCTAAACTGAAGGCTTCCATGTCTTCTTTGCTACCGGCGGCGGCAATGGCTGTTGCCCACATGCCGATGGTCAAGTGACTGTGCTCGCGGCGTGTGCGGGTAATGGTTCCGGCGGCCATGTCGGTCCAGACGTCTTCGGCGGGAATAAGGGTTCCGTCGGTCTTGTAGAAATTGGCGGCAGAGGCGCCGCCGGCGTTGTTGATGAAGGCGACGGCGTTGGTTAGGAGTGCTTTTGCTCTGGTGTCTTTGAACCAGATGGCGTCAATAGCAATCCTCCACAAGGTACGGATAGCGTCTTTGAAACAGTACAGACCGTCGCCATAAGAATTGTAGCCGAGTCCGGATCCTGCAGAACCGCCTGCTGGCGTCATCCAGTCGGGAATTAGACCGTAGGGATATCCGACACTTTTGCTAAGAATTTCGTAGCTACGGTCCACCACTTTTTGCCAGTTGTGGGCGGAGTCATACAGGGCAAAAATCTTGTACCAGGCAGGGGAGAAATATCCAGGGTTGACAAAGTCTTCTCCGCCCCAGCCGGCGCCTGGAGCGAGGGTTCCCTTGCTTGTTATTTGTTCGGAACTCCACATGCAGCCCATGATTTTTTTGGCGTGCTCAAGGTAGGCGCCCCGCTTTGGAGAGGAATAATCTTTCCATTTTCCGGCTTTTACCAACTTGTCGGCAAAGACAAGGGCCAGAGCTACGTCTTCTTCGGCATCAGATGCGGCTCCGCGCCCGATGACGGTGCCGGCCTTGTTGACTTGCCAGTTGTAAAAGCAGCCGGACCACATGTAGGTGTTGCCTGCTTCCCATATGCGGTTGAAGGTTTCTTGGTCGTTGGCGAACATGGCGGTGAGCATGCCATAGCCTACGCCTTCGCTAACAGCGTCGCCGGGCATTTCGCTTTTGGGGCGGTGAATAAGCCCGGTGCCGTAAGCTTCGATGTTTCTTTTTTTGATGCCTTCCCAGACATTGGAAAGAGCATTTTTCCAGTAGGCGTCATCGACTGTTCGCTGGTCGGATGTCAGGTCAAGGAGGGTGCTGGAATATTCCTTGAGTACTTTCTCGGGAATCTTCTCAGCTGATGTTGACGATGAATCGTCACTGGAACAGGCCGAAAGAAAGACGGATACAAAACCGCAAAAAAGAAATTTCTTGTAATTCATACTTATAAAATAATAACAACTAGAGAGGGGCCTGGTGGGCGCCTTCCCTAGTCGCTATAAACTGAGCATTATTTTGCACCGCCAGGTGCCCACGAAAATAACTCGCCGAATGTTTCGGTTTGAATGGAGCGAGTTGTTATAGTCTCGCCATCTTCGCGCGGCGCCTAAAATGTTCGATGAGCGGAGCCACGGTTTCTTTGAAGTCGTCGTGGGTCTCGATGCGCACAAAGTCAATAGACATGCGCTGGAACAGTTCCTTGGTGGCCTTGCCCTGGCGCTTGGCCTCTCGGGCAAAAGCTTCGCGGAAGGTGGCATCTCCGGTATCGATTAGGAGGGTCTCACCGGTTTCGGGGTCTTCCAGTTCCACAAGGCCTGCGGGCGGGAGTTCCGTTTCGCGCGGGTCCACCACGGAGACCGCAAG
>JAEEGL010508159.1_pt1 | contig 12239 bp, 7 predicted proteins | sample 9134231 | NCBI WGS metagenome assembly JAEEGL01 (sample SAMN16246548, study PRJNA631951) | gut metagenome | biome: gut microbiome; feature: rumen; material: fiber-attached | host: Bos | place: Iran: Karaj | collected 2018-10
CACCCACTTCACCTCCCCCATCAGCCGCTACCCCGACCTGATGGTGCATCGCCTCCTCGACCACTACTTGCACGACGGCAAGTCGGTCAACGCCGACGAGTATGAGGACTACTGCCGCCACTGCTCCGTCATGGAGAAGAAGGCCGCCGACGCCGAACGCACCAGCATCAAGTACAAACAGGCCGAGTATCTGGCCGACAAGCTGGGCCAGGTCTTCCCTGCCCTCATCAGCGGTGTCAGCAAGTGGGGCATCTATGCCGAAATCGAGGGCAACAAGTGCGAGGGCATGATCCCCATCGGCAGCCTGAAGGACGACTACTACATGCTCGACGAAGACAACTATCAGGTCATCGGACGCCGCTACGGACGCACCTACAAGCTCGGCTATCCGGTCCACATCCGCGTCCGACACGTCGACCTTCTCAAAAAGCAGATCGACTTCGACCTCGTCGAAGAAGAAGATCTCCGTGCTCCCAAGGGCGGCAACCCCAAAGGGAACAGCCATCGGTCGAAAAGGAAAGAGACCAAGTCCAAAGCCCATTCCCACCGTAAAAGATAGTATTAACTAGCACTGTTGTCCGCTTGTTGTCCGCTTGTTGTCCGCTTTAAAAGCGGACAACAAGCGGACAACAAGCGGACAACAAGCGGACAACAGAGGGAGTTGACCCCTAGTCAACCCCTAGAAAAGGGGTGGAAAAATCGGTTTTGGGAGGGCAAAAGGAGATCCTTATAAAAAAGAAAACCGCCCGCGACCCATCCCTTCGGTCGGGAAGTGTCGGGGCGGTGTGGCTATTGCTCGCGTTCTATTTGAACAGGGCGTCGATCTGCTCCTGATAGGCAGCGGCGACGTTGCGGCGGATGAGCTTCTGTGTGGGGGTGAGCATTTTGTTAGCTTCGGTCCAAGGCTCGGCCACCAGGGTGAAGCGTTTGACGCGCTCGGTCTCGCCCAGCTCGGCGTTGTACTTGTCGACCACCTTCTGGTAACGGGCGATGACGGTCTTGTCGGCCACCATCTCGGCGGGAGTCGTGGCGCTTACACCGTGGCGCTTGCACCAGTCCTTCAGCATGTCGAAGTCGGGAGCGATGAGGGCGGCGGCGAACTTCTGGCCGTCACCCACCACCATCATGTCGAGGATGAAGGGGGCCTGTTTCATCTTTTCCTCTATGACTTCGGGGTTGATGTACTTGCCCATGGAGGTCTTGAACATGCTCTTGGTGCGGCCTGTGATAAAGAGGTAGCCTTCGGGGTCGAAGTAGCCCGTGTCGCCGGTGTGGAACCATCCCTCGCTGTCGATGGCCTGTGCCGTCAGCTCGGGCTGGTTGTAGTAGCCCTTCATCACGTTGCCTCCGCGGCATTGTATCTCGTTGGTCTGTGGGTCGATGCGCACCTCAATCTCTCGCATGGCGAAGCCCACCGAGCCAATCTTGCGGCCTTTCTTGTTGGAGTTGGTCACAGCGATCAGGGGCGAGCACTCCGTCAGGCCGTAACCCTCGTAGAGGTCGAGGCCCACGCAGGAGAAGAACCTGGTCAGTCGCGGCTGAATGATGGCGCCACCGCTGACCAACATGCCGAGCTGGCCACCCATGCTCTCACGGATCTCTTTGTATACCAACTTGTCGGCCAGGGCTTTCTGCAGTTTGTACCAGCACGAAAGCTTACTCTCGTCGAGGTCATAGTGGAAGGCCAGGTCGATGGCCCAGTCAAATATCTTTTTCTTCAAGCCGGTCATCTTCTCGCCCTTGCGGAAGATTTTGTCGTAGACTTTCTCGATGAAGCGCGGCACACAGGCCAGCATGTGGGGGCTGAGTTCCTTGCAGTTGTCGCCGACCTTGGCGATGCTCTCGGCATAGGCTATCGTGAAGCAGAGCCACTGGTAGAGGTAGCCCATCATGCGTTCGTAGATGTGGCACATGGGAAGCCACGAGAGGGCACGCGTCCAACTGGGGTCGGGGCTGCCCTTGATTTCCTGCACATTCATGATAAGGCCACGGTGGGCAAGCATAGCCCCTTTGGGAACGCCGGTGGTACCGCTGGTGTAGATCATCGTGCATACGTCGTCGGTGGTGAGCGAATCCTTGATTTCCTGCAGCTTAGCAGGGGCTTCGGGGTGCTCGGCCACGTAGCGTCGACCCAGTTCGTAGATGTCGTCCATCGATTTCACTCCCTCCATCGGCACAATGGTGCAGAGGTTTTCCAAGTGCGGGAGGTGCTCGCGTATGCTGATTATCTTCTTGTACAGTGCAGGAGTTTCAACCACAAGCAGGCGCACCTGTGCGTCGTTGAGGATGAACTGGTAGTCCTCCTCGCTGATGGTGGGGTAGATGGGGAGCAGGACGGCGCCTGTCTGCTGTACACCAAAGTCGACATAGTTCCATTCGGGACGTCCGGCCGAGATAAGACCTATATTCTCACCCTTTTTCACCCCCAGATGCATCAGCGCATAGCTGATGAGGTTAGATTTCTCAATGTATTCGTCGATATAATGGTCTTTCCATTCGCCATTTTCCTTGAATTTGAACACTGGACGCTCGGGGTGCAAAGCCTTGCGCCACTCAAGCAGGTCAAACAATCGGGTAGGTTCTTGCATCATAATATCAGTATTTAAATAATTTGCAAAAGTACGACTTTTATTTGACATGGAATGATGTTTTATGTTAAATTGTGTTAATCGCCCATATTCACCCATCCCTTGAGTGTGTTTTTCACTTCTATTTCCGACTTTGAAAACGTAGACCCGGATTTTTCGTCTAACTATGGTGAGACCTGGGTGAGAAGATTTTCTGTACGGATTGAGAAATATTTTGTATTTTTGTAATTTCCAAATTGGAACATAAAACAATGGCAGTTACTGAGAAACAACTGATTGACGAGCTGAAGGCGGGTCACTACAAGCCTGTATACCTGCTCACGGGCGAGGAGAACTACTATATCGATGTAGTGTCGGACTTCTTCGAGCAGCATGTCGTGGATCCCACGTTGCGCGACTTCGACCAGACGGTGGTTTACGGGCGCGATGTGGACATGGCAACGGTGGTGAGCACGGTGAAGCGCTATCCCATGATGTCGCCCATCCATCTGGTCATCGTCAAGGAGGCTCAGGACATTGCCGTCAAAGAATGGGACCAGCTGGCGACCTATCTGCAACAACCGTCCCCCCAGGGCGTGCTGGTGCTCTGCTACCGCCACAAGAAACTCGACAAGCGTACGGCCGTATACAAAGCCATCGACAAAGCCGGCGTAGTGTATGAGAGTCCCAAAGTGTATGACAACCAAGTGCCTGCCTGGATCATGAAGGAGGTGATGGCCCACGGATTCACGATAACCGAGAAGGCAGCCGCGATGCTGGCCGAGCACTTAGGTACCGACCTGGGCAAGGTGGCCAACGAACTCTCCAAGCTCTACCCGCTGCTATCCCAAGGCGGTGCCATCAACGAACAGTTGATTGAAGACCAGATTGGTATCAGCAAGGATTACAACATTTTCGAGCTGCAGAAAGCCATCGGACGGCGTGATCCGGTGATGTGCAACCGCATTGTCAACCACTTCGCTGCCAACCCCAAGAAAAACCCCATCCAAATGGTGCTGCCGTTGCTCTACGGCTATTTCCTAAAGGTGATGTTCTACCATCAGTTGGAGAACAAGAGCGATGCGGCCAAGGTGCTGGGCTGTAGTCCTGGTTTCGTACAGGACTATGCCATGGCCGCCCGAAACTACCCGTTGGGTAAACTGGCCACCTGCATAGGATACCTCTACGAGACCGATCTCCGTTCGAAAGGCGTCCGCAACAGCGGTAACGTCACCGATGGAGAACTGCTGAAGGAGTTGATATTCAAAGTCATTCACTAGATGATAACGACTGAATTCAGACGTAAAGAAGTAAAGATAGACCAATAGAATATATGACAATCAAGAAGATACTGTTTTGCATTTTACTCGTAATACTCGGAACATGCGGAGCCTGGGCGCAGGGTGTAGTGAAAGGTGTGCTGTTTGACGAGGCCAATGGTGAGGCGGTGCCGTTTGCCAATGTGGTACTTGAGGGCACCGGTTACGGCTGTGCCACCGACCTCAACGGTTTCTTTCTCATCAGCAAGGTACCTGCCGGGAGTTACACCTTGCGGGTGCGTTTCATGGGTTACGAAGAGTATGTGCAGACCATCACTGTCAACGACCGCCGCACGGTGACACTCACCATCCACCTCAAACCGTCGGCTCAGATGCTGAAGACCGTGGAAATCACTGACAGCAAGGCCGAAGAACGACGCATACAGACCCAGGTCAGCGTGGAGAAACTTACTGCAAGCCAGATACAACAGATGCCTTCGATCGGCGGTACAGCCGATATTGCACAGTACATGCAAGTGTTACCAGGCGTCAATTCGACTGGCGACCAAGGCGGACAACTCTACATCCGTGGTGGCTCTATGATACAAAACCTCACGCTACTGGACGGCATGATTGTCTATAACCCATTCCATTCGATAGGTCTATATTCCATTTTTGAAACCGATGTCATCTTGAATGCCGACATCTATACCGGCGGTTTCGGTGCCGAATACGGCGGACGTCTCTCGTCGGTGATGGACATCACCACCCGTGACGGTAACAAACGCCACCACACTGGCAAGATAGGTCTCAACACATTCGGGGCCAATCTGATTCTTGAAGGCCCTCTGAAACGCGAGTCGGAGGAATCGAAGAGCACTATCACCTACCTGATTACAGCCAAAAACTCGTTCCTGTCGAAGACCTCTCCCCTACTCTACCCATACATCAAGGAGGGATTGCCATTCGACTTCCTCGACCTATATGGCAAGTTGACCCTCAATTCGGGTACGGGTAGCAAAATTAGCGTCTTTGGCTTCAACTTCGACGACTCGGTGTCGCACTACCAGTCCATTGCCGACTACCATTGGCGCAACTACGGTTTGGGCACCAATTTCATGCTTGTCACCGGAAGTAGCTCCATTCTTGAGGGTACGGTAGCCTATAGTAACTATAACATTACCATCGACGACGGCACCACAAACAGTAAGTATAGCTCGATCGGCGGCTTCAATGTCACGATGCAGGTGACCAACTTTATCGGTAACAACCGTCTGCGTTACGGTATCACCTTCGAAGGATACACCACTGACTACCAGTATGTCAACCAGTATGCCAAACTGATCTCACAAAGCGAACCCACGACAAACCTCTCTGTGTTCGGGACATACAAGCTCAACACTGGGCGCTGGCTAATCGACCCCGGGCTACGCTTCATCTATTATGCCACATTGAACAGTCCCAATCTTGAGCCTCGCATCGCGGCTAAATACAACGCCACCGACAAATTACGTTTCAAGATGGCTGGTGGATTCTACAGTCAAATCTTCCTCGATGCCCGTTCGGACAACGATATTGTCAATCTCTTCACCGGTTTTCTCACTGGTAGCGCCGACCTGGGTGTACCGTCCACGTTCCTTGGAAAGGAGGTGACCTCCTGTGTGCAGAAGGCCAAGCACATCATCGTTGGTGCCGAATATGACCTGACCGACCTCATCACCTTCAACGCTGAGTTCTATATCAAATACTTCGACCAGTTGCTCAATGCCAACCGTAACAATATGTACAGTGATATCGACCCAGCCTATACCGACCCCTCAAGTCCTTACTACAAAGAGGAATACCTACGAAAAGACTACATTATCGAGGAGGGCCTGGCGACAGGTCTGGACATCAGCGCCACCCTCGACCTTGACCGACTCTACCTTTGGGCCACCTATTCATTGGGTTATGTGCAACGCACAGACAATGTACAGACTTATACTCCACATTACGACCGGCGCCATACAGTCAACCTATTGACCACCTACCGCTTTGGCTCCCACAATGAATGGGAGGTCAGTGGCCGTTGGACCTTCGGCAGCGGATTCCCATTCACACAGACTGCCGGTGTCTATCAACAGCTCCCGATGTCGGGTGACATTGTCAGTGATTTCACCCGTGAGAATGGCGAGTACAGTCTCCACTACGCCGAGCTCTATAAAGGTCGCCTACCTGCCTATCACCGGCTTGACCTTGGCATCAAACGTAAATTCTCCATTGGGAAACGCTCCATACTGGAACTCAACCTCTCAGCCACAAATGTCTATAGCCGAGAGAATATCTTTTATTTCAACCGCACCACATATGAGCGTGTCAACCAGCTTCCAATCCTGACATCCTTCGGTTTGAACTTCAGGTTCTAGCTACCATTTCACTATGTATGGACCACTGGTAGCGAGCCACGTTTCACCCTCATCGGCAGAAATGCCAATGTAGAACGTCACTTCATTGCCGCTCAAATTGGTAGCGTGCTGGAAACGATTGTTGATGATGTTCACTGTAAAGTTGTCAAAGTTGGCTTTGTCGTAACCTACAATACCCTGACCAAAGCCTATAACATGTTCGCCATTACTGTCAAGTAGTGGCGATTTACCGTCGGCGGTATAGAAACGAGCATAAGCACGGACAGATTTATCTTTGAGGCCATCAATATCAAAATCCACGTGTACACGGAGCATACGAGCCCCATATTGATTACCCACCACATTGGGTTCTTGCCACACATTGTTGATCTTGGCATTTAAATCTGACTCTTTATGGCCTGCTTGTTTGACGAGTACTGATACAGCATTACCCCCATCGGCGGCACGTACTGTCAGTCTGGCCTGACGTGGCTGTACCTCTTCATTCTTATCAATATGGAGTTTCTGTCCTTCAGGATGAATCCATCCCGGAGAACCACTCCATACAACGTTTTCAGAACAGGCAGCAATACCCAAATCGAAGTCGTCACCCAGGCTCTCCGCTTCCAACTCTGCGTCCTCGATGCTTCCAGCCACCTTGATTGATACCGGAGCCAAAAGGAACTTACCTTTGAACTTTCCACCATCGACAGTATTGATTTCATTTCTATCATCCGCTGGCCTCATAGAACAAATATAAAGGTCAGCCACCATAATCTGATAGTTATAGTTTCCCCTAAAGTCCATCACACTGAAAGGGACAAAGAAAGAAACGGAGTCCTCTTCATCGTTAGTCTTGATGAGAACCATCTCATTTCGTCCCGAATAACCTCCTGGAAGAGTCCATTGAGCTTCAGGGTCACTGCCTCGTAGTATTCGACCTTCTCCTTCTGGTGAAAGATAACAACGGGTATAGAGTGCCTTGCCTGCCATCCCCACTGCTCGGAAAGACATCTGAAACTGGACACCGCTTCGTCCATCTTTACAGATGGCCACCGCCATCCATTCTTTCATTTCGACTTGTTGACCATATACATGTCCACATGTCAGCGCCAAAGAAATGGTCAGCAGAAGATATGACAATACGTTTTTCATATATTTCAACGGTTAGCATTGGCCTTGCGGGCATACTCAAAAAGGGCCTGGGGCAGATGACAGTAACCGTCGGGATGTTTCACCAAGTAGTCCTGATGGCTCTCATCTGCAGGGAAAAAGTTGCGAATGGGCTCCACCTCAACCGCCAGTGGAGCACTGTAGTTACGCTGCACTTCATCATAAATCTCCCTGATGGCGAGATAGTCTTCGGACTCAATGTAGTAGATACCCGTGCGGTAGCGAGTACCGCGGTCTTCTCCCTGCTGGTTGACACTTGTGGGTTCGATGCAGTCAAAATAAAGGCTGACTAACTTGCGCAACGGAAGTATCTCTGGGTCATAGACCACCCTCACAGCCTCTGCATAGCCGGTCATGTCGGTATAGACCTCCTTGTAGGTGGGATTGTCCGTATTGCCATTGGCAAAACCCGTCTCGGTCTCTACCACACCACGTATCTGTTTCAAGTAATGCTGCGCGCCCCAAAAGCAACCGGCAGCAAAGAATATCGTCTTCATTATATGCTAGGTTTAGGTACTCTGATTGGAAACCATGAACGCACCGGCTGATCCAGTCCCAGACCGTTCATGTAGTTGTAGGTAGCTAAGCGTAATGCAGAACCTACAGCTTCTATATCATAATCAAACTGAGGTTCCCAGTCCACCTCATTATTACAGAAGGGGTTGGGTTCAAGCGTCACCCGGTGGGCACTATAGGCTTCGGAGTGCAATCCGGAAGGTGAGTGACAGGTCATGGCGTAGCGATGCCAAAAAGCGCTCTGTACAATGCCTTCGTCGAACATGCGGCGTACGGTTTCCAACGCATCAACACTCTCCTGCAACGTCTCGGTGGGGAAACCGTACATGAGGTAGGTATGCACCATGATACCGGCGTCACGCAGATGACGACAGGCCTCAACTGTCTGGGCGATAGTAACACCCTTGTCCATGAGTTTCAACAACCGGTCGCTCGCCACCTCCAGACCACCACTGACAGCCACCATACCGGCCTCAGACAGTAGGTCGCACAATTCAGCAGTATAGGCTTTCTCAAAGCGTATGTTACCCCAAAAACTAACGGCCAGACCACGGTGCAATATCTCTTCCGCAACCTTGCGTAGCAGATTGGGAGGCAGTGCCTCATCGACAAAATGGAACCCCGTACAGCCTGTCTGAGACATAACACGCTCCATGTGATCAACCACCGTGGTAGCCTCGGGAGCATGGTAGTTACCGATATAATCCAACGAGGTGTCGCAGAAGGCACAACGATGCCAATAGCAGCCATGGGCCATCACCATCTTGTTCCACCGTCCCTGACTCCACAGCCGATGCATGGGGTTGGTCATCTCTGTCAGCGAGAGATATTTGGACAACGGCAGGTCACTGAAATCAGGGCAGTACTGGTCGGCGTCGTTATGACCGTCAATAGCCACTTCATCGCAGAACTCGTAGATACGCCGATCGCTCAGTTGACGCCACTCGGTGTTGGGAAAGCCTCCACCAATTTCCACATGCGCCTCGGTATTTGCCTTGAGCCATTGGCCACAACGCAAGGCCCCATAAAGGCAGCCTGGAAACGGTACCGTCAGGCATACTTTATCGGGGACGAACTCTGAAACATACTTTTGCAACAACGAAAGCAAGATGTTGTCGATGGGTGAGGGCTCCTTCTGCAACTCCATATAAAGAGGGTCGAAGGTGGGAGCGTCGTTCGAGAGGTACTCAGCGTAGCGTACAAGGTCGAAATGGGGGTCGATTTGTTCCCGTATATAGTCTGCGATATCCTCGATGAAAAGGGTGGACAGATGCATGGCCTTGTCGGTGGTGCCACTGACACCAAACGACCATTCCAGATTATCCTCGTTGAGTTGCGCAAAGCGTTTGCCCTCGGGCAATAAACTACGGTTGGCAATGCGTGGCCCCAGCGTGTCGTCCTGACCACAGAGGAACCGTTTGACGGCATCTATCAGCCGTGCCTGCTCATCCAAACCGATACCCGCAAGAAAGTCCCTCGAGAGCACACGGTCGGCCACCTCTATCCCAAGGTCCACTTGCCGCACTTCGTTGCCTTGTCCCGCATAGAACCCTTTCAGGTATGCCGTCGCGGGGTAGGGCGTGTTGAGCTGCGTGAGCGGCGGCGTAATGAGCAGTACACGCATTGGTTAGTGCGAGAAGAGTATCTCCCTGTATTTCGGTAGCGGCCACAGCTCGTCGTCGACGATGAGCTCCAGCTTGTCTACATGGTAGCGGATGGTGTCGAGATAGGGGAAGACATTGTCGTGGTAGGCGATGGCGCGGCTGCGCTCGGAGGCGATGACGTTGGCCTGCTTGCGGGCCTCCACCATCTCGTCGACGTTGCGCTTGATTTCGGCGATATGGACCGACAGCTCCTCGATGAGCGAGTCGTCGTGTGCCGACAGCCGTTCGGCCTTCTCGGGGGCGTAGACCTGACGCATCTTGTAGACGTTGTCGAGCAGGGAGGACTGGTAGCGGGTGGCCACGGGGATGATGTGGTTGATGGCGATGTCGCCCAGCACGCGGGCCTCGATCTGCACCTTCTTGATATACATGTCCCACTTCACCTCGTTGCGGGCCTGCAGCTCCACACGGTTCATTACACTCATGCTTTCGAACATCTCGACCGACTGGGGCGAGGTGTAGGCGTCGTACATCAGCGGTACGCTCGACTCGCAGTCGATGCCGCGCTGGGCGGCCTCGGCCTTCCACTCCTCACTATAACCGTTGCCGTCGAAGCGGATGCTCTTTGAGTCGCGGATGTACTGCTTGAGGGTTTCGAAGATGGCGTGCTCCTTGGTGACGCCGGCGGCCATCTTCTCATCGACGGTGCGGCGGAACTCGGACAACTGAGCGGCCACGGCGGTGTTGAGGGCTATCATGGCGCATCCGCAGTTGGCCGACGAACCTACGGCGCGGAACTCGAAGCGGTTGCCCGTGAAGGCAAACGGCGAGGTGCGGTTGCGGTCGGTGTTGTCCACCAGCACTTCGGGGATATGAGCCACGCCCAGTTTCATGCGGCGCTTCTCATCGAGCACGATGGCATCGTCGCACTCGGCGGCCTCCAACTTGTCGAGCACGCTCGACAGTTGGCTGCCCAGGAAGACGCTGATAATCGACGGCGGTGCCTCGTTGGCACCGAGGCGGTGGGTGTTGCCGGCATGGATGATGGAGGCTTTGAGCAAAGCGTTGTGCCGCTTCACAGCCATCAGCACGTTGACCAGGAAGGTAATGAACTGCAGGTTCTCCTCGGGCGTTTTGCCGGGAGTGAGCAGTCCCACGTTCTTGTCGGTACCCAGCGACCAGTTGTTGTGCTTGCCCGAACCGTTGACACCCGCAAAGGGCTTCTCATGCAGTAGCACCTTGAAGCCGTGGCGAGCTGCCACTTTGTGCATGAGTGACATCAGGATGAGGTTCTGGTCGACGGCATGGTTGGTCTCGTTGTATATCGGTGCAATCTCGAACTGGTTTGGCGCCACCTCGTTGTGGCGTGTCTTGCAGGGAATGGCGTATTTGTAGGCCTCGAATTCCAGCTCCTTCATGAAGGCTTGCACGCGCTGCGGGATGGCTCCGAAGTAGTGGTCTTCGAGCTGCTGGTTCTTGGCCGACTCATGCCCCAGCAGGGTACGGCCGGTGAGCACCAGGTCGGGTCGGGCCGAATAGAGCGACTCGTCCACCAGGAAATATTCCTGCTCCCAGCCCAGGTAGGAATATACCTTCTGCACCGACGGGTCGAAGAGGTGGCATACCTCGGTGGCGGCGCGGTCGACGGCGTGTAGCGCTTTCAGCAGCGGGGTCTTGTAGTCGAGCGCCTCACCGGTATACGACACAAACACTGTCGGGATGCAGAGGGTATCGTCGACGATAAAGGCCGGCGACGAGGTGTCCCACGCTGTATAGCCTCTAGCCTCGAAGGTGTTGCGGATGCCGCCGTTGGGGAAACTGGAGCCGTCGGCTTCCTGCTGGGCCAGCAGTTTGCCGGAGAACTCTTCAATGACGTCGCCGCCCGGCAGACCGACATACTCGATGAAGGAGTCGTGCTTCTCGGCGGTGCCGTCGGTTAGTGGCTGGAACCAGTGGGTGTAGTGGGTGGCCCCCATATCCATGGCCCAGTTCTTCATGCCCACCGCCACATCGTCGGCGATGGTGCGGTTGAAGGGGGTGCCGTGGTCGAGCACGTTGCAGAACGCCTTGAAGGTGTCGGCCGAGAGGTAGCGGGCCATCTGGCGGCGCCCGAAAACATACTGGCCGTAGTAGTCGGCAAGTACACGTCCGGGGGCTTCGACGGCAACAGGCTTCTTGGCCTGTGCATCCACCAGGGCTTTATAGCGTAGGTCTTTCATTTATTTCTTTTTGCCCTTCTTGGCGGGAGCTTTGGTGTCTTCGATGCCAAGTTTGGCTTTGATGTGGGCGGGGATGGCGTCCTTATGAACGACAATGTTCATGGTTTTGTAGCGGACAAAGGCCTTGCTGCAGAAGAAGTTGCCTCCGAATTCGCCGTTATAGAGGCCCCAGCTGTTCTTGACAATGTAGTATTCGTTGCCCATCTGGTCCTTGGCGGTGCCGTAGATCAGCATACCATGATCGTCGGTGGTCTCCCAGTTGTCGTAGGCCTGCTGGCGCTCTTCCTGGGTCACCCAGCGCTGCGGAGTGGGGTGCTTGGCGGCCTCGTCGGCGATTTCGCCGGCCTTCATGCCGCTCCACTTGGCCTGGTCACTGCCGACACCGGCCTTGGGGGCCTCGGTGGCGGGCAGGACGGCGAAGCCCTTGCGAGTGTAGCGGAAACCAGGTTCGCTGACATCGGCGCCCCATGCAACGGTGTAGCCGTTCTCGATGGCATAGTCAAAGACCTCCATCATC
>JAEEGL011830376.1_pt1 | contig 12239 bp, 10 predicted proteins | sample 9134231 | NCBI WGS metagenome assembly JAEEGL01 (sample SAMN16246548, study PRJNA631951) | gut metagenome | biome: gut microbiome; feature: rumen; material: fiber-attached | host: Bos | place: Iran: Karaj | collected 2018-10
TATGTGGACAAACAGGAGTAGGAAAAAGTACATTATTAAATAAGATACATCCTGATTTAAAATTAAAAACTGGTGAAGTATCAGAAGTACTTGGAAGAGGTAAACATACCACTAGATTAGTTGAATTGATAAGTATGGATAATGGATTAATTGCAGATACTCCAGGTTTTAGTTCATTAGAACTTAATATACCTAAAAAAGAAATAAGATTTTATTATGATGACTTTGATGCAACATGTAAGTATAAAAAGAGTTGCTTACATATTAAAGAAGATGGTTGTGAAATAATTAAATTAGTTAATAATAGAATTATTCCTAAATGGAGATATGAAAATTATGTTAAATTTGTAGAGGAGAGTAAATTATGAAAGTAAGTGTATCAATATTATCAAGTAGTATTCCAGCACAAGATATTGTTAAAAAATTAGATGGCACAGAAGCTGATTTTATACATCTTGATATAATGGATGGTAAGTTTGTTGAAAATAAAACATGGACTTTTGGTGAAGTTAAGAAAATAACAAGTTATTCACATTTACCACTTGATGTACATTTAATGGTTGAAAATCCTAAAAAATATATAGAAGATTATGCTTTTTTAAATACAGATACAATAACATTTCATTATGAAGCAGTTAAAGATGTAAGTGAAATGATTGAATATGTAAAAAATTATGGTTTAAAAGTAGGGCTAGCTATTAATCCAGAAACAGATGCTAGTGTGCTATTTCCATATTTAAAAGATATAGATGAAATAATTGTTATGAGTGTTCATCCTGGTAAAAGTGGTCAATCATTTATACCAGAATCATTAGATAAAATAAGAGCATTAAGAGAGAAAATTGATGAATTAGGAGCTCGTGCAATTATTAATGTTGATGGTGGGGTTAATGATGAAACTGGAGCACAATGCAAAGAAGCAGGAGTAGATATGTTAGTTTCAGCTTCATATATACATAAAGATATAAAAAATAATATAAAAGTATTAAAGAATTTATAAGGGTGAGATAGGTGTCTTTAAAGAATTTGTTCCATACAAAAACTAGGGATAGAGATTATGATTTTGAGCATTATGAAGAAGATGCTAGTTTTAAGATGCCTATTGAAGATATTTTTGAAGGAATAAAAAGTAAAAATATAAAATCTTTATCTAATAGAGATTATTTACAAGTAGAAGATTTTTTTGAAAGAGATGAGAATGGTAAAACATTACTTGAAATAGTATATGAATATAATGTAACTATTGAAAGTAATTTAGCAATTAGAATTTTTAATGATCCTGACATTCTAGAAGAATGTATTAAACATAAGAATACTTTATTACATTTAATAGTTAAACCACTTAATAATTCATATGCATTAGATCCTGATGTATCAGATGAAACATTATTTAATAAGTTAAGTAATGGTATGTCATTAATAGAATTTTTAATTAAAAATAATAAAATAGGTTTATTTGTTATTAATAGAATAAATGATATAAGAGTATTTGATTTATTAATTAAATATGGGAGATTTGATGCATTAGAGTTTTTAAATGAAAATTTATTATTTCAACCATATGGTAAATATTCATCTTTATTTGAATTTTTAATGATTCAAAATAGAGTAAATGATAAGATGATTAGTCATTTTTTAGTACGTAAAGAAGCATGTGAAATATGTAGAGATTATAATAAATTATATTTATTAAGACATGCTAAAAAAGGTTTCTTATTATATGAATATAAAGATGGAATGAGAGTAATAGATTTATTAATAAAAGGTAATAATGCTGATAGAGATACTTTTTATCAATTAGGTTCTTCTGAAAAAGAAAGTATTATTTATTCGATTATAGGAAGTAAAGCATATAGATATTTAGTTTTTTATCCTAATGTTTTATTTGAAAGAGCTCATAAATATCCAAATAAAGTATATTTAGATGTATTATTAGAAAACTATAATAAAAGTATGGATAGTTATTTAGCAGATATAAATATAAATGAAATAACTTTAGAAAATAGAGCTAAATTATATCTTAAATGTAGTGATTATGGACTAAATGCATTTTTACCAACTTTAACAACAAAAATATTACTTCAAAAAGTGAATGGAATTAGTTTTATAGAAACTTTATTAAATGAAGATAAAGATAAAACATTAACAAGAGTATTAACACCTAAATTATATAGAAATTCTCAAATAGCAGCTATATTAAAAATGTATGGTGTTAGAGTTGTAGATGCTAATGTACCTACTGATAAAAAAGATGAGGCAAAAGAAGCCAAAGAAAAACTATTAAGACAAAAAGCTTCACCTGAAGTTGAAAGAAAATTATTTGAATTAAAAAAATTATTTATGGGTGATGAAATTAGTGATGCATCATTAGTAGAAGTTTTAATAGCATCTTATAAATCTTTAGCAAGTAGTAATTACAAATATTTAAATAGAGAATTAGATATTTTATTATCATATAAAAGAAAATATAGTAATTTTGCAATTGTTAGAACAGAAGCAAAACCATACTTTGATGCTATGGGTAGAAGAATTAATTTAAATAGCTCATCAGTTGGCGTTTTCAATCATGAAATAGGACATGCTTTTCATCATATTTGTGCACCACATAAAGTACCAAAAAATATTGAAGTTATAATATATAGAATTAGAAATAATAATGAAACTTTAAAGAAGGTAAAATCATTTACTGATGAGTTTACTAAACTAGAAGATAAAGTTAAAGAAGAAGCAAGTTTAATATATAAGAAGAGATATGCTAATTATTTTGATAAAGATAGAAAAGCAAAAATAAAAGATTTATTAAATGCTGAAAGTGAGACATTAACAAAAAGTTTTGAAGAAATTGGAATTAATCCAAATAGAATAAAAAAGGCTGTTAATGAATTATATAATATAAGTGAAGAAGAATATATTGAAAGATTTGAAAAAGCAAAGACTCAAGAAATAGCAAGTAATATAATGCTTGAAAGATATGATGCTTTCTCAGCAATAAGTGATATTATGGATGCTATATTCTATGGAAGACTTAAGGATGAAATGGTTAGTAAGAATGGAAAAAATTATTCTGTTATATATGGCCATGGAATTAATTATTATAATAAAGAAGATAATATATTTAGTGAAATATTGGCTGATTATTCTGAAATAATTAAAAATCCAAAATCAAAAGAAGCTCTTGAATATTTAAGATTTTTAGTAGGAAACGAATTTGTTGATTTATTAAATGATTTTTATGAACAAGATGTATTGGGAATTAGACCTCAATCTTTAGAGGAGGGTGTATCACATGCAAGACGCTAGAGAAGAATTATACATTTTGTTAGAAGAATCTTATGTATTAAGAGAGAAATCTAAAGATATATTAAACTTTAATGAAAGATTTATATTTCCATATGACTGGTATACTATAAAAGATTACAAAACTAAGATTGATATATTATTAGAATCAATGGAAAATAATCAATTAATTATAGATACTGAAGGATATATGAATTTAAAAAAATAATACTAGATATTTCTAGTATTTTTTTTTATTAAAAAGAAGTGTTTTATATTTATTTGTCTAATTATATATTAGGAGGGTTAAATGGATAAGAAAATTATAGTTAGACAAAATGGATATAAAGACTGTGGTCCTGCTTGTTTATTATCTATTATGAGATATTATAATTTTGATATTTCATTAGATGAACTTTCTTATACTTTGAGAGTTAATGATGAAGGTACTAATGCATATAATATTATAGAAGGTGCTAAAGTATATGGATTTGATGGTTATGGAATGCATTATTCATATGAAGATATAATCTCAAATAATATAAGTTTTCCAATAATATGTCATGTATTAAAAGATAATATGTATCATTTTATAGTGTTATATGGTATTAAAAAGAATAATTTAATTGTTATGGATCCATCTTCTGATATATATAAAATGTCAAAAGAACAATTTAAAAAAATATATCTTTCTTCATCAATAATTATTTATCCAGTAAAGAAATTTAATAAAATTAATAAACATAAAGAACTATATGATTTTATATTAGATTATATAAAATTAGAAAAAAATATATTCATAAAAACAACTATTATTTCATTTATAGTTATATTGTTAAATATTATTTTAAACTATTATATTTTAATATATTTAGATATACTTTTGCCCAATTTTAAATATAGTTTATTTATTAAAATCTCATTCATATTTAGCATATTTCTTATATTAAAAAGTGTTTTAACATATATAAAAAATAAATATATATTATTATTAGAAAAAAATATAATGGTGAATATTAACAAAGATATAATAACTAAGTTATTTAATCTTCCATATCAATTCTTCAAAAACAAATCTACTGGAGAAGTTATTAATAGAATAAATGATATTAAATTATTAAATGAAGTTTTAATAGAAATAATATCAAGTATTTTAACTAATATTATATTAATTATTATAAGTATGATATTTCTTATGATTTTAAATGTTAAATTATTTACTATTAATTTAATATGTATTATCTTTTATTATTTAATAGTAATTGTTTATAAAAATAAATATATAAAAAAGACAGAAGATATATTAGATAAAGAAGCAAGTTATAACAAATTATTAAATGAATCTATTTATGGTTATGAAAGTAATAAAAATATTAATATGATTAATGAGTTTATTGAAAAAATTAAAACTAAATATAATGTTTTTATAGACAAAAATATATCATATGGAATAACTATTAATAATCAATTATTAATAAAAGATATTATTATAAATATTTTTTATTTAATAACAGTTTTATTATCAGTCATTTATATTCATAATAAAGTAATATCAATAGGGGAGTTTTATGTATTTAATATGATACTTGTTTATTTTCAAGAACCATTGAAAAATATATTAGATTATTATCCAAATATTAATTATATTAAGAATATTTATAATAGAATAAGTGATTTATTAAAAATTAATACTATAGATCATGGAGAAACAATTAATAATTTTAAAGGTAACATTTATTTTGATAATGTTAGTTATTCATATGATGGTATTAATAATAATGTTGAAAATATTACTTTTAATATAGACTATGGTAAAAAATATTTAATATATGGTAATAGTGGTAATGGAAAAAGTACTATTATGAAAATACTACTTAAATATTTAGATGATTATAATGGTGAAATATATATTGAAAATATTAATTTGAAAGATATATCTTCAAAAAGCATACAAAATAATATGACTTATGTATCACAACAAAGTTATGTTTTTAATGATACATTAAAAAATAATATTGTTTTATATAGAAATGTATCTTATGAAGAATATGAAAGAGTATTAAAAATATGTAATTTAGATTCTTTAAGAAAAAGTAAAAAATTAAGAAATAATTTTATGATAGAAGATAATGGTTTTAATATATCTGGAGGAGAAAGACAAAAGATAGTTCTAGCAAGAAGCTTATTAAAGAAAAGTAATTATTTAATATTAGATGAAGCTTTAAGTGAAGTAGGTGTTAATGAAGAAAAAGAAATAATGAAAAGAATATTTGATTATTTTAAAGATAAAACTATCATTTATATATCTCATAAAAAAGAAATAATAGATATGTTTGATTTAAAATACAAATTAGAAAGGAGAAAGGTCAATGATAAATAAAGATGAACTTGTTAATATAAAAGGAGGCTTATCTAAATATTTCTATGGTATAGGTGCTGGTGCATTAGTATCATTTGTTATAGGATTAATAGATGGTTATATGAGGCCTTTAGCTTGTAGGAAATGATTAATAAAAGCGAATTAATAGAAATAAAAGGAGGAGCATCATCAACAATTATTAATACTATAGTGAAAGTAGTAACAACTGCTATAGAAATAGGAAGAACAGTAGGAACAATAATAAGAAGAAAAATAAGTGGAAACAAATGTTAAAAAGAGATGAAAACATCTCTTTTTATGCTATAATTTGATTAGGTGATTAATATGTTTGATACACATCATGATTTATTAGCAAAATTATATATTTCATATTTGAAAAATGATTTTACTTATATTGAAAATTGGATAAAGAATTATAGACCTGATAATGTTATAGGTGTAATAGCAAACCTATGCTTTATGAGTGAAGAAGAAATGAATAGCGAATTTGATCCTAACTTCTATAGAAAAGATGTTAGTGTTATTGATATGTTTAAAAAATCAATGGAATTATTAAGAGAACATATCCCAAGTGATTTAAAAGTATTCGCTTCAATAGAGGGATGTGACTTTTTAGAAGATGAAAATGATTTAGTTACTTTAAAAGAATTAGGACTTGATGCTATCGTACCTGTTTGGAATTGCAAAAACAAATTTGGTTCAGGCAAAAGAAGTGAAGATGGATTAACTCCATTAGGAGAAAGACTTATAGATAAAGCTGCAGAACTTAATATATGTGTAGATTTGTCTCATGCTAATGATAGAACATTTTGGGATATTATTAATTATATAAAAAGTAAAAATTTAAATGTTAAAGTTTATGCTTCACATTCAAATTCTAGAAGCTTATGTGATATACCTCGTAATCTTACAGATGAACAAATAAAAGCAATTGTAGAGTTAGGCGGATTTGTTGGTATAATGAGTAATTCAGGTTTTGTTGATAAAGGTGGTTATAAGAAAAGAGAAGAGAAACTTGGAACTCCTGAGTATGATGAATATATTAAATTTTTAAAAGAAAAATATGTAGAGCACATATTACATGTTTACAAACTTACTGGAAGTATAGATAGTATTTGTGTAAGTACAGATGATATGGGATTTAGTGAATTATGTGATTATAAAGAAAGTACAATGTTTGAATATGGAAATATTGCTAATGAGTTAAGAGAGTTATTAAGCAAACATTTTAGTGAAGAAGATATTAATAAAATAATGTATGAAAATGCATTAAATCACTTAAATCAAGCAAGAGAAAAAGAGGCAAAAAGAAAGAGATGATTAATCATCTCTTTTTTTATCAAAATCCATTAATATTTCATGAATTATTTCCTCTTGATTACCAACATCTAATTCTTCAATTCTATCAACTCTACATTTTTCACAAGTAATAATAGAATTCATTTTATCTAAGGCATCATCTAAATCATCATTAACAACTACATAATTATATTTAGATACTTCATTTATTTCTTGATATGCTTTTTTAAATCTTTCAATAACTTGTTCTTTAGTTTCTGTTTTTCTATTAACAAGTCTTTCTTTTAATACTTTCATTGATGGTGGCATTACGAATATAAATACAGCATCTTTTCTTTTTTCATTAACTTTTCTAGCACCTTCAATATCTATTTCTAAGATAACATCTGTTCCTTTATTAAGATTCTTATCAACAAAATCAGATTGTGTTCCATAATATTTATCTGTATATACCATAGCATATTCTAAATATTTATCTTCTTTAATATTCTTTCTAAATTGTTCAGGAGTAATAAAGTTATAATCAACGCCATCTTTTTCTTCACCTCTAGGGCTTCTAGTAGTATCAGAAATAGATAAAATAATATTTTTTCTTTTCTTAAGTAACATTTGAACCAATGTAGATTTGCCACATCCTGATGGTCCTGATATAACAATTAATAAACCATTTTCTTTTCTTTTTATCATAAACGTACCTCTAATTAAATATTAATATAATTCGATTGTTAAATCAAACAATATTGATTAGTTTTCCCAAAAAGATTATAATTAATATGGTGATAAAAATGGAAAAAGTAGAAAACAAACAAGTAGTAAATAAGAAAGAAATAGTAAAAAAATTATTAAAACAAGATATTAGTGCAGATGATGAAGCAGATTTAATTGAGATGTTAATAGAAAAACCTATAACTATTGATGTAGATAAACAAGAAGATAAGGATTTAACAAGAGGAGAGAAATTAGCTGATAAATTATCTGAAGTAGCTGGTTCATGGGGATTCATAATAGGATTTACATTATTTATATTAGGATGGATTGTTATTAATTTAGTTATAATGAGAAAAGCTATGGATCCATATCCATTTATACTATTAAATTTAATGCTTTCATGCTTAGCTTCATTACAAGCTCCTATTATTATGATGAGTCAAAACAGACAAGCAAAGAAAGATAGTATTAGAAACCAAAATGACTACCAAGTAGATTTAAAGAGTGAATTAATTCTAGAAAAACTACATGATGAAGTACAAGAATGTTTAAGACAACAAAGACAAATTTTAAGACTTCTACAACCAGATGAAGAAGAGAAAAAAGATAAATAACACTTTACAGTGTTATTTTTATATGTATCAATTTTGATACTCCATATGTAAAACAAGTATCATTTTTGATACGCAAGATTTGATTTTTCCCTTAAAAAGTGATATTATACATACACAACAAGGGAGAAAAAGACAATGAGGGATTTTGTAGATGAAAGTAAAAGAAGAAAATTAGATAGACCATTTACTGGAAAAATATCTGATGATAGAATTTGGGAACAATGGTATTCAGAAGAAGCTATGAATAGCAAACTTCCTAAAATGAATGAAAAGGATTTCCTTTTTAGCCGTATTGGAGATCAACCTGATAGAGTTATTCTAAATAATAGAGGAATGAGAAAATATACTGTATCAGATTTTGAAAGATTAATATATCAATATGAATGTGCTTTTGCGGCAAGCGGATTAGGTAAGGGTGATCGTGTATGTACAGTAGGTTTAACTACTCCAGAACTATATGCTATTAAATATGCTACACATGCATTGGGAATAGTTACTTGTAACCTAAATGTTTTGGATGCAGGTAAGACAAATAATCGTGGAGAAAATGTTCTATTAAATAGAATAAAAGAAATAGATCCAAAGATGCTTTTTGTATTAGATTATTTAGAATCAAAAATTTATAATATTATAAACAATCCAGAAATCGGTGGTATAACAAAAGTTTCTATGCCACTTGATGCATCTGTTCCATTTATATATCCTGAAAAGCACTTAATGACTTTAAAAAATTGGAAAGATGCTAAAGATGGAAAAGCAATTACCAATAAAATGTCTTTAAAAGATTTTCTTAATAAAGGCAAAATGATCAGCAAAGAACAATTAAATGAAGTATATGTTCCAGGATTACCAAGTAATATAGCGTTTACTAGTGGTACTACTGGAGCTAACAAAGCAGTTTTATTATCACATGATGCAACTAATGCATTGGCTTTTCAACAAGAAATAGCTGATTTTGGATTTAAGGTTGGAAGTAAACATTTAGCAGTATTACCTCCATTCTTAGCCTTTTGGGATGCAGATATTGTTCATGTTACACTTTGTTTAGGCGCACAAAACAATATTGAGTTAACTTGTGACTATAAAGATATACCAAAATATTTTAAAAAATATGGAGATATTGATATAGGAATTTGGCCACAATCATTATGGCTTTCATTATTAACAGAACTTACTCCAGAAGAGAGAAAAAAATATGTTAGCAAGGATTTAATAGCAATAATAGGTGGAACAAGATGCGAAATAAATCCAGCTGAAACATTTTACAATGAAACAGGTGTTGTTCAATTAACTGGATATGGTGCATCAGAAGTTAGTACTACATTTAGTGTTACTCATCCACACTGTAATAAAGTTGGATCTTGTGGATTACCATTACCATTTAATAATGTTAGAATACTTGGCACAGATGGAAAAGATTTAAGTTATAATCAACCAGGTCAATTATTAATATCAAGTCCATGCTTAATGAATGGATACTATGGTAGACCAGACTTGACTGAAAAAGTTTTTCGTACTGATGAAACAGGTAAGTGGTATATAACAGGTGATTATGCAATGGTTGATACTGATGGTTGTTTAACAGTTCTTGATAGATATTTAGATCCAATAGTTATTTCAACAAAAGGTAAAAAAGAAGAGGTTCAATTACTTGATATTGTAGAAAAAATAAAATCTGATAGAAATATCAAATTATGTAAATTGACTTTTAATGGTGGGAAATTAATATTACATTTGTCACTTGATACATTTACTGGATTAGATCATGAAGAAGCAAAGAATAGCATTATGGAAACAATAAAATCACAATTAGATGAAAAATATTGGCCTGATATTATTCAAATATATGATGAATTACCTAAAACATCAGTAGGTAAAGTAGATCCAGAAGTATTAGCAGAAGAGGGAAATAGATTGGCTCAAGAGTGTGAATCTGATGAAAAATTACAAGTTATTGACAAAACACTTGATACAATGAAATTAAGCAGAATAAAATAATTCTGCTTTTTCTTTTATTTATTGAAAAAAAATAATTAGTGTAGTATCATTATAATAGGTGATGATATGCAAAACGCAATGTTTTTTTCAATAATAAGTTTCTTTTACTGTTTAATTACACTGATAACATTTATTATAAAGAAAAAAGAAGAAAAATATGAAAATAAATTATACACTATGATACTTGCTTCTAACTTCGGTGGATTAATTTTAGAACTATTTATTCATTTTTCTGCAAGAGGTTGGTTTACCATTCCAGATATAGTAGAATTAGTGCTTTTAAAGCTGTTAAGTATTTATATGGTCGCTTGGGTATTTTTAATGACTCTTTATGTTAGCGTTATTTCAGTTAATGATGATAATGTACTTAAGAGATTAAAGATAATGTATTATGTTGTAGGAATTGCAAGTATTATTACTATATCAGTTTTGCCATTAAATATATATAATGGTAATAATATAACTTATTCATATGGTCCTGGTATAATAGCCACATATATTTTCTCAGGATTTTATATCTTAGCTTGCCTAGGTATATTATTTATTAATATGAAAAGTTTAATTCAAAGAAAGTATTTACCAATTGTTATTTTCTTGGTATTTGGAACACCTGTTGTATTAATTCAACGAGTATTTCCTGAGTTAACATTGATGCTATCATTACATACTTTAGTTTCTTGTGCAATGTATTTTACAGTTGAAAATCCAGATGCTAAAATTGCAGAACTTGAGAAAATTGCTAAAGAAAATGCTATTATGGCAAGTAAAGCTAAATCTGAATTCTTAAGTAGTATGTCACATGAACTTAGAACACCACTTAATGCAATCGTTGGTTTAAGTGAAGATGTTGAATCATTTAAAAATGAAGTTCCTTTAGATGTACAAGAAGACTCAGTTGATATTATTAATGCTTCGAATACATTACTTGAATTAATAGGTGGTATTCTAGATTTAAGTAAAATTGAAAGTGGAAAGTTAGAAATCGTTGAAAGTGATTATGATCCTAAAGAAGAGATTGAATCACTTGTTAAAATACAAAGAACTAAGGTTGCTGAAAAGCCTTTAGATTTTAATACTACAATAGATCCTAATATACCTGATGTATTATATGGAGATAGATTAAGAATTAAACAAATTCTTAACAACTTAATTAGTAATGCTATTAAATATACTGAAAAAGGTCATATTGATTTTAGTGTTACATGGGATAAAGCTTCAGGCTCATTAGTTATTAAAGTAGCTGATACTGGACGTGGAATTAAACCAGAAGATATGGATAAATTATTTGCTAAATTTGAAAGATTACAAGTAGAAAAAGTATCTTCAGTACAAGGTACTGGATTAGGTCTTTCAATTACTAAAGATTTAATTGAATTAATGGGTGGAACTATTACAGTAGATAGTGAATATGGAAAAGGAAGTACATTTAATGTAATTATTCCTCAAAAGATTGGTAGTAGAGAAGCTCTAGATAAAGCTAAAGAAGAACAAGAGAATAGTGTTCCAAAGAATTTAAATTATGCTGGTAAGAATATTCTTATTGTTGATGATAACCCACTAAATATTAAAGTTCTTAGAAAAGCTATTAAAGCATATAATTTTATTATAGATGAAGGTTCTAATGGACAAGAAGCTATTAATAAAATTAAATCTGGTAATAAATATGACATTATTATGATGGATATATTAATGCCTATAATGGGTGGTGCTGAAGCTATAGCTAACTTAAAACAAATAACTGGATTTAATACTCCAGTAGTTGCTTTAACAGCTGATGCTATGACAGGTGCTAAAGAAAAATATATGGGCATGGGATTCAATGATTATTTAGCAAAACCTTTCTCAAGAGATATGATTGCTAAAAAATTATATGAGATATTAGGTGAAGGCGATCCTAATGCAAAACCTCTTGTTGCTCCTGCTTTAGAAGAAACAATTAAACCTGCTGATGTTAGTGCTGCTAA
>JAEEGL013487258.1_pt1 | contig 12239 bp, 7 predicted proteins | sample 9134231 | NCBI WGS metagenome assembly JAEEGL01 (sample SAMN16246548, study PRJNA631951) | gut metagenome | biome: gut microbiome; feature: rumen; material: fiber-attached | host: Bos | place: Iran: Karaj | collected 2018-10
AAGAAACTTATATCGCTCGCCGTGAACAGCTGCGCAAAGACGTGGGACACGGTCTTATCATCATTCAGGGCAACCACGAGGCCTCCTGCAATTACCCCGACAACACCTATTGGTTCCGTCAGGACAGCACCTTTCTCTATTTCTTCGGACTCCAGCGCGAAGACCTTATCGGAGTGCTCGACTGCGACAATGGCAAGGACTATCTTTTTGCCAACGACTACGACATCGACGATGTCATCTGGACGGGTCCCCTGCCCAGCGTAAAGGAACTTGCCGCCAGTGTGGGGGTGGAAAACAGTGGCGACCTCGCCGCCCTCCAGACCCTCTGCACCCAGACCATCGGCCAAGCCCGCCGCATCCACTACCTGCCCCCCTACCGTGCCGACAACCAGCGTCAGCTCAGCCTGCTTCTCGGCTACCATTTCGACAGCGTCATGAACTACGCCTCCATGGAACTCATCCTTGCCTGCGTCAAGCAGCGCAGCATCAAGAGTGCCGAGGAAATCGAAGAAATCGAGAAAGCCGTCGCCACCGCCTACAACATGCACGTGGGAGCCATGAAGATGGCCATGCCCGGACGCTATGAGTACGAACTGGCAGGCTTCATGCAAGGCGAGGCCTGGAAAGGCAACGGTCCCGTCTCCTTCCCCGTCATCATGACCATCCACGGCGAAACCCTCCACAACCACAATCACAACCACAAACTCGAACTGGGACGCATGCTCGTCATGGACGCCGGCTGCGAGACTCCAATGAACTACTGCTCCGACATCACCCGCTCAGTGCCCGTGGGAGGTCGCTTCGACGACCGCCAGAAGGCCATCTACCAGATAGTGCTCAATGCCAACCTCGAGGCCATCCGTGTCACCCGTCCCGGCATCACCTATCAGGAGGTGCACACCGCCGCCAGCCGTGTGCTTGCCCAGGGCTACAAAGACCTCGGCATCCTGCGCGGCAACCTCGACGACATTGTTGCCAACGGTGCCCACAGCCTCCGCATGCCCCACAGTCTCGGCCACATGATGGGTCTCGATGTCCACGACATGGAGAACTATGGCCAGATAAATGTTGGCTACGACGATGAAACGCGTCCCAGCAGCCAGTTCGGCCTCGGCAGTCTGCGCTGCGGCCGCCGCCTGCAGCCCGGCTTCGTCATCACCGACGAACCCGGATGCTACTTCATCCCCGCGCTCATCGACCAATGGCACGCCCAAGGCACCAACAAGGACTACATCAATTTCGACGAGTTGGAGAAATGGAAAAACTTCGGTGGCATCCGCATCGAGGATGACATTCTTGTCACCGACGACGGCTGTCGTGTGCTCGGCAAACCCATCCCAAAAACCATTGCCGAAATCGAGGCTACCATGAACAGCTAACCGCCTCCCCGCAAAAACTCTGCGAGGGTGCCATGCCTGTCGGCGTGGCACCCTCTTTTTAACCCAAATCGGTCGTCAGGGCCTTATTTCCAGATATAAGCAACAGCCTCACCCGTTGCCTGTGGCGACGTGGCACCCCCGCTCCTTGTCTGTCACTTACGGGGTGGTTATCTATTAGTTGTATATTCATTGAATATATATGTGATATATATATGATATATATGTGATATATATACGATGGACAACCAAGGGAGAATGAGCATGTTGGGGAAAACCGTTCTTGCTTCAGATTTGTTACATACCATTAGTTTTTTTGTGGTGCTGTTGTTAAAAAAAAGTTAATTGGTTGTATAGTTGACTTTTTTTAAATATATTTGCAGCATCGAATGTTATATAGATGGTCGTTTTTTTGTGTTTAAATTATTGTGTATAATTATTTTAGGTGTTATTATTAAATTAAGTAAAGTATGAAAAAAAGCGAAAAAAGACTTCTTTTTATTTTTTTTCCGCATGGAAAGTAAATTATAAAATTGAAATAGATATGAAAAGGATAGTTGTTTTTTTTGTGGCCATGATATGGGTGGCGGTGGCGAGTGGACAACGGCCGGTAAGAGATACGTTGGAGTGTCCGGATTCTATGTATAATCAACAATACGTATATTATAAGTTTATATACGATTGGTGTCAAGATGATATTCAATGGAAGGCTTATACCGAATATCTCCATACGCCCAATGGGGCTTATGATGCTACTACTGATCCGGGTGGATTGATGACCCCTGATAATGAACATTTTTTTTATGCCGAGGGGAATGGGATTTTTGGACCTCAATTCATAACGTATCGACCCATAAAGATAGTAGGTATCGGGGCGCCGGCATATATGGAGGCGGCACGGGACACAAGTATGTATGATAACACCGCCCTCGTTTCTCCTTCACTAAGGTTCTTAAACACACGAGATACTACCTTGGCAGGAAGGATTACAGACTCGATGATATTGTATAAAGTAGTGGGTGACAGTTTGGTGGAATTGATGTCGAAGGGATGGCGAATGGATGATCCCCACAGGTATATCCATCTCCCGCCGGCAAAGTTAGGGGGGAGGTGGGATCCATATGCTGAGTTTGACACTTCGACAGTGGTGCCGCTGTACGAGGTGATGTTTGAGAAGCCTGTGGTGGTGGAGGATTCGTTTGTGGTGGCGGGGACCTACCTCAACAACGAAGGCAGTTATGCGTGGCAGGTAGAGCCAGGGACACAACAGAGGAAGTGGATGTGGCTGTGGGATCATAACCCTACGCGATATATAGCATTATATGGAATATCGGATCATTTGGATTTAAGAAGGATAATATGGTTCAAATACAGGATGTTGGATTGGAAGAGAGGAATGTGTTGGTCTCGGCCAGCAGATGAATTTATATACCCAGTCACTATACCAATGATATTCCCGATAATAGACTTGCTGTTTGACACAACGATGTGCCATGCGGCGAGAAATATACGAGTGGCGGAGCGGACGGACAGCAGCGCGACGCTGATGTGGGACTCGGGCGACGGCGGTCCGTGGGAGGTGGCCTTCGGCAAGATAACAGACCAGTGGGAGGATTTCACTATCACGCAGACCACAGTGCCGACGCTCACGGTGTCGGGACTTGAGGTGGGGATGCAGTACTTTGCCCTGGTACGGTCGTATTGCAGTGTGACGCAGGAGTATGGGGACTGGAGCAGTCCCGTGGAGGTGGAGATATACGAGCGCCATGACCCTCCCGATCCTCCGATAGGGATAGGCGAGAGTGGCGACGGGGACAGGCTGGTGAAGATGATGCCCAATCCTGCCAGTGGAGTGGTGAGTGTGGTGTCGTCGTACCGGCTGAACCGTATAGAGGTGTATGATGTGAAGGGAGAGAAGGTATATGAGGAGAAAGCGGAGGGGATAACGGCTGAGTTTGACGTGAGCGGCTGGGCAAAGGGCACATACGTGGTGGCGATGTATCTGGAGTATGGCGTGGTGACCAAGAAGCTGATTGTAAAATAGCAAGGATATGGCGGTGACCGAAAGATAACTGAATTACATGCGAGGTACAAGGAGCAGGTTTGGTACGACCGTACTTGCTCCCTCTTTTTAATAATAAATGTTAAATAGTTGCATGATTGGAATAATATATGTACATTTGCAACATCGAATGTTGTATGATATGTTGTTTTCTTTGCATGTATATTGTTGAAAATAAATATTTTGTGTATAATAATCAAATAAAGAAAGTATGAAAAAAAATGTAAAAAGAATACTGTTGTTAGGCCTTTGCCTTTTTTCCTGTATTGTTTACGGACAAGGACCAGGTCAATTGTTATCCAATTTTAATGTTCATGGGGATAAGAATATTGTGCGGTATTCCCCTGGCGACAATGCTTTCATAAATGCGTCGAGGAATCAACCCCCTACAGGGTATCATTTCACCATGACAGATTTGTCCACAATGATAGATGCCTATTTTCATGAAGATTTTGAAGTGCGAGACATGGAGATACTGGGTGATATTGTTTTCTTCTGCGGTAAAGATTTGGTTTTGTCATCGGGTATTATTGGTTGGTTTGATATTTATGGCCTTTTCCACGGAGCAGGAACGATACATATTGACAAAACATTGTCGGCATTGGGTCTTCAGTCATTGGACAATATAGAGGTGTTTACAGATCAGGGTGGAGGAATACACATAGCAGGGTATGGAGTCTACTCGGAAACGATGACCACTTACTCATACATACATACATTGTACAGGGCGTTTGAAGCGGTGGGAAATCCCGCCACGGGTATGCAGTATCGTGTGGCAGACCTATATGGAGGGTATCATTCGGACATCAAGGATATGGCTGTGACCGACAATTTTGTAGTATATCTTAAATGTGACAGGAACATTTTATGTTCTCCATACAATGGAATAGGTGTTGACTTTGAGATTTTCCCGAAGTATAATATGTTTTCGCCAACACACTATACTTTAGGTCAATTTCAGACTGTAACAGACCATATGGAGTATTATTATATTAATAATCATTACTGTGGATATCAAGTCCCCGACAATAGCGACCCATACACTTCAGAGGCAAAGATGGTACATATTGGTCAGGACAAGGTCGCGGTTTGTAGCTATAGGGTTGACGTGGATTACACGGGGTGGTTTCCTCCAGATGATTGTATTAATAATCCTTACCAGGTTTGTATTGAAGAAATTTATTATAATGAAAATCACTGGTATCTTGCGAATAGGGTATACGATATATCACCTGTGCTGACGAACAATCCGATGGTTATGGTGTCGGCTGATGTGGCGCAGTTGCCTTCCAAATTAGATGTTATAGAGGATTTTGTATATGACAGTCAAAAAAATAGCTATGTGGTTGTCCATAGGCATGAGAGGGTTTCAGGTGTTTTTGAAACAGCGTTTACTACTATGGATTATTCCTCAGGGACGCCAATCAATGTGGATTCTGATTATGAAATAGCGGTCAGTACTATAGATATTATTGGATGGAGACCTACAAGTGTGTGCCTGTTCGGTAACGAAGAGTATTTGATTAGCGGCAATGACCAGGCCACCAATGAACAATTGTTTTGGAAGAGTAGAATTAGTTATGAGGTCGGGAGTTGCGATGTAGATAAGCAGTACCCGGTGACAACGATACCCACAGATGAAGGAAAAAACAATATTTGGGATATGAGTGCATCGGGATGGGTGGCACTGAATTTTTTAGAATACTTTCCGTATGAAAAGAAAGAAAAAGAAATTATTATAATATGTAATTAATAATTAGATTAGATATGAAAAGGATAGTTGTTTTTTTTGTGGCCATGATATGGGTGGCGGTGGCGAGTGGACAACGGCCGGTAAGAGATACGTTGGAATGTCCTGATTCTATGTATAATCAACAATACGTATATTATAAGTTTATATACGATTGGTGTCGGAATGATATTCTTTGGACAGCATCTACTTGGTATAATTTTTTACAAACTATATACAGTGCACCGGAGTTTTATGGTACTGACCCGGATGGGTCGCTGACCCCTGATAACCCAAAGTGGTGGGAGTATAAAAATGGAAATGGGATCTATGGACCACAGTTCAAAACAGACCGACCCTTGAAGATAGTCGGGATAGCGGCACCGGCATATATGGAGGCGGCACGCGACACCAGTTTCAATGGGGTTCCGCATCCTCAGAGTCCATATAAATTCTTGAATACGCGTGACACCACGCTGGCGGGAAGGATAACGGACTCGATGATACTGTATAAGGTGGTAGGTGACGATTTGGTGGAACTGAAGTCCCAAGGGTGGCGAATGGATAATCCCCACAGGTATATTCATCTTCCGCCGGCAAAGTTAGGGAGAGCGTTTAGGGATCATTATGCAGTGCCAGACACTTCGGCAGTGGTGCCGTTGTATGAAGTGATGTTTAAGGAACCCGTGGTGGTGGAGGATTCGTTTGTGGTGGCGGGGACCTGCCTCAACAACGAAGGCAGCTATGAGTGGGAGGTAGAGCCGGGGACAAATCGTCAGAAAAGGATGTGGCTGTGGAACCACAACCCTACACGATATATTAGATTAGAAGGAAAATCGAATTATTTAGATAGGAGAAGGGAGGTCTGGCTTAAATTCAGGACGATGGATTGGAAAAAAGAAAAGTTTTGGGGGCAGACTCAAGAAGATGTGCAAGAAGGAATATGGAGATTCCATGTACCAATGATATTCCCGATTATAGATTCGGAGTTTGACACGGTAATGTGCCATGAGGCGAGAAATATAAGGGTGGCGGAGCGGACGGACAGCAGTGCTACACTGATGTGGGACTCGGGTGACGGCGGTCCGTGGGAGGTGGCCTTTGGCAAGATAACAGACCAATGGGAGGATTTCACTTTCTACACCGTCAGCAGCCCCACGGTGACCTTGACAGGGCTGGAGGTGGGGACGATATACTTTGCCCTGGTGCGTTCGTATTGCAGTGTTACGCATGAGTTTGGGGACTGGAGCAGCCCCTTCGAGGTGGAGATTTACCACCAGCATGATCCCGGAGAACCTGAAGGAATAGACAATGAAGGGGATTTGTCACACTTCACCCGGCTGATGCCCAACCCTGCCAGTGGAGTGGTGAGTGTGGTGTCGTCGTACAGGCTGAACCGTATAGAGGTGTATGACATGAAAGGAGAGAAGGTGCTGGAGCAGAAAGTGGAGGGGATAACGGCCGAGTTTGACGTGAGTGGCTGGGCAAAGGGCACATACGTGGTGGCGATGTATCCAGAGTATGGCGTGGTGACCAAGAAGCTGGTTGTAAGATAGCAATCAGAGAAGGAGTCTTAAAGATGCAGCGTGTCGGCGACACGCATAATGAGCATATCATCCAATCCCCACACTAAGAAGAAATGCCGTGTGGAAGGAGTTTAGCAGCTGTGGCGGTTGCAGAGGGAGGCGGGGGTTTCGGTTTCGAGGGTGCTGTGTGCAATTCCCTCGGATATGAGTAGTTGTTTGAGTGTATGGATGGTGGTGTCGAGTTGTTGGCAGTCGGCTATGACGATATGGGCGGTGAGTGCCGTTTCGGTGGTGCTGATGGGCCAGATGTGTACATGGTGGATATCCACCACGCCTTCTTGTTCTTTCATTTTTGCCACAATGCTGTCGGGGTCGATATTTTCGGGCACGGCATCGATGCTCATGCGGAGGCTTTCGGCCAGTAGTTGCCAGGTGGAGACAAGGATGACGGCGGCGATGACGAGTCCAATGATGGGGTCGATGATTGTCCAGCCGGTGTGGGTGATGACGATGCCGGAGACCACCACGCCAGCGGAGACGAGGGTGTCGGCGAGCATGTGGAGGAAGGCTCCGCGTGTGTTGATGTCGTGTTGGTGTCGCGAGAGCATCCAGGCGGTGAAGCCGTTGACGGCGATGGCTGCTGCGGCAGTCCAAGTGACAAGGAGTCCGTTGACAGGTGCCGGGTGAGAGAATTTGTGGATGCTTTCCACCACAATGCCGCCCACGGCCACAAGGAGGATGATGGCGTTGAGCAGAGAGATTAACACTGAACTTTTGCGGTAGCCGTAGGTGAAACGTTTGGTGGCGTGGGTCTGAGCCAGTTTGAAGGCTATCATGGCCAGGAGCAGGCAGAATACGTCGCTGAGGTTGTGCCCGGCGTCGGAGAGGAGCCCCATGGAATTGCCGACGATGCCTGCCACGGTTTCGGCAGCCACGAAGAGGAGATTGAGTGCAATGGCCGCTTTGTAGAGGGTGCCCATCTGCTCGATTTGGGCAGGGACATGATGATGGTGGTGATGGTGATGGCCATGTTCGTGGCAGGAGTGGTCATGTGTGTGATTTTCTTTTGTTTGCATGATATGTTGTATTGTTTGTTACAAGTGCAAAAATAGCATGTTTTGCCAAATGGGACTATCACTAATATTAGCGATTTTTTGTTTTGCAACAAAAATGTAACAATTATTTAACGGAAATGTAACCGCAAAGCCGTGGGTTGATAGTATTTTTGCAGCGTGGGAGAGAATTGAGCCGCTTGAATATTAGATATTGAAACATAGAAAAATAGAGAAAAATAGTTGAAACAATTTAATAATGTTTTAAGATGAGTTTTACTGAGGTCTTGACCATAGTCATCAATTTTGCAGGTGCGCTGGCAGTATTCCTTTTCGGTATGAAACTGATGAGCGACGGCTTGCAGAAGTTTGCAGGCAACAAGATGCGTTTTGTGATGGGGAAGGTGACGGGAAGCCCCCTGAGCGGCATCCTGACGGGTGCGGCGGTAACCACGTTGATACAGTCGTCGTCGGCAACGACGGTGATGGTGGTGTCGTTTGTGAATGCGGGGCTGTTGTCGCTGGCGGGAGCCGTGGCGGTGATTATGGGAGCCAACATCGGCACCACGGTGACGGCATGGATTATCACACTTGCGGGTTTGGGCGAGGGGAGCGGCACCTTTAGCCTGCCTATGGCACTGGGAGCCGTGGCGTTGCTGTTTATGTTCTCCAAGCGCGACAGGATGAAGTCGATAGGAGAGTTTGTAATCGGTTTGGCATTGCTTTTGGTAGGTATGGGTCTGTTGCAGCAGGCCATGCCCAATCTGGAGGAGTACCCTGACGCTTTGGAGGCTTTGGCGCAGTTGTCGGCATACGGGTTCTGGTCGATACTTATCTTTATTGTCGTGGGGGCATTGCTTACCTGTGTGGTGCAGGCTTCGGCGGCCATAATGGCTATTACGTTGGTGATGTGCTACAACGGTTGGATAGGGATGGATGCTGCAGTGGCGTTGGTAATGGGACAGAACATCGGTACCACCATCACGGCCAATCTTGCTGCCATGGTGGCCAATACCAGCGGTAAGAGGGCAGCACGGGCGCATTTGGTGTTCAATGTGATAGGTGTGTTGCTGACACTGGTGGTATACCGTCCGGTGCTGGATTTGATTGCCGAAATGACCGTCGGGCTGACGGGCAGCAATCCTTACACCGCTGTGGGTGCCGAGGGGTATAGCCCCACGGCCATCCCGATGGCGTTGTCGTTGTTCCACACCTTCTTCAATGTGGTGAACACGGCGGTGTTGGCGTGGTTCATACCGGGAATAGTGAAACTGGTGGAATGGCTGGTGAAAGAGCCGCCCGAGGAGGAGGAGTATGTGTATAAGTTGAAGTACATTGGAGGCCGTTGGATGAATACGCCCGAGTTGAATATGCAGGCTGCGGAGCGCGAGATTGCAGAGTTCTCGAAGCGGATACTTCGCATGTATTCTTTCCTGCCGGGTCTTCGCACTGCCAAGGACGACGAGGAGTTTGAGCAGGTGGAGGAGCGTATCAGTAAGTATGAGGAGATAGCCGACAGAATGGAAATGGAGATTTCGCAATTCCTCACCCGCATTTCGGAAGGTGACTTGTCGCACGAGGGTTCTCAGCGCATCAGTGCCATGCTCTGCGTGGTGGATAATCTGGAGAGCATGGGCGACACAATATACCAGATTGCCGTCACCCGCAAAAACAAGCGCGAGGCCGCTGTGCATTTCGACCAGCATCTGAACGATAATCTGGAGGAGATGACACAGGCGGTGCAGCTTTCCCTTGACATTATGAACAACAACCTTAACACCGACTATGACCAAATCGATTTGTCGGCAGCCACTAACGCCGAGGAGGCTGTTAACGTCTTGCGCGACCGTCTGCGTGAGGAACACCTCAACGCACTGAAGAAGGGAGTATACGATTTTTCGATAGGCAACGCCTACAGCAGTCTGTATGCCCTGTATGAGAAGTTGGGCGACTTTGTCATCAATGTCAGTGAGGCATTGACGGTCAAGTATAAATAAAACAAATTGCCTAAAAAAACAGCCATGAAATTAAAAATATCATACTTTTACTGCATAACCTTGTTCCTTTTTTGGGTATCGGTTGCCCAAGCCCAGAACGAGTGGAACACCGTCTATATGGTGAATGGTCAGACTATCCAAATTGACGGAAACCAATATCCTTATGGCACAGTGTGGGATGATGGCGGTGCGATTGGCACCTGTTCCAGTAATTTCAATGGATATGCAATAATCAGTGCGGACTCTGGGATGGTGATACATCTGTCTGGCCATTATTCTTTCAGAAACCACAACGGATGGATTACTATATGGGATGGCGACACCAATGGTATACCGCTCAGTTGGAGGTTATCAGGAATCGGTACACTCAACATCACTGCGAGAAGTGGCATGTTGGCTATCGGATTTCAGACCGATACTGGCAGCTTAGAACATTGCGGTTTCCGGTTCAACTATGCAGTTACCAGCCCTGACACCTGTGCCAGTGTGATTGATTTGGCAGTGGAAGATGCCTGTGCTGACTGTGAGCCCATGAGGTACAAATTATACTGGTGGTACTATTGGCAACCAGACTATTGGGAGATAGAGTATGGGCCGCATGGCTTTGAATTGGGTAGCGGTACCGTAGTGGAACAAAACGGGAACGGTTTTCCTATCACTGAACTTGAATTTAGAGGGTTGCTGCAACCCAATACTGAATACGACTTTTATGTTCGCTCGGTGTGTGAAGGCGGAATGTATGGCGACTGGGCCTCGGTGAGTTATCACACTTATTGTGCAAAGGTGGATTCCATTACGGCATGGGGTGGGGATGATGTAACAGTCACTTCCAACGGCCTTTTGGCTGGCTATAAGGCGACGTGGCGCGACACAACAGATACAAGGCGGTGGTATGTTGATTATTATCGGACAGGCTCAAACCCCTATTGGTGGGAGATGCCGTGCAAGTCTGCCGTTGTAGACACGCCTGTATATTGTTTTCCGCCGCTGGCACCAAACACTCAGTATACATTTGTTGTACAGTCTGATTGCGATGGGTCACGTGGTATTTCGCAATGGATTTACTTTACCACAGCGGATGTCGGCATTGCGGTGGCAGATGTGTCCGAGCTGACCGTCAGTCCCAATCCCGCCAATGGACGCTGTGTGGTAAGTCTTCCCGACAACATGTCTGCCGAGCTGAAGCTATATGATTCCGACGGCCGTTTGATGCAGACTCTTGCCTACAACGGTACACCCATCGAATTGCTATTGCCCTCGCATGGAGTGTTTCTGTTGCAAGCCACCACTGCCGTAGGCATTGTGATTAGGAAAATTGTAAATCAGTAACTATATATGGCTTTTTTTTCACATTGTTTGGCATATTGTTCACTAATGACAATATTAGTGGGCAGTTGTTCGCTGCCTGCCGTTACGGATGAGGGTGGCGATACGGTAACCTATCCAGCCCGTTTGGAGTATCCTGCCTACGACAATGGTGAGGATATTATTGAGTATTCCGGCTTTACTGTGTCGTATAACCACGCGACGCTTGTTCCCGACTGGGTGGCATACGAATTGACTGCCGAGGAATTGGTGGTGAAATACAGTTCGAAGAGCTCCAGTTTCAGTCGCGATTTTAATGTGAAAGGGTTGCAGGCATCGCGCGAGGACTATTCCCATTCGGGTTGGGACAAGGGGCACATGGCTCCGAAGGCTGATTTGCGCTGGAGCGAGCGTAGCTACTGGGAGAGCCACTACTTCACCAATATATGCCCGCAAAACCATCAACTGAACGGGGGTGACTGGAACGCGTTGGAGAATGCCGTGCGGCGGTGGGCCAAGAAGTATGGCAGGGTGTGGGTGGTTTGCGGCCCAGTGTTTGATTCATGCCGTTATGGCACCATAGGCGATGCGGGTGTGCAGGTTCCTGATGCCTTCTTCAAGGCTGTGCTTATACCGTACAATGACGGCTACACCGGTGCGGCGTTTATTATGCCCAACGAGGGGAAGCACCATAGCCTGAGCCATTACGTCTGTACGATTGACCATTTGGAAGAGGTTGTCGGGCGCAATTTTTTCCCTGCTTTGGATGACGAGATTGAAGCTGATGTGGAGGCCCAGTCGGCTCCCGCTTTCATGAATTAAGTTTTATTGCCCGTTGCCGACGGATTCTTCGGTGGCACCGGTCTTGGCACTGCTTTCCAGTTCCATCTTGCCGAAACGCAGGGTGGCGCCGAAGGTGATGTAGCGGCTGTTCCACTTGCTGATGCTGGTAGTGCTCATGTAGGGGTTGGCTGTGGTGGAGCCCCAGTTGTTCCAGTTGAAGATGTCGTTGCAGTTGAGATAGAGTGACAGTTTGCGATCGAAGAAGTCGGCACTGGCACCAAGATTAATACCTTTCCGGGGTTCGTTGATGTACATCAGGCTCCAGGGACTGAGCGCGCGGCTGCTGTAGTTGCCCGAAACAAAGAATTCCACTTTTTCCCACAGTTTGGTCCATACCTTGATGCGGACG